>Ga0114966_10002125_pt1 | contig 17831 bp, 18 predicted proteins | sample M_130207_XF_Meta_FD_87029 | JGI IMG/M metagenome (GOLD analysis project Ga0114966, IMG submission 87029) | Freshwater microbial communities from Lake Montjoie, Canada to study carbon cycling - M_130207_XF_MetaG | ecosystem: Environmental > Aquatic > Freshwater > Lake | place: Lake Montjoie...
AGCTGATCTGGTCGTTCGACAATATCAACGACGCGGCGTCGCTCGCGCGCACCACCGTGCCTTCGGCCGCGGCCACCGTATAGTAATATCAACAGTTCCAGTTAAAAGCGGTGTCAGAAATAATATGGAACCGCCGATGCACGCGGATAAACGCAGATAAGCTCAAGGGATTTTGCGTTGATTCGCGCTACGGTCTGAAATAATTCGGCGCTAATCGGCGGTTGCTTGTCGATCTTGCATTTTCGAGATGAGTTCTAAATATTTTTTAAGCGGAGAACAACATGCCCTACGCAGACTCGAACGGCGTCAAACTTTATTACGAAGAAGCCGGACGCGGCACGCCGATTATTTTCGTGCACGAATTCGCCGATGATCTCCACGGTTGGGAAGCGCAAATGCGTTTTTTCAGCCGGCGCTATCGCTGCGTTGCATTCAACGCGCGCGGCTATCCGCCTTCGGACGTGCCCAAATCTGCCTCCAAATACTCACAAGCGATTGCGACCGCCGATATCGCCAACGTGATGCGCCACCTGAAAATTCGCAAGGCGCACATTATCGGCTGCTCGATGGGCGGCTTCGCAACGGTGCATTTTGGCCTGACCTATCCGCGCATGGCGCTGTCGCTGACCGCGATCGGCGTCGGCTTCGGCTCCGATCCCGACAAGCGCGGCCAGTTCCTGCGCGACAACAACGTGATGATCAAACGCTTCCTCGAGCTCGGCACCAAAGCGGCGATCAAGCCCTACCAGGTCGGCCCCTCGCGTGTGCAGTACCAGAACAAGGACCCGCGCGGCTTCGCCGATTTCTGCGCCGAGTTTGCCGAGCATTCGGCGCTGGGCTCGGCCAATACGCTGATTGGCTGCCAGGGCAAGCGCCCGACGATTTACAGCCTGGAGAACAAGCTTCGCAAGCTCAAGGTGCCGCTGCACATGATGAGCGGCGACGAGGACGACAACTGCCTCGATCCCGGCATCTTCATCAAGCGTGTGTGTCCTTCCGCAACGCTCACCGTGGTCGCGGGGACCGGACACGCAGTGAATCTGGAAGAACCCGCCCTGTTCAATTCCATCATGGCGGAATTTCTGGCGCAGGTCGACAGCGGTCGCTGGAAAGGGCGCGACCCGCGCTCGCTCGGCAAATCGACGATGGCGAAGAAATAAGTCGCCGCTAACTCCAGGTAGAGCCAACGCGCACTAATCGCGCGTTGCTCACCGCGACGTTAACTGGCATACAACACCATGGTTGGATTGGGGCCTGGCCGGAAATATTTTCGGGAACTGCTGCGGCCCTGGAAGCTCGTGACCTTTTAGATCGCGATGTGCTGGTTGCTTTATGGCGCTGTCACCTTCGGCATTGCTGATTGGGACGCGGGGATCACGCTGATCATGGGAATCCTCACGTATGTTTGCGCGCCGTGGATCTTGCGGGTCGTCCTGTTGGCCTTGCGAGAAAGACCGCCTTACTGGTACTTGTGGATCGTCGCTGCTCTCGCCGTTGCCTGGGTTGTCATTGACGGCGTATACGTCCTGTATCACACGACGGTCGGCAACCGGATGTTCCGCGAGGACAACTTTTACGCTTCGTGCCCGATCTATTTTCTTGCCGGGGCGTTCTGGCTCTATCGCGGTTCGGTAAAAGATTTCCTGGCCGATGCGCGGGCCAGTTTCCGGCGGGCCGCCTAGCCCTCGATCTTGGCTTTGAGTTTCGCCATGTATTTCTCGAGGTCGACGATGTAGCGGTCATGCTCGGCTTCGCCGATCTGCTCGACGTCGTCGAACACTTTCATTTTGAACGTGACCTTGCGGCGGTCGATGGCCGTGAGTTCGACTTCGCACCGCACGTTCTTGCCGATGGGTGTGGGCGCCATGTGGCGGATGTTGACCTGCAGACCGACCTGGCCCTGCCCCGGCTTGAGGTGCGGGCCCACCAATTTGTGCGCGGTCATTTCGACGAAGCGCGTCATGCCCGGCGTCGAGAAAACCTTGTAGTCGCCGCGCGTCGTGGCCAACTCCTCGGTGACTTCCCATGTCATTTCGTCGCGCATGCCGACTTTGAGCGTATCCATTGCGGTTCCTGTAAATTGGAAATTATCTCAAAAATATAAAGCGATAATCAACCGCAGATGAACGCCGCAAGCTCAAGGTGCCCCTGCACATAGTCAGCGGCGACAAAGACGACATTTTCGTCGAGCCCGGTATCTTCATCAAGCGCGTGTGCCCTTCCGCGACACTGACCGTCTTTGCGGGAACCGGGCACGCGGTCAATCTCGAAGAGCCGGGCCTCTTCAACAAGATCGCTGCGGAATTTCTCGCGCAGGTGGACTACGGCCGCGGGAAGGGCCGCGACCCACGCTCGCTCGGTAAATCGACGATGGCGAAGAAGTAATCAAAGCCAAATCCTGGCGGGCAAATATTTTTACTGATTTTTTTAGACCATTCGATGTTAAATTCCGCGCTGCGCAAACGCCGTCGCTTACGGGCGCTGCCACGATGCCAGCGCGCGCCCGTTTCACCGCTCTGTTCGCCGCGCAGGTATACTGACTCCGCAAGCTTAAACGCGCTTGCACGCGTCACCGGGGAGACTTGTTTCTGCACCAGCACGTCCACCCTGGTTCAATTCAAAAAAGGGGAGAAATGTAATGTCTGCCAAGTTATCAGCCGGTGGGTCGCTCGCACTGATTGCTCTGTGCATATTCGGCGCAGCAAGTTCTTTCGCGGAAGTTGCCGAAATCAAGATCGCGCGCCAGTTTGGCATATCATTTCTGCCACTGCATGTGATGCAGGATAAGAAGCTCTTCGAGAAGCACGCCAAGGCGGCGGGGCTCGATACGCAGGCGACTTATCTGCAGATCGCGGGGGGTGCTAGCCAGAACGATGCGCTGCTGTCCGGGAGCATCCACATCGCCGGCGGAGGAATTCCCCCGCTCGCCATTCTGTGGGCACGCACCAAGGGCACCCCGAACGAAGTCAAGGCGATCGCCGCCAAGAACGCGGCGCCGATCATGCTGCTCACGCGCGAATCGCGGATCAAGTCGATCAGGGATTTCACCGAAAAAGACCGAATCGCGATGCCGGTCGCGCGGATTTCAGGTGGCGCCATTATTCTGCAAATGGCGAGTCAGAAGGAATTCGGCAAGGGTAACGAGTTCAAGTTCGACAACCTGAGCGTCAGCATGGCAACCCCCGATGCAACGGCGGCCCTGTTGTCGGGCGGCGGCGAAATCAACAATCATTTTTCGGAACCGCCGTTCCAGTATCAAGCGCTGAAACGATCCGGCATCCAGTCGATACTCAAATCGTATGACGTATTGGGCGGGGTGACGACCTACAATCTGGTGTGGACAAGCGCCAAATTTCACGACGAGAACCCGAAAACTTACCGCGTATTTCTCGCGGCGTTCAACGAAGCTATTCAGGAAATCTACAAAGACCGCAAGGGCGCGGCCGAAAGCTATATCCGCATCACCAAGGAAAAAATTTCAGTCGACGAACTCCTCGAACTCATCAACAATCCCGAGTTCGAGTTCACCATGACGCCGAAGAACATGATGAAAATCGTCAGCTTCATGTCGGAAGTCGGCCATATCAAGGTCAAACCGGAGTCATGGAAAGACCTGTTTTTCCCGGAAATCCACAATCTGCCGGGTAGCTGACGCGCTTCCGATATGAACGCCTCGGCCGTCACCGTGCCGGCGTCCAGCGTCGACGTCCGCGCACTCTCGGTAACTTACGGTGCGCACGCTGCATTGTCCAAAGTCACTCTTGAGGTACGGGCCGGCGAATTTATTTGTTTGCTCGGACCTTCGGGTTGCGGCAAGACCACCTTGCTCAATACGATCGCGGGTTTTGTCCGCGCTTCGGCAGGCGAGGTGCTGGTCGGCGGAAAGGCCGTGACGGGGCCTGGCGCTGACCGCGGCATGGTGTTTCAGGAATACGCATTGTTCCCGTGGTTTACCGTCGAGCAGAACGTTCAGTACGGCCCGCGGCTGCGCGGCGTTAACAATACTGCGCTGCAGGAGATTTCTGATCGCTATCTTAAGCTCGTACATCTAGAAGAAACCCGGCACCGTTACGCCAGCCAGTTGTCTGGCGGGCAGCGCCAGCGCGTGGCGATTGCCCGTGCACTGGCCAATCAGCCGAAAATTCTGCTCATGGACGAGCCGTTCGGCGCGCTGGACGCGATGACGCGCGAGTCGCTGCAGGAGGAGTTGCTGCGGATCTGGGAGGCGGAGCGCCGCACCTGCCTGTTTGTCACGCACAGCATCGGCGAGGCGGTTTTCCTGGCCGATACTATCGTCGTCATGCAGGCGCATCCCGGCCGCATTCAGGTCGTGCTCGAAAATACGCTCGCGCGTCCGCGCGAACGCACTTCCGACGCCTACTTCGCGATGTACCGAAAAGTCGATGGGTATTTGCGTACCGCTCACCGCCCGGCCTCTGAAGCCCCGCCTGCCGCATGAGCTCCCCGCTGAGCGAAGGGCCACGCCCAACCGACGCGCTCGGCACGCCACTGCTCACGCGCCGCCAGCGCATGCTCCTCGCGTTTGCCTCCCTTCTGGTCACGCTGACTCTCTGGTGGCTGGCCAGCGCCAGCGGCTGGGTCGATAAAATCCTGCTGCCGTCGCCGCGCGACGTTGTGGCGGCATTGCAGTCGTCCATTGCGGACGGCAGTCTGCTCAAAAACGTCATCGCGAGCCTGCGGCGTGTCCTCGAAGGATTCGCGGTTGCGTTCGTCGTCGCAGTGCCGCTCGGCATAGCGATGGGCGTCTCGCGCATCGTTTACGGACTCGCCGACCCGTTGCTGGAGTTGCTGCGCCCCATTCCACCGATCGCGGTCATTCCGCTGGCCATACTCTGGTTCGGAATCGATGAATTGTCCAAGGTTTTTATCATCGCCTACGGCGCATTTTTCCCGATTTTGGTGAACACGCTGGCGGGCTTCCGGGAGGTCGACCGCGTGCAGGTACGCGCCGCGCAGGCGCTGGGCGCCAATCGTATGCATGTTTTCAGGGATGTCGTGCTGCGCTCGGCGTTTCCGTTCATGATCGTTGGCGCGCGGCTGGGGATGAGCATGGCGTTCATCGTGCTCGTCGCGGCGGAGTTGATCGCTTCCAGCGCGGGGCTCGGTTTCATGATCAGCGACGCCCGCTACAACTTTCGCACTGACCAGATTTTTCTCGGCATGGCTTGTATTGGCGCGCTCGGTTTCGCGCTCAATGCGCTGCTGCTGAGGGTAGAGCGTTCTCTGCTGAAATGGAAAACGAGTTGAAACGCAAGCCTGTTTCATCATAACTATGGAGGCCGTCATGAACAGCATCAATCGCCGCACCGCAAGCCCTGCAACAGCGCGCTCGGCCCGCAGTTTTCGCACCGCCTGCACGGCGTCATTGCTGGCGCTGGGCGCATTGCTTCCGCTGCCGGGCGCGGCACAAACGGCAGTCACCATCGGCGCCGGCAAGGATCCCAATCTTGCGGCGCAGATCATCATTGCGCGCGACAAAGGATTTTTCAAGGAAGCCGGGTTGGACGCCGAAGTGAAGTTTTTCCCGTCGGCCGGCGATCTGATGACGGCAGTGGTGGGCGGCAGCGTGCCGATCGGCACCTCCGGCGCGACGCCGACGACGACACTGCGCTCGCGGCCGTTTCCGATCAGGATACTGTCGCAGATCTCGGATATCTCCGGCGCGCAGCAGATCATCGTCAAGCAGAGCCTGAAAAGCCTCGATGAGCTGCACGGCAAGAAAATCGCCATCATGCGCGGCACCGCGTCCGAGTCGCTCTTCAATTCGTTCGTCAAAGCTTATGGCTTCGACGCGAGCAAGGTGGAACTCGTGAACATGGCGCCGGCCGAAATGCTGGCGAGCTTCTCGCGCGGCACCGTCGACGCGATCTCGGTGTGGGAGCCCAACACCACGCGCGCGCGCAGGATCGCCAACGGCAAGCTGCTCGTAAGCGGAACCAAATCCATGATTCCGGGCAAGGAAGGCGAGCGGCGTATTTACGGCGACCATAGCGTGCTGTTCGCGACCGACGCCTTTATCAAGGAACAGCCCAATACCGTGAAGGCGGTAATCGCCGCGCTGCTCAAGGCCAATGAATTCATCAGCAGCAACAAAAGCGAAGCCACCCAGATTCTGGCCAAGGAATTCGGTCTCGAGCCTGCGGAGATGGCCGACGTGATGGCGTCCAACAATTACACGCTCGCGATCAACGACGAGATGGTGCGGGATCTTGACCAGGTGGCCGACTTTCTATTCGGCCTGAAACGCATTCAATCCCAGCCCAAAGCACGCGAGTGGATCGAGCCCGATCTGCTGCGGGCGGTGCGTCCGCAGCTGGTGCAAATCAAGTAATCCCGCGCCGCGCCGCTGCCCGCGAATGGGTGGCCGCGCAGCGCGCACCCGGCAATGAAAATAGCTTCCCATCTTGAAAAATTTGAACGTCTTGACGCCGTCAGGCGGCGACTCGATCCCGCAACCGACCGCGAGCTCTGGATCTGGACTGCGATGAATGCATGCACGCATCTGCTCAACGCCGCGCTGCACCATTGCGGCGCCACTGACGAGACCGACTCTTTTCATTCGCAGGTCGAAGGCCGCTACGCGGTGCCGGACCGCGTTACCGGCGCGCTAAGCGACTCGCAGCATCGCCCGGGCGACATAATGCACGTCGGCCAGCCGGCCGTCGGTCGCCCCATTCCTCCCGCCGTTGAGCGCGCGTGCGCGGCCTTGAAACTGATTGAAGATCTGCGCGAGCCGTATGTGCGCGGCAATCAGGTCATCCCGGACGATGCCGCGGCGTGCTGGGAGCTTGCTTATGCGCAATGCGTCACCCAACTTTTTACGGCGCTCCCGCCGGCGGCAAGCACCCGGTGAAAATTGAAGATCACCGCGCGAAAGCGCACAGCATCGAGCGGTCGCTTGCGCAGTGTACCGCCGCGGATTTTGAGACCGTGATTGAAGCGGCCATGCTGGCCGGAACGCATTGGTTCAATATCATGCTGCATCGAACGAATGTGATGCCCTGTGACCACGATGCAATGCACGCCGAATTTCTGTCTCCTGAGATTCGGCGTAAAGTGCAGGCAATGGCGCCTCGTGCCTTGCACGCGCTGGATGAAATTGAGCGCCTGCGCACTCCCTATGTACGGGGAGACATGCCGGACGGAGAGCGCGCGGCAACACACGCGCTCGCATGCCTTGCACGACTCAAAGAGTGGGCCCTCACGCCGGAGTGCCCGTAAATGCAACCTTCTGATTTTGACGTCATCGTCGTCGGCGGCGGCACGGCCGGGGCCATCGCGGCGGTCGCGGCGGCGCGTTCCGGCGCTCGCACCTGTCTGGTCGAGCGCGCCGGCCACCTTGGCGGAACCTGCTTTGCGCTGGCGAACATCACGCCGTTCCATAACAGCCGCGGCGAGCAAATCGTGCGCGGACTGCCGCAGGAGCTGGTGGATAAAATCGCGCAGCGCGGCGGCGCCCGCGAAGGCGGGCACCTGCCCAACCCCACCGGCATCGGCGGCTCCTTTACACCGGTCGATCCGGACATCATGAAACTCGTGTTATTCGAAATGGCGGATGCCGCAGGCGTCGATCTTGCGCTGCACACGATACTGGTCGACGTGATGGTCGAGCCGGGCCGGATCACCGGAATACGGGTGCACAACAAGGCGGGTCTGCGCGAGATGCGCGCCAAAGTCGTCGTCGACGCCACTGGCGATGCCGATGTCGCGGTGCGCGCCGGCGCCGCCTATAACCAGGATGTGCCGGAGGCCGCGCTGAATGCGACGCTGCTGTTTCGCGTCGCCGGCGTCGACACCGACCGCTTCATCGCCGATGCGCGGAGCGCGCCGCAGAAAATCGTGCTGCTGGCCGACCCTTATTTGCGCTCTGCAAAGGGTCTCGATACGGCTGCCGTCATGCGCGACCGGGTGCGGGATATTTACGATTGTCCTTACATTTATCTTTCCAATCTGGTGCGCGACTACATCCCGCGGCGCGACTGGGCGGAATGGGAGATCACCAGCGAAGACAAAAGCGGCTGGGGACGGTTGAAACCATTCGGCGCGCGCTTCAGCATCATGCCGATGCCGCATCGGCGCGACATCGTGACCCTCAACGCCACCAGCATCACGTTCGATGCCACGAATGGCGTCGAGCTGAGTCGCGCGGAAGTAGAAGGGCAGCGCCAGTTGCATATCGTGCTGGACGTGCTGCGGCGCTATGTGCCGGGCTTCAATGCGTGTTTTCTGCACACGGTGATGCCCGCGGTATCCGTGCGCGCGTCGCGCCGTATCGTCGGCGCCTACGAGCTCACGCGTGCCGACGTCGAGAATGGCGCGCGTTTTCCGGACGCCATCGCACGCGGCGCGTATCCGATGAGCGTGCAATCGCAAACCCATGCCAATGTGCGCGAGCATTTATTCGTGCGCGACGGTGGCGACTACGATATTCCATACCGTGCGCTGATCCCGCGGGATATGGATGGACTGCTGGTTGCCGGACGCTGTCTGGCCGCGACGCGCGAGGCCGTCGGCTCGGCCCGCATGGGGGCGCAATGCATGGCCTATGGGCATGCAGCGGGGGTGGCTGCCGCCCTCGCTGCAAGATCCGGCGCGCCGCCGCGTGGCCTGAACATCGCGAATTTGCGCGAGGCACTGCAGGCACAACACGCCATCGTATAAACACTCTTTTCACTCTGCAACTTTTTCGAGGAAATCCGATGATGACCAATCCGCGCATTCCGTTCCAGATGACCAGCGAGCGCAAGCCGTTGAAGCCGCCGAAAAAAGGCCGCATGCTGATCGTCCACATTGTGTCGAACGTCGAGTACTGGCCGTTCGATCAACCGATGCCGCGCAAAACCCTGTCGACGCCGCACGGCATGGAGCCGATTCCCGACATCCCCAATTATTCGTGGGCAGAATACGGCCTGCGCTGCGGCATGCCGCGCCTGCTCAAGCTCTTGGTGGATATGAAACTGCCGGCGAGCGTGAATCTGAATTCGACCGTCATAGACCACTATCCTTCGGTGGCCGATGCGATGCTCAAGGCGGGTTGGGAGTTCATCGGGCACGGCTATTTGCAGCGCCTGCTGCACAAAGAGAAAAACGAAGAAGCGACGATCAAAAAAGCTCTCGATCAGGTGTCCGCATTCACCGGCAAGAAAGTGCGTGGCTGGATGGGGCCCGGCTTCGCGCAGACCTTCGACACGCCGGACATCATCAAGAAACTCGGCATTGAATACAATCTGGACTGGATCCTCGACGACCTGCCGTGCTGGATGCGCACCAAACACGGGCCGCTGGTGAGCATGCCGTACGGCTTTGAACTTAACGACAGCCTCGTTTACACGGTCGAACGCCAATCGTCGCCGGAAGTCCTGCAGCGCCTGAAAGATACCCTGAAAACATTCGGCCCGGAACTGAAGACGCAGCCGCGCGTTCTGACCCTCGGCCTGCACCCGCACCAGATCGGCGTGCCGCACCGCATGCCGTACCTGGTCGAATGCCTGAAGCTGCTCAAAAAACGCGACGACGTCATTTTCATGACCGGCAGCCAGATAGCGGACTGGTACATGGCGGCCGATCCGGCGCCAGCCGATCTGTCGCCCTGAGGGCCGGCAATGACTCCGGCTGAAGAGATCAGCCCTTTCTGCGATGACGAGCTGCGTCCGTTGGCGGCGGAGATGTTTGCCGAACTGCGGCGCATCTCGTTTGATGGCGTCGGGATCACCCGCGAATCATTCGGTCCGCTGGAAAATGCGGCGCAGGACATCGTGGCCAGGGTGGCGGTGGAGAACGGCCTCGCGATCGCGCACGATCGCGTCCGTAACCTGATCGTTACCTTGCCCGGACAAGAACCCGACGCGCCTTTCATTGCGACCGGCTCGCACCTTGACAGTGTGCCGCGCGGGGGAAATTACGACGGTGCCGCCGGCGTAATCGCCGGGCTGCTTGCGCTGATCCATCTGCGGCGCCACAACATTACGCCTGCACGGACCGTAAAGCTGATTGCGCTGCGCGGAGAAGAAAGTGCGTGGTTCGGTAAATCCTGGATCGGGTCGCACGCGCTGTTCGGGCTGCTGACCGCAAACGATCTCGCGCAGCCGCGCTATGACAACCGGCGGCCACTGCGCGCCTACCTTGAGGATGTTGGCGCCGACGTGGCCGCCATTGACCGAGGAGAAGTTCTGCTCGATCCCAGTACAGTCGCAGCCTTTCTCGAAGTGCATATAGAACAAGGGCCCGTCCTCGAGGCGAGCGGATTGCCGGTCGGTATCGTGACGGGTATCTACGGCAACCTGCGGCATATGGACATTGCATGCCGCGGCCAGGCCGCGCATGCCGGGGCAACACCGCGCGCCCTGCGCCGCGACGCCGTCGTCGCCATTGCCGCGCTGATCATGCGCATGGACACGCATTGGAAGCTGTGGCTGGAGAGCGGCAAACAGCTCGCGATCACGCACGGCATCATCGGCACCGACCCCGCCGAGCATGCGATTTCACGGATCCCGGGTGCGGCGCGTTTCAGCGCCGAGATTCGCGCTGATGATCAGGCGACGCTCGACGGGTTTTACGCGCTCCTGAGAAAAGAGGCGGCGGCCATCGCAACCGGGCGCAATGTGGAGTTCACATTCGATGCAGCGATCATCAACCGTCCGGCGCCGATGAGCCTGGCATGGATTGATGAACTTGAAAGACTGTGCGCGGCCGAAGCGGTGCCGCAGATGAGGCTGCCCAGTGGCGCCGGACATGATGCGGCTGTATTCGCCTACGCGGGGATTCCCTCGGCAATGATCTTCATCCGCAATGCGCACGGCTCGCACAATCCGGATGAACACATGGAGATGGACGACTTTCTGCAGGCCACGCGGGTGCTGACGCGCGCGCTTTGTCTGCCGCCGATCAATGGTTAGGTGTCGCGCGATTACGGGCGCGGCGCAACGTTATCGAATTACCAGGCCGTCTGCAGCACGTCGTGCAGCAAGTCGCGTTCTCGCACGAATTCGCGCTTGGGATCGGCATTGAAGTTCTTGAGCGAATTCTCCAGCACCTGCCCCAAACCTTCGCGCGGGAAATCAAGGTCGCGCAGACGCGTCGGCATGCCGAGCTCGGTAAAAAATTTATCCAGATCGTCCGCCGCAAGCCCGGGCGCCGCGGCTACCGACATGCTGTCGTCCCACACGCCGAGGCCACGTGCGAGATTCGCCATCGCCTGCGGGTCGCGTCCGCCGAGCCGGCGCAGCACGGTGCCGGTCAAAGCTGTATTGGCTTCGCCCTGGCCGATATGCGGAAACGAGATGAATAGTGAGGTTGCGAACGCATAAGTCGCGCGCACTACCCAATGCCGTGCTGCGCTGCCGCCACCTTCGTCGGCGTCGCGGTTTAGCAGGAAAGCTGCCGCGCATAATTCGATGCGCGGAGCGGCGTCAGTACTGTTCATGATCTGCGGTAACGCGCGTGCCGCCAGGCGGTAAGCCTGCAGGCGCACGCCTTCCAGCAGCGGATTGACGTCGGTCCAGCCAAGATTCATCACGCTGCGCCAATAGACCGAGCATCCCGCCGTGCGTATCAGGGTGGACGGCGCCGTCAGCAAAGCATCCGCGTCCCAGAACAGCGCCTTCGGGCGCGTTTTGGGATCGAAAAATTCCATGCGGTGATCGAGCGTATCGTCGCGCAGCGCCGAGCCGCCGCGGTTCTGCGCCGACGTCGGCACCGTCAACACGTTGATGATGGGCAGCTTGGGCGCATTGAGCTTGGGGCTGATGGCCGGCGCGTTGTCCGGATACTGCGTAATCAGGCTGTGCGGCTCGCCTTTTTCCGCGAGTAGGATGGCGACCACGCGCGTCGCCTGCGTCACGCTGCCGCCGCCGACGCTGATCAATAGATCAGCGTTCGCCGCGCGTGCCGCGGCCGTCGCTTTCAACACGGACGGCAGCGTAGAGTCTTTTTCGACCTCGTCGAACACACCCGCGCATGACTCGCCAAGGATGCGGCGCATGCGCGCGATGAGATCAGTGCGGCGCGATACCGTACGGCCGCAGACGATGAACGCGCGCTGCGCCTTGTTGCGTTTAAGTTCGGTCGGCAGGTTTTCCAGCGCGTCCTTGCCGCTGTAGACGCGGAACGCGAGGCTCAGCGCTTTGAAATTCGTGGAAACCATGCCCGGTTAACTGCCGCGCGTATGCAGAAACCGTTCGTGCGCCTGCAGCGCGGCGAGCGCCTGACCAGCGTTGCTCATTTCGTCGTAAACCGGAATACCCAACCCGACTGCGGTATCGCGGAATATGCGCTTGCGCGCTTCGAGCTGGGGATCGCCGTCGGAGCGCAGCACGAGCACGAAATGTGCCTGGCCCGGATAGTGGGTCTGCACGCGCAGCGCAGCCTGCAATACATTGTCGAGCACCTCAGGCGGCGTGCGCCCGGCAAATGCCGACATGTTCAGATGTATTACCAGCGCCTCGGGTCTGCCTTTAGCGTAAATCTCATCGAGGATTTTTTCGGCGACGCGGCCGTTGTCCTGCTGCAGCGTACTGACCGGACAATCGACCGGGTTGGTGATACTGGTGCCCGGCGGCAGCTTCAGGGCTGCCAGTGCATCCAGCGCCGGCTTTTCAAACGGCAGCACATCCAGGCCCAGCCTTGCGAAGTAATCGGTGGCAAGCACGCTGGTGCCGCCACCGTTGCCGAACAACACCACGCGTTTGGTCGGGTGCTGCGGTTGCGGCGTGAGCGTCTGGAATATGAGCAGCGTGTCTATGAACTGGTCGAGCGTATCCACCAGCACGCAGCCGGTCTGGCGCGACAACGCGATCCATGCGCGCTCGTCGCCTGCCAGCGAACCCGTATGCGAAGCTGCAGCCGCGAGCCCCTGGCCGGTGCGCCCGCCTTTCAGTATGACGACCGGCTTCTGCGCTTTCGCGGCGCGCAACATCTCGAACAGCCGGCGCCCGTCTTTGGCCGTCTCGATGTAAAAGCCGATGACCTTGGTCTGCGCATCGGCCAGATAAAATTCGAGCAGGTCGCTGGGTGCGATATCGGCGCAATTGCCGACCGTCACCAGACCGGAGAATTTAACGCCGCGCGAGAGTCCACGGCGGATGATATCGGTGCCGAGCCCGCCGCTTTGCGAAATAACGCCGACGTGGCCGACTTCGGTCGGGCTGATCTCGGTGAATGTAATCCTGCCGCGCGGCGTGTAAATGCCAAGGCAATTCGGGCCAAGCAAACGCATGCCACCCGCCCGTGCTGCATTCAGCAGTCGCTGCTGCAAATCCTTGCCTTCATCGACCTCACCGAAACCGCTTGATACTACCTGCGCGAAACGCACGCGTCCCGCAGCGACAGTCAGTATGTCGGGAACCTGTGCCGCCGACACCGCTATATAGGCATAGTCGACCGGCTGTGGCGTGGCGCCGAGATTCGGAAACGCCGGCAAACCGTCGATCGTGGATGCCGTCGGGTGTATCGGATAAATAGTGCCGGTGAACCCGAACTCGCGGATACGGCGGATGAACACGTTGGGCAAGGCGTTGCCCTTGGTCGATGCGCCAACCACCGCTATGGTCTTGGGCATGAACAGCGGCGCGTATTGCTCCATCACGGTTTGCGCGCTCATGACAGTATGAACCTTGCGTCAACCGCTACCGCGCCGGTCGCCGAGACGATCAGCGGATTGATGTCGGCTTCCTTGAAGTCATCGGCGTGCTTCATCAACAGGCCATTTTCGCCGCCGACCTTGAGCAATACGTCGATGATGGCGTCCTGCGCGACGGCTGGACGGCCGCGCGCACCCTGAAGTATCGCTGCGCCTTTCAGTTCTGCCAGCATCTCTTCCGCGTCCAATCGCGTAATCGGACAGATACGAAACGCCACGTCGGCCAGCACTTCAACGAAAATTCCGCCCAGGCCCACCATCACCATCGGCCCGAAATCCGGATCCCGCACCGCGCCAACCACGATCTCCTGTCCGGCCGGCGCCATTTCCTCAACCAGATAACCTTCGACGCGCGCGCTTTTGATGGCCGGTAATGCGGCCATCGCAGCTATTGCCTGCTCGACCTCGGCTGCGGTCTTCAGGCCGATTTTCACGCCGCCTGCATCGCTCTTATGCAGGATTTCGGGCGACATGACTTTGAGCGCAAACGGCGGTTTGAGTTTGGCGATCGCGCCGGCGACGGCACCGGCATCCGGTACAACAACCGATTTCGGCACGGCCACATCAAAACTGGCGAGTAGTTGCTTGCCCGCCAATTCGTCCAGCGCGGTGCGGCCTTGCGCACGCGCCACGGCAATCAGTTGCGCGCCACTCATGCTTTTTTCTTCGCCAGCACTTCAGGGATGAGACCTGTATGCACCTGGCCTGACTGAAACTGCTCGGAGCGCAGGATCGCGACCACGGCGGGAATATTTGTCTTCGGGCCTTTGATATCGAATGCCTCCAGCGCCTGCGCGAGCTGCTGGATCGCGAGTTCACGCGTCGCGGCATGTACGATCACCTTGGCGATCATCGGATCGTAATGCGGCGTCACGTCGCGGCCTTCCGCGTAGCCGGTCTCGACGCGTATCCCTTTGTCTTCGGGCGGACGGAATACCGTGAGCTTGCCGGGTGAAGGGTAAAAATTCTTCGGGTCTTCGGCGTATACGCGCGCCTGTATCGCATGGCCGTTGATCGCCAGCTTGGCTGGCAGGATATCAGTCAATTTCTCGCCAGCGGAAGAGCGGATTTGTGCTTTCACGAGATCAACACCCGTCACTTCTTCGGTCACGCCGTGCTCGACCTGCAAACGTGTATTCATTTCCAGGAAGTTGAACGAGCCGTCGGCGCTCATCAGCATTTCGACGGTGCCGATATTATCGTAGCCCATTTCCTTGATGATGGCCGCGATCTGATCGGCGACCGCATTCACTTTCGAGCGGTCGAGCGCGGGGCCCGGCGCTTCTTCGATGACTTTCTGGTTGCGGCGCTGCACCGAGCAATCGCGCTCGAACAAATGCACGGCATTGCCGTGCTGGTCGCCGAGTAACTGGAATTCAACGTGCCGCGGCTTTTCGAACAGGCGCTCAAGATAGACTTCCGCATTGCCGAAACCGCGGCTCGCCATCGAACGCGAACGCTCGACGACGGCGAGCAATTCACTTTCGTCTTTCGCCGGCAGCATGCCTATGCCGCCGCCGCCGCCCGCCGGCTTGACCAGCACCGGATAACCGATCTTGCGCGCCGCTGCCATTATGGCTTCCGGGTCCATCGGCAGGACGTCGGAACCTTTGGACATCGGCATGCCGTACTTCGCCGCGATTTCACGGGCGCGCGTCTTGTGCCCCATCGCGTCTATCCATTTGGGCGACGGACCGATGAAGTGCACGCCGGCGTCCTGCACTTTTTGCGCGAACTCCGCATTTTCCGATAAAAAACCGTAGCCCGGATGCATCCCGTCGACGCCCGCGCGCTTGAACACGTCGAGCAGCAAATCCTGATTGAGATAGCTATCGCGCGCCGGCGCGGCGCCTATCGCATAAGTTTCGCTCGCCATTTCGAGGTAAGGCGCGCCATAGTCGGCTTCGGAATAAACAGCGACGGATTTGATGCGCATTTCGTGCAGCGCGCGCAGCACGCGGGCGGCAACGGCGCCGCGGTTTGCCACCACCACTTTATTAAACATTTATAAATCCCTTGCCGCAAAGGCGCAGAGACGCGAAGGAGTCGCAAAAAAACAATCGTATTCCTTGCGGTTTTACTTTGCGCCTTTGCGCCTTTGCGGTCGCTTGTTAATAGCTCGTCGGCCAGGTGCGCATCAAATGCTGGCCGACACCCTTGGTCATGCGTAATTTGTAGACTTCGAGCATGCGAATTAAATAATCGCGTGTCTCCGCCGGACGGATCACCGACTGCGCGGCGAACACTGATGCGAGCCCCCATACGTCGGATCCTTGCTCGATTTCGGCAAGCCGCGCAGGGTAATCCGCATCGCCGGGTTTAACGCCATGTACGATGGTGGTAGCAAACTCCGGGCTCATGAAACTGATTTCGGCCGTCGGCCACGCCGCGATATCGTCAGAGTGCCGGCCGCCGCCCATGCAAACGTAAGCGCGACCGTAACTTTTACGCAATATTACCGACAGCTTGGGCACCGTGACCAAAGTCATCGCGTTCATGAAATTCATGATCTTGCCCGGCGCGCCGCTTTTTTCCGCTTCGGTGCCAATCTGGAAACCCGGTGTGTCGACCAGCAGCACGATGGGCACGTTGAACGAATCGCACAGCACCAGAAAATCCACGATCTTGCGGCAGGCATCGGCGTCGAGCGCGCCGCCGCGATGCAGCGGGTTGTTGGCGACTATGCCGACGCTTTTGCCGCCAAGGCGCGCCAGCGAGACGGTAGCGCTCTTACCGAAGCGCGGCTTCAGTTCGAACATCGAGTCTTTGTCGACCAGCGCCTTGATCACGCGCTTCATGTCGTACACCTGGGTGCGCTTCTCGGGCACGATGGAAAACACGTCTTTCATGTCGGCGCCGGAACCCGCTGGCACCGGCGCGTCCGGCGGCGCTTCACGATGATGGCTGGGCAGATAGGAGAGGAACCGCTTGATAGCGGCGAACATTTCCTCTTCGGTATCGACGACCTGATCGATGAGACCGGTGATTTCGGCGTGCATGCGCCAGCCGCCCAGCGCTTCGAGGTCGACTTTTTCGTTGAGCGCCATTTCAATCAGACGCGGGCTCGACACTGCCATCGTCGCGCCCTTCTGCATGACGGCAAAATCGGCCAGGCACGCCAGCCACGCCGACGAGCCGAACGACGGGCCGACGACCGCGGTGGCGAGCGGGGTTTCGCGCGTACGGCGGAACTGGGTGTTGTCGTTGCCGAGCAAGAGTCCCATGCCACGCGCGCCCATCGCATCAGGCAGGCGTGCGCCCGTCGATTCTCCGACGACCACGAGCGGCATACCGCGCTCGGTGGCGGTGCGTTTCATGTGGCCGACCTTTTTGCCGTTGGTCGCACTCGTCGAGGCGCCCTTAACAGTAAAGTCGTTAACGACAATTGCCACGTCGCGATTGTCTATGCGCGCGAAGCCGGCGATCTTGCCGTCGGTTTGCGTTTCCGCTTCCTGCTCGGGATACACGCCCGACGCACCGAACAGTCCCGACTCGATAAAGCTGCCGGCATCCACCAGTGCCGCGATGCGCTCGCGCGCGTTCAGTTGACCGGCTTTCTTCCGTCGCGCCAGCTTGTCCGCGCCGCCCATGCCAAGCGCCCGGGCGCGCCGCGCTTCGTATTCCTCGAGTAGTTTTTCAAATGCCATAGTCTGGTCCTGGTTGAATTTTTACGGTTGCATGCCGCCGCCGCGAATTGCCGGCGGCAGGGCGGCCGTGTGATCAGGCGCGTGCGCGTTTGGAATAAGCACGCAGTCAATCTTTCGCGATGCCAAGATCGGTCAGCGTCTGCTTCCACGCTCCGTACTGGGTATCGTAATACTTAAGGGCCTCGCGGCGGGGCATGAAATTGGCCGTCCAATAATGTCGTTCCAGCAACGCCATATAGTCGGCAGAGCGCTGCAGTTGCGAAAGCGCGCGTTCCCAGTAAGCAATCTGCTCGTCGGACAGTCCTCGCGGGCCCATGACGCCCTGCGTAGCGACGAGTTGCACGTCAATTCCCTGCTCTTTCCAGGTGGGAATCTCCGCGAGCGCACCGCCAAGCCGCGCTGGGGAGCTGATTGCAACGATCCGCAGCTTGCCGGCAGCCATTAACGTCACCAGGTTGGACGTTGTGCTGGCAACCAGATCCAGATCGCCGCTCAACATTCCGGTCACCGACTCGGACGATGATTTG
>Ga0114966_10002126_pt1 | contig 17827 bp, 16 predicted proteins | sample M_130207_XF_Meta_FD_87029 | JGI IMG/M metagenome (GOLD analysis project Ga0114966, IMG submission 87029) | Freshwater microbial communities from Lake Montjoie, Canada to study carbon cycling - M_130207_XF_MetaG | ecosystem: Environmental > Aquatic > Freshwater > Lake | place: Lake Montjoie...
CGGCCTACGGCTCGGTCGACGAAACCAATGCCACCATCGGCCTTGTCCGGCTGCATACCAACGGCGCCGTCGACGAGGCCCTGTCGCGCATTCAGAACGACCTGTTCGACCTGGGCGCGGACCTGGCCACGCCCGGCGAAGATTTCGAGACCACGTCCAACCTGCGCATCGTCGAGGCCCAGGTGGTCCGGCTGGAACAGGAGATCGACGCGCTCAACGAGGAGCTCAAACCGCTGACCTCGTTCATCCTGCCCGGCGGCTCGCCGGCGGCGGCGGCGCTCCACCTGTCGCGTACCGTCTCGCGCCGCGCCGAACGGGACATCGTCGCCCTCGCCGAGGTCGAGCCGGTGAACCCGGCGGCGATCCGCTACATCAACAGATTGTCCGACTACCTGTTCGTGCTCGCTCGTCACGTGAATGACTACGGCTCGCAGGACGTGCTCTGGGTACCCGGCGCGAACCGGTAGAAGCCCTCTAATTTCAGCGGGGGTGGAGTCGTTGACACTAATATGACCTTGGGTTAATTGGTGCGCTGCGAAAAAAGCTATAAAAACCGGGAGAGACCTCAGGCATGAAGATTCTGGTCCCTGTGAAGCGTGTCATCGACTACAACGTCAAGGCGCGCGTGAAGGCCGACAAGACGGGCGTGGACTTGGCCAACGTCAAGATGTCCATGAATCCGTTCGATGAAATCGCCGTCGAAGAGGCGATTCGCAAGAAGGAAGCGGGACAGGCGGAAGAGATCATCGCCGTGTCCATCGGCCCGGCACAGGCCCAGGAAACGCTGCGCACCGCCCTCGCCATGGGCGCCGACCGCGCGATCTTGATCCAGACCGACGACATCGTCGAGCCGCTCGCCGTCGCCAAGCTGCTGAAGGCCGTCGTCGACGCCGAACAGCCCGGGCTGGTGATCCTGGGCAAACAGGCGATCGACGACGATTGCAACCAGACTGGCCAGATGCTGGCGGCTTTGTGCGATCTGCCGCAAGCCACTTTTGCCAGCAAGGTCGAGGTGGTTGACGGGAAGGTCCGGGTGACGCGCGAGGTCGACGGCGGGCTGGAGACGGTCGCGCTGACGCTGCCGGCGGTGATCACCACCGACCTGCGTCTGAACGAACCGCGCTATGTGACGCTGCCCAACATCATGAAGGCCAAGAAGAAGCAGATGGACATTTACAAGCCCGAAGACCTCGGCGTTGACGTCAAACCGCACCTGGTCACGCTCAGGGTCAAGGAACCCCCGCAACGCAGCGCAGGCATCAAGGTTCCCGATGTCGCGGCACTGGTGGCCAAACTCAAGAATGAAGCAAAGGTAATCTGACATGCCATCCCTCGTAATTGCAGAGCACGACAACAGCACGCTCAAGGCGGCGACCCTCAACACCGTCAGCGCGGCGATCCAGTGCGACGGCGAGGTCCATGTGCTGGTCGCCGGTGCCAACGCAGGCGCCGCAGCGGCGGCAGCCTGCCAGATCGTGGGCGTCGCCAAGGTGCTGCATGCCGACGACGCGGGTCTCGACCATGGGCTGGCCGAAAACGTCGCCGAACAGGTTCTGGCCATAGCGGGCGGCTACAGCCACATCCTGTTTGCGGCCACCGCTTCGGGCAAGAACATCGCGCCGCGCGTGGCGGCCCGACTCGACGTGGCACAGCTGTCGGACATCACCAAGGTCGATTCGGCCGACACCTTCGAGCGGCCGATCTATGCGGGCAACGCGATCGCCACCGTGCAAAGCCTGGACGCGATCAAGGTGCTGACGGTGCGCACCACCGGCTTCGATCCGGCGCCTGCGAGCGGCGGCTCGGCTGCGCTGCAGAGCCTGCAGGCCGTCGCTGCGAGCGCCAAGGCGGTATTCGTAGGCAGCGAGATCGCGCGCAACGATCGTCCCGAGTTGACCGCAGCCAAGATCGTCGTGAGCGGCGGCCGCGCCTTGGGGAGCGCCGAGAAATTCACCGAGGTCATGACGCCTTTGGCCGACAAGCTTGGCGCGGCGATGGGCGCTTCGCGTGCCGCCGTCGATGCCGGTTATGCGCCCAACGACTGGCAGGTCGGGCAGACCGGGAAGATCGTCGCGCCGCAGTTGTATGTCGCGTGCGGCATCAGCGGGGCGATTCAGCATCTGGCCGGCATGAAAGACAGCAAGGTGATCGTCGCCATCAACAAGGACGCTGAGGCGCCTATTTTCAGCGTCGCCGACTATGGACTTGAGGCCGACCTGTTCGTCGCGGTTCCTGCGCTGGTAGCGGCTTTGTGACTGGCGCTGGTGGCTAAAGGCCAGCGCGGGCATGGATCGCAGCGGCCGGGTACGCCGACGCTGCTCGAAGCCGCTGTTTCTGGGTCCATGGTCCGGGCAAACCGCTTGCTTTTTTGTTATCGATAGGGGCGCGTCATGGATTACATCGCACCGGTCAGGGACATGCTGTTTGCCATCCGGCATCTGGCGGCGATCGACCAGATAGCGCTGATGCCGGGCTTCGAGGACGCCGGCTTTGACACCGCGCAGGCGGTGCTGGAGGAGTCTGCCAAGTTCAACCAGGAGGTGTTGTCTCCGCTGAACTGGGAGGGCGACCGCAATCCGTCCTTTTGGCACGACCGCCAGGTCACCACAACGCCTGGTTTCAAGCAGGCGTTCCGCCAATTCGTCGAAGGCGGCTGGCAGGGGCTGCAGCACCCCACCCGTTACGGCGGCCAGGGGCTGCCCAAGACGATCGGCGCGGCCTGCACCGAAATGCTCAATAGCGCGAACATGAGCTTTGCCCTTTGCCCGCTGCTCAGCGACGGCGCCATCGAGGCGCTGCTGACGGCGGGTTCGGACGAACTCAAGGCGGTTTATCTGGAGAAACTGGTCAGCGGCCAGTGGACGGGAACCATGAACCTGACCGAGCCGCAGGCCGGTTCAGACCTGGCCATGGTGCGAACCCGCGCCGAGCCCCAGGCCGATGGCAGCTTCAAGCTGTTCGGCACCAAGATATTCATTACCTATGGCGAGCACGACATGGCCGAGAACATCGTCCATTTGGTGCTCGCGCGGGTCGCGGGGGCGCCCGAAGGCGTCAAGGGAATCAGCCTGTTCGTGGTGCCGAAATTCCTGGTCAACGCAGACGGATCCTGCGGTGCGCGCAACGATGTTTTTTGCGTCAGCATAGAGCACAAGATGGGCATCAAGGCCTCGCCAACCGCGGTGCTGCAATACGGGGACCATGGTGGCGCGGCGGGCTATCTGGTGGGCCAGGAAAACCGGGGCCTGGAGTACATGTTCATCATGATGAATGCGGCACGCTTTGCCGTCGGCGTGCAGGGAATCGCGATTGCCCAGCGCGCCTACCAGAAGGCGGTCGCCTTTGCCAAAGACCGGGTGCAGTCGCGGCCGGTGGACGGGTCCATACAGGCCAGCGCGCCGATCATCCACCATCCGGATGTCAAGCGCATGCTGATGACCATGCGTGCATACACCGAGGGTTGTAGGGCCATGGCTGCGGTGGCTGCGGCCGCCTACGACGCGGCGCACCACCACCCGGACGCGCAGGTGCGCCGTGAAAACCAGTCCTTCTACGAGTACATGGTTCCGCTGGTCAAGGGCTTCAGTACCGAGATGAGCCTCGAGGTGACCAGCCTGGGCGTCCAGGTCCATGGCGGGATGGGATTCATCGAGGAAACCGGTGCGGCGCAGTATTACCGGGACGCCAAAATATTGACGATCTACGAGGGAACCACGGCGATCCAGGCCAACGATCTGGTGGGGCGAAAGACCGCACGCGACGGCGGCCAGACGGCGTTGGCGATCGCGACGCAAGTGGAGCGAACTGAGAGTGAACTCGGCGCCAGCGACAGCGAAGCCGCACGGGTGGTAGCCCGCAGGCTGAAGGCGGCACGCCTGGCCTTCGTCGACGTGGTGCAGTTCGTAGCCGGGCACACCAAGGCGTCGCCGAACGCGGTCTTCGCCGGCAGTGTCCCGTACCTCATGCTCGCGGGCAACCTGATGGCCGGCTGGCAGATGGCGCGCGCGCTGCTGGTCGCCGAAGCCGCGCTTGCGGCGGGCGAAGAGCCCGGCTTCATGCGCGCCAAGATCGCGACCGCACGGTTTTATGCCGAGCACTTGCTGAACAAGGCGCCGGGAATGCGCGACAGCATCGTGGAGGGCGCAGACAGCGTCACGGCATTGGCGCTTGAGGCGTTTTGAGCCCATCCTTTTTCCGCTCCGATTCTGGAAACCGAAAATAGTCCCATGTCCACACTTCCTGAGCCCCTGCAGCATCTGCCGCTACCGATCATTGGCGCACCGCTTTTTATCATCAGTACGCCCAAGCTGGTAATCGCGCAATGCATCGCCGGCGTTGTCGGCGCCATGCCCGCTCTCAACGCGCGCCCGGCCTCGCAGCTCGACGAGTGGCTGGCCGAAATCACCGAGACGCTGGCCGCGCACAACCGGGCCCATCCCGGGCAGCCTGCAGCCCCCTTCGCCATCAACCAGATCGTCCACAAGAGCAATGACCGGCTCGACCATGACGTGCAAATGTGCGTCAAGTACAAGGTGCCGATCATCATCACCAGCCTGGGCGCGCGCGAGGAGGTCAACGCCGCAGCCCACAGTTATGGCGGCGTGGTGATGCACGACATCATCAACAACAAGTTTGCGCACAAGGCCATTGATAAGGGCGCCGACGGACTGGTGGCAGTCGCCGCCGGTGCCGGCGGCCATGCGGGCGTGAAGAGTCCGTTTGCGTTGATCCAGGAGATTCGCCAGTGGTTTGACGGGCCGGTGGCCTTGTCGGGTGCGATCGCCAGTGGCGGCGCGGTGCTTGCAGCGCAGGCGATGGGCGCGGACTTCGCGTACATCGGATCGGCCTTTATCGCGACGCACGAGGCGCGCGCCGCCGAGGCCTACAAGCAGGCGATCGTCGATTCCGACTCGGACGACATTGTCTACAGCAACCTGTTCACCGGCGTGCATGGCAATTACCTGGCTTCAAGCATCCGTGCTGCCGGACTCGACCCCGAGCAACTTCCGCAGGGAGAGGCGAGAACCATGAATTTTTCTGGTGAAGCCGCCCCCAAGGCCTGGAAAGACATCTGGGGTTGTGGCCAAGGCATCGGTGTCGTCGACCGGGTGCAGAGCACCGCCGATCTGGTGGCTCGCCTCAAGCGCGAGTACGTCGAAACCCGCGGGCGTCTGCTGGCCCCGGCGTCGGCCTGACGAAAGCCGCCAAACCGTTCCGATCGCGCCTGGTGATGCGGGGAGCGCTACCGGGTCGCAAGCGGCGCGGTTTTAACTGAAAAAGCTCTTCAGGCGGTCGGTCCAGCTGTCGCCACTGGGTGAATGCTTGCTGCCGCCTTTTTGCAGCGACTCGTCGAGTTCGCGTAGCAGTTTGCGCTGGTGCTCGCTGAGCTTCACCGGGGTTTCCACCAGAATATGGCAGTAGAGGTCGCCGGGGTAGCTGGAGCGAACGCCCTTGATTCCCTTGCCGCGCAGCCTGAATTGCTTGGCGGTCTGGGTGCCTTCGGGTATGTCGATGGCGGCCTTTCCCGAGAGCGTCGGAACGTCGATCTCGCCGCCTAGCGAAGCGGTGACGATGCTGATCGGAACCGAGCAGTGCAGGTCGTCGCCTTCGCGCTCGAATATGTCGTGTTTTTTGAGCCGGATTTCTATGTACAGATCGCCGGCCGGGCCGCCATTGGTGCCCGGTTCGCCGTTGCCTGTGCTGCGGATGCGCATGCCGCCGTCGATGCCGGCAGGGATCTTGACCTCAAGGGTTTTCTGTTTCTTGGCCCGCCCCTGTCCCTGGCAGGCTGCGCAGGGCTCGGGAATTACCTTGCCGGCGCCACGGCAGGTCGGGCAGGTCTGCTGCACACTGAAGAAGCCCTGGCGCATCTGTACCGCGCCTGAACCGGCGCAGGTGGCGCAGGCCTTTACCTGTGTTCCAGGCTTCGCCCCGGAGCCGTGGCAGACCTCGCAGGCCTCGAAGCTGGGAATACGGATCTGGGCGTCCTTGCCGCGGGCTGCCTCCTCCAGGGTAATTTCCATCGCGTAGCTGAGGTCGCCGCCGCGAAACACCTGGCGTCCACCGCCGCCGGCGCGTCCGCGCTGCTGTCCGAACATGTCGCCAAATATGTCGCCAAAGGCCTCGGCAAAGCCACCCACTCCCTCTGCGCCTGCGCCACCCGGTCCCCGCATATTCGGGTCCACGCCGGCGTGGCCATACTGGTCGTAGGCGGCCCGCTTTTGTGGGTCCGACAGCATTTCGTAGGCCTCTTTGGCCTCCTTGAAGCGCTCCTCCGAGGCCTTGGACGAGGCGCCCTGATTGCGGTCAGGGTGATGCTTCATCGCAAGCTTGCGGTAGGACTTCTTTATTTCCTCGTCCGAAGCGTTCTTCGGAACCCCCAGCGTTTCGTAATAGTCTTTTTTGGCCATTGTCGTTCTCGGTCAGCTAGCAATACGCTGCGCTATGGAAAGCAATCAAAAAAACAGATCGCCGCGCTGAAGATTCCCGCAGGAATCCTTCAGACGCGGCGTGTTGAGCTGCAGTTTGGGGTGCGATCAAGCCCGCTTGACTTCCTTCACCTCGGCATCGACGACGTCGTCGTCCGAAGGCTTCGCGCCACCGGCAGCACCCGCTGCGGCGCTCTCGCCACCCGGTGCGCCGCCCTCGGCGCCCGCCTGCTTGGCCTGCATATCGGCGTACATCTTCTCGCCCAGCTTCTGGCTCGCCGCCATCAAGGCGTTGTTCTTTTCGTCGATCGCGTCCTTGTCCTCGGCCTTGAGCGCATCCTCGAGTCCCTTCATCGCGGCCTCGATCTTCTCCTTCTCGCCGCCCTCGAGTTTGTCGCCGTATTCGGTCAGGCTCTTCCTGACGCTGTGCAGGCTGGCCTCGGCCTGGTTTCTCGACTGCACCATTTCGAGCTTGCGCTTGTCGTCCGCGGCATTGAGCTCTGCGTCTTTCACCATCTGCTGGATTTCGGCTTCGGTCAGCCCGGAGTTGGCCTTGATGGTGATCTTGTTTTCCTTGCCGGTTCCCTTGTCCTTGGCGCCCACGTGCAGGATGCCGTTGGCGTCGATGTCGAAAGAAACTTCAATCTGCGGCGTGCCGCGCGCAGAGGGCGGAATGCCTTCAAGGTTGAACTCGCCGAGCATCTTGTTGCCGGTGGCGATTTCCCGTTCGCCCTGGAACACTTTGATCGTCACCGCGGGCTGGTTGTCTTCGGCGGTCGAAAAGGTCTGCGCGAACTTGGTCGGGATGGTTGTGTTCTTGGTGATCATCTTGGTCATCACGCCGCCCAGGGTCTCGATTCCCAACGACAGCGGCGTGACGTCGAGCAGCAGCACGTCCTTGCGGTCGCCGCTGAGTACCTGACCCTGGATCGCGGCGCCGACGGCCACCGCCTCGTCCGGGTTCACGTCCTTGCGCGGTTCGCGCCCGAAAAACTCCTTGACCTTCTCCTGCACCTTGGGCATGCGGGTCATGCCCCCTACCAGGATCACGTCGTGGATGTCGGCGACATTCACGCCGGCGTCCTTGATCGCGGTGCGGCAGGGCGCAATGGTGCGTTCAATCAGTTCGTCGACCAGCGACTCCAGCTTGGCGCGCGTCAGCTTGATGTTGAGGTGTTTCGGGCCCGATGCGTCGGCCGTCACATAGGGCAGGTTGATGTCGGTCTGTGCGCTGTTGGAAAGCTCGATCTTGGCTTTTTCGGCAGCCTCTTTCAGCCGCTGCAAGGCCAGCACATCTTTGCCCAGGTCGACTCCCTGATCCTTCTTGAATTCGGCGATGATGAAATCGATCACCCGCTGGTCGAAGTCTTCGCCACCCAGGAAGGTGTCGCCATTGGTTGACAGCACTTCGAACTGCTTTTCGCCGTCGACATCGGCTATCTCGATGATCGACACGTCAAAAGTTCCGCCACCGAGGTCATACACCGCAATCTTGCGGTCGCCCTTTTCGGTCTTATCCAATCCGAACGCCAGCGCCGCTGCGGTGGGTTCGTTGATGATGCGCTTGACATCAAGTCCGGCGATCCGCCCGGCGTCCTTGGTCGCCTGACGCTGCGCGTCGTTGAAATAGGCCGGTACCGTGATCACCGCCTCGGTGACGGCTTCACCGAGGTAGTCTTCGGCGGTCTTCTTCATCTTGCGCAGGACATCGGCACTCACCTGCTGCGCCGCCATCGCCTTTCCACGCACCTCCACCCACGCGTCGCCGTTGTCGGCGGCGACAATCTTGTAGGGCATCAGCGCGATGTCCTTCTGGACTTCCTTCTCGACAAACTTCCGGCCGATCAGGCGCTTGACGGCGTACAGCGTGTTGCGCGGGTTCGTCACCGCCTGGCGCTTTGCCGACGCGCCGACCAGCACCTCTCCGTCTTCCAGATAAGCGATGATCGACGGCGTCGTGCGCGCGCCCTCGGAGTTCTCGATCACCCTGGGAGTATTCCCCTCCATGACGGAAACGCAGCTGTTGGTCGTTCCAAGGTCGATGCCGATGATTCTTCCCATGTTCTTCTCCAAGAATGGCCCGGACTCGCGTGTGCAGGGTCGGACCTGATTGACAAATTGAGGCTGTATCAAAGGTGTGGATCACACCACCCTTTTCAAGAGCCAGCCGGCGGCTGCCTGCGGACGGGCCTTATTTCGCCGCCGTGACGGTGACCAGCGCCGGGCGCAGCACCCGCTCGGCGATCGAATAGCCCTTTTGCAGGACGCTGACCACGCTGTTGGCCTCGAGCTCGGCAGGCACGACCGAAATCGCCTGGTGCTGGTGCGGGTCGAAGCGGGTTCCGGCTACCGGGTTGATGGCAATGACCTTGTTGCGTTCCAGCGCCGCGATCAGCTGTCGCAGGGTCGCCTCGGCCCCTTCGCGTATCTGCTCCGGGCTGGCCTCCTTGAGCAGCAGGCCGGCCTCCAGGCTGTCGACTACCGGCAGCATGCTGTCGGCGAAGTTTTCGACGGCGAACTTGCGCGCCTTGGAGATTTCGTCGTCGGCACGCCGGCGTGCATTTTCGGCGTCGGCCTTGGCGCGCAGGTACTGGTCAGCCAGTTCGGCGCTCTTGGCCTGCAGCGTAGCAAGCTCGGTCTGTGTCTTGCTCAGGGAATCGACCTCCAGCCCAGGATGCGAGGCGAGCATTTCCTCGGTACTGTGGAAAGCCTCGGCGGCTGGCTTGGGTTCTGAAGGGGTGGTGTCAGACATGCTTTGGACGGTAAATCAGCTGGGAAGCTGAGGAACTTGGGGCGTTTGTCGCTGTTTCAAGACCGACGCCGGGTGCCGCCGGGCATCAACCGGTCGGGCGGCGGCACGGCGACGGGCGCTGTGTCAGCCGGGTTTCAGTCCGAAACCTCGAGCAGCTCCACCTCGAATTCCAGCGTGGCGTTGGGCCCAATCACACCGCCGGCACCGCGCGCACCGTAGCCGAGCGCGGGCGGAATTCGCAGTGTTCGGACTCCGCCGACCTTCATTCCTGCCACGCCTTCATCCCAGCCCCGGATCACCATCCCGGCGCCCAGCGAGAAGGAAAAGGGGCGCTGGCTGTCCTTGCTGGAGTCGAACTTGGCGCCGCGGGCCTCATCTTTGTAGATCCAGCCGGTGTAATGGACGGTGACCTGCTGGCCATCCTGCGCCAATTCGCCTTCGCCCACGGTGGTGTCGGTGTATTGCAGGCCGCTTTCGGTAGTAATCATGGGAACTTTCGCACAAGACGCTGGTTAAGCCGCGGGCGTTGATCCCGCCGCGGCCATGTGACACTTGAGTCGCAGGGGATGGCGCTTCACAAGAGCGCAGATTATGCCAGCAGTCCGCGTCGCGCCAGGTCGCGCATCAGCGCGCCAGCGCCGTAGGTCCAGGGCGCGATGCGGTCGCAATAGTTGATGCGGTTCAGCAGCATTCCGAGACCGGGGCTCGACACCGACACCCGGTCGCCCAGTGCATGCGTGAAGCCCTCACCCGGCCCGTTGCGGTCCTGCGTGGGCGCGAACATGGTGCCCAGGTAGAGCATCAGGCCGTCGGGATACTGGTGGGTGCGTCGGTCGGCTTCGCCCATGGCCTGCTCGACCAGATTCAGCGGATCGCGGCTGATCTGCGACAGCTGGCTGGAGCCGCTCATCTCGAAGCTTCCGTCCTCGCTGCGCACCTGTAACGCCAACTCGCACCGGCGCACATCGTCGATGCCGAAATGGTCGTCGAACAGACGAATGAAGGGGCCAATCGCCGCCGAGGCGTTGTTGTCCTTGGCCTTGCCCAGCAGCAGCGCGCTACGGCCCTCGAAGTCGCGCAGGTTGAGGTCGTTACCCAGCGCGCAGCCCTTGGTCTCGCCACGGCTGTTGACCGCCAGAACCACCTCGGGTTCCGGGTTGTTCCACACGCTCTTGGGGTGCAGGCCGATCTCGGCGCCCAAGCCGACGGCGCTCATCGGTTGCGATTTCGTGAAGATTTCGGCGTCTTCACCGATGCCAACTTCCAGGTATTGCGACCAGACGCCCTGGTCTAGCAGCACCTTTTTGAGCTGGGCCGCCTGCGCGGATCCTGGCTTGACGCTGCGCAGGTTGTCGCCGATGACCGCCACCACCGAGCGGCGCACCGCGTCGGCGCGGCTGGCGTCGCCGCGTGCCTGCTCTTCAATCACCCGCTCGAGCATCGACGCGACGAAGGTCACTCCCGCGGCCTTGATCGACTGCAGGTCGCAGGGAGCCATCAGCCAGGGGAGTGCGGGGTCACGCCGGTCGAAGGCCGAGTTGGCCAGAACCTCATCGGTGCGCCCGATGCGTGGGCCGCCGAATTCGCGGACCGTTCCGACCCCATCGGCCATTTCCAGCAGCTGGCTACAGGTCGGCGCGATCAGTGAGATGTCCTCGATGTATTCCTCGCGAACCCGCACCAGCACTGCTCCCTGGCCTTCTACCCAGACCCTGCCGACCAACACAGCACGCGCATGGTCGACGGGCAAAATACGGGTTGTCAGAAGTAACTTTTCCATGGTTCACACCTTCTTTTTGTTTTGCATCGCCGCCCACGGCACGGCAAAAACCGCCAAGCCGCTGATGCGCTTGAGCAGTTCCGCTCCGGCATTGCTGATCAGATAGCCGTTGCCGCCATGCGACATCAGCCCGGCGGCGCGTAGTTCTTTGATCCGTGTGTTGAGCGTATTGGGCGTGATGCCGCCGATGCTGTCCTGTAAGGCCCTGAAAGTCTGCGCTTGTCCATCCTTGAGCGCCCACAAGACGCGGATGGCGTAACGCGCCTCCAGCAGGCTCAGCAGCTGGCTCAAGGCGGCCATGTCCCTGGCGATCATTTGTCTGTCTCCTGGCTGTTGCCATTTCTGTTGTGGCCCAAGTGTAGGGTGATTTTGCTACCTGAACAATAGCAGTGGCCCCGTCGGCTTCCAGCCTGGAGCCGGAGTGGGCCGACTGCGGCTATCCTTGGGGTTTTTTGGGGAGGATACGCGAGATGCAACCGAAGACCGCTGCCGACTTTGACCAGGAGTTGCTGATCTTGTTTGACGCCTATGTGCACGGGGGTATCGACCGTCGCGGCTTTTTGCAGCAGGCGCAGAAGTTCGCCGCGGGCGGCGTCTCGGCGGCGATGCTGCTGGCTTCGCTGTCGCCGGACTTTTCCATCGCGCAGGTGCTGCCAAAAGGGGATGGCCGCATCCGCACCGAGTCGGTTTCCTATGCGTCTGCTGGCGGCTCGGGAACGATGAAGGGCTATCTGGCGATGCCTGCCAACGCCAGCGGCCCCTTGCCGGGCGTTCTGGTGATCCATGAAAACCGCGGACTGAATCCGCACATTGAGGACATCGCGCGAAGGCTCGCGGTGGACAACTTTGTCGCTTTCGCCCCCGACGCCCTAACCCCATTGGGCGGCTATCCCGGCGACGAGCAGCAGGCGGTGGGCCTGTTCGCCAAGCTCGATCAGGCGCGCACCCGCGAGGATTTTGTCGCTGCCGCCGCGTTCCTCCGCAAGCGACCCGAATGCAGCGGCAAGATGGGGGCGGTCGGTTTTTGCTGGGGAGGCGGCATGGTCAATACCCTGGCAGCGCGGCTGCCCGAGCTCGCTGCGGCAGTTCCCTTTTACGGATCGCCGCCTGCGGCCGCAGAAATCGCCCAAGTCAAGGCGCCCTTGTTGCTGCACTTCGCCGGGATCGACGAACGCATCAATGCCGCCTGGCCGGCCTACGAGGCCGGGCTTAAGGCCGCCGGCGCCCGCTACACCGCGCACCAGTACGCGGGCACCCAGCACGGATTCAACAACGACACCACCCCGCGCTTTGACGCGGCAGCCGCCAAGCTGGCCTGGGACCGCACGCTGGCGTTTTTGAACCAGCACCTGCGCAGCTGACAGCCCGTGCACCGATCGCAGCCTGCCGGCCGTATCGGCCCGCATGGTGGCGCCAGAGCCGGGTGATCGTTCGACAGCGAATTCCAAAACTACGAGACACCGATCGGCATTGCAATCGAGCATCTCGCGCAACGGGGTTAGGGCGAAGTCGGCAAGGTGTTTGCCAGCGGCCTGGTGGCGCAGGAGGCGGCCAAGCATATGCGAAAAGGCGCATTCTTTCTGGACCTGAACTCTGCCTCACCCGCTACCAAGCAGCAGGCGGCAACGGCAGTGGACGCGGCGGGGGCGCATTGTGTCGAAGCCGTCAACACGGTTCGCGAAGCCGGTTTCGCACCCTGCATGGCCGAGGCCAGCGCCGACTAGCAGCAGTGGGTAGCACAGCGGGCGCGGGCTGGCGTTTTCAACGGGATCGGCAAGGACGCCCGCTGGCAGGACTACGCAGACCGGTTGCTGGATGATCGCCGCCGCAGCGACAAGAACGACGCCAGTTGAAGGGCTGCAGCCCGGACGCCGGGCTCACTTTCCTTGCAGCAGCGCCTCGAAGCGCGACAGCGAGCTGTCCTGCTCGTCGAGCAGTGCGCCGGCCTCCAGCACCTTGAGCCGCACGCCGGTCAGGGGCGAATCGACCTTGGTGCTGGTTGGCACATAGCCGATCCGGGCCACCGTGCGTTGCGACTCGGTCCCCAGCATATGTTCGTAAAACAGCAGTGCCGCATTCGGGCTCGGCGCTTTCCTGGCCACCGCGATGCCGTCGGCAATCGCCACCGCTGGCTCAATGGCGAACCATTCGATCGCCGACCCCTTTTTCTTCGCCTGCTCGACGCTGTACTGGTAGACGGTCAGCGCCAGCGGGACTTCGGCCGACGCCGTCAGGTTCAGCAGCAGCGGGTGTCCTGTTCGCACCGAAAGACCATTGCCGCGAACGAGTTCGCGGAAGAATCGGGTGCCGGCGTCTTCGCCCATGTCCTTGATGATGGAGCTAACCCACTCGTGATCCGACGACTCGATCCCCAGGCGACCCTTCCATCGCGGGTGTAGCAGGTCGGTGTAGGTCTTGGGTAGCTCCTCACGCGCCACCTTGGTCGTGTTGTAGGCTTGCACGAACACATAGCGCAGTGTGGAAGCCCAAGCCCTGTGCCCCGGGACCGCTCCGGCTCCCAGATCCTTGTGAATGGCCGAACTGATAGGCAGCAGCAAACCTTCGCGGTGCAGCGTTTCCATGGGCGGTGCGATGCTCTGGACGACGTCGACGATCGGCTTGTTTGCACGTGCCTCGCCGATGACGCGCTGCAGGATGACCTCGGAGCGTGCGCGCCAGACATGGACCTTGATTCCGTATTGCTTCTCGAAAGGCTCTACCAGATCCTTCACATATTCGGTCGGCGTGGTGGTGTAGAAAAGCAGTGACGCTTCCTTTTTGGCGGCTTCAATGATGCGCTGGCGCGCCTCGCCACCGGAGGGAATCGTGGTTTGCGCCAGCGCGCCAAGTGACAGCGCGGCGCAGGCTGCGGCCAAGAACCGGGCCAAGCGGGCAGAAAATTGCATGTCAGTAAGCCACATTGATGTTCTTGATCTGGGTGTAGCTCATCAGTTCCCCAATCGAATGCTCGCGGCCGATGCCGCTGTCCTTGAAGCCGCCGAAAGGCGCGCCCTTGAAACGCTTGCCGCCGTGGCCGTTGATCCACACATAGCCGGCCTCCACCGCGTCCGCCAAGCGCATCGCGCGCGAGATGTCATTGGTCCAGATGTTGGCGCACAGACCGTAGTCGCTGTCGTTGACTTGCTCAAGCATGCTGGCCTCATCGTCCCACTCCAGTATCGCCATCACCGGCCCGAAGATCTCGTCGCGCGCGATCGTCATCGCATGGCGTACCTGGTCGAAGATGGTGATGTCGACGAAAAAGCCTTGTCGCAGCGCGTCTCCCGGTGCGTGCCCGCCGCCGCGCAACAGACGCGCGCCCTCGGCCTTGCCGCCCTGAATGTAGCCCATCACCCGGTCGTAATGCCGGCGTGATATCACCGGCCCCATCTGGGTGGACTCTTGCTCGGGCAGCCCGATCGCGATGCGCGCCGCACGCGCCATCACCGCATCGGTGAAGCGTTCGCGCACCGCGCTGTGGACGAACACGCGCGAGTTCGAGCCGCAGGACTGACCCTGCGATACGGTGAAGTTCATTCCAGCAACCGCGGCGGCGGCAGCCTTGTCGACGTCGACATCGGGAAAGACGATCAACGGGTTCTTGCCGCCGAGCTCCAGCGAGAGCGTCTTGATGCCAGCGCTTCGGGTGATCGCCAGCCCGGTCTGCACGCTGCCGGTGAAAGCGATGCGTCGGACATCCTTGTGTGCGACCAGCGCGCCGCCGCAGGTCGGTCCGTCGCCGGTCACGATGTTGAGCACACCCGGCGGAAAGAATTCCTGCGCCAGCTTGCCCATCCACAGCGCCGACAGCGGGGTCTGGTCAGCGGCCTTGAGGATGACGGTGTTGCCCGCCACCAGCGCCGGTGCAATCTTGCCGGCGGCAAAAGAGATCGGGTGGTTGTAGGGAATGATGCGCGCGACCACACCGAAGGGCTGCGGCCGGGTGTAGTCCAGCCCGCCGCCGGGTGTGGGAATCGTTTCCCCCTTGATCTCCATGCCCAGGCCGCCGAAGAAGTCGTGCAGTCCGGCGCCTTTGCGCGCGTCGTCAACCATCGGCAAGAAAGGGTTTCCGCTATCGACCGCGTCGAGCATGCCGAATGCGCTCGCGCGCTCGCGCACCGCGCTGGCGAACTGTTTGCAATGCCGGACCCGGTCGTCCACATGCAGGCGGCTCCAGGCCGGGAATGCCGCCTTGCCCGCGTCGACAGCGTCCTGGACGTCCTGGGCATCACCGGCGGGAACCTGGGTTATTTCCTGGTCGTAGGCGGGATTGAGCGTCGCCATCGTCCGGCCGGAGCGGCTGGCGACAAACTTTCCGCCGATGGTCATTTTCCAGCCCTGGGTCTCCTGTTCGGCAGTCTGCAGCACCTGCAGCGCGAAGGGGTCGTCGAGTTGCAGCGCCATGTCAGTGCAGGCAGGAGCCGCCGTCGACGACCAGCGTCTGGCCGGTGATGAAGTCGCTGTCGGCGGACGCGAAGAAGACGATCGCACCGGTCAGGTCTTCGGGTGTCTGCACCCGCTTAAGCGCCCGCGTCGCGGTGGCTGCGGTGCGCATCTTGACGATACCGTCGTCGGGGTTCTCTTCCGACAGCGTGCTTCCCGGCGCGACGCAGTTGACGCAGATGTTGTCGCGGCCGACCTCGTTGGCGAGCGTCTTGGTGAAGCCCAAGATGGCGGCTTTTGAGCTCACATAATGGATCCTGCTCGGCGAGCCTTTGAGCGCGGTGCCCGAGCTGATGTTGATGATCTTGCCGTAGCCCTGCGAACGCATCACCGGTATCACGGCGCAACTGGCAAGCCAGGTTCCCTTGAGGTTCACGCCCATCATCCGGTCCCATTCGTCGACCGTTATTTCGTCAAAGGGGGCCCGCGACATCGGTACGGTGGCGAAGATGGCGGCGTTGTTGACCAGCACGTCGATGCGGCCGAATCGCGCAACGGCGGCCTGCGCCATGCGCTCGACGCTGTCCTTGTCCGATACGTCGGTGCGCAATCCGATCGCCTGGTGACCGGCGGACTGCAACTCCTGCGCGACCGCCAGCGCGGCGCGCTCGTCGATTTCGGCGATGACCACGCTCGCGCCTTCGTGCGCCAGCCGCAAGGCGTAGGCCCTGCCTATGCCGTGACCGCCTCCTGTGACGATTGCCACCCTGCCTTCGAGCCTTCCAGCCATGCGTTCTCCTGTGTGGAACGGCGTTCCACGGTTGTCGCGCCATTGTATGATCACCGGGCCATGACGCATTCGAGCATCCCTTCCAAAAGCGCCTGCGCTTCGCCGCGCTGTACGCTGCGCAGCGCGCTCGCAGCCGCAGCGCTTGTCGTGCTGGGCGCAGCAAGCCCGTCGGCGCTGGCGCAGTCCTTTGCCGAACTCGCTGCCAGAGCCGACCCGGCGCGGCACCAGCGCCTGGTCGAAGCCGCCAGACGCGAGGGGTCGGTCAGCTTCTACTCTTCGGTTCCCGAGAAGGACATGGCGGTACTTGCCGCCGACTTTGAGAAGCGCTACGGCGTCAAGGTCAACACCTGGCGCGCTTCCACGGTCAAGGTGGTGCAGCGACTGCTGGCTGAAAAGCGTGCGGGGCGATGGGACTTCGACGCCGTCGACATATCGGGCCCGGAGATGGAAATCCTGTACCGCGAAGCGGTGCTGCAGGAGGTCGAGTCCGAGCACCACCGTCATCTGATGCCCGAAACGCTGATGGCGCATCGGGGCTGGGCGCCGCAGTTTCTCAGCGTCTTCGTTCAGGCGTACAACACCAACGCGGTCAAAAGGGCCGACCTGCCCCGCTCCTACGAAGATCTGCTCCACCCGCGTTGGAAGGGCATGCTCGGCGTCGAGGCCAACGACCAGGAGTGGTACTGCGGCGTGGTCAAGCACCTGGGCCGCGACAAGGGCGCCAAGCTGTTTCGCGACATCGTCGACCGCAACGGCTGGTCGGTCCGCAACGGCCATACGCTGCTCAACAACATCGTCGTCTCCGGCGAGGTTGGGTTGGGGCTGACGGTCTACAGCTACATGGTCGATCAAGCGCGCAGCAGCGGCGCACCGGTCGACTGGTTCGCGATGGACCCGCTGATTGGCCGCTCCAACGGCATCGGCGTGTCGAGGCGACCGGCGCATCCGAATGCGGCCCTGCTGTTCTACGAATACATGATCAGCGACGCGCAGCCCTTGATGGTGAAGATGAACTACCTATCGCCGGTCATCAAGCTGGCCACCCCCATGAAGGGCGCCAAGGTGCTGTTCCTCGACCCGGCGGCGCCGCGCGAGGAGATGGAGAAGTGCGAGGCCGAGTTCAGCGCTTTGCTCAAGGGCCCTAAATAGGCCGATCGGAACCACCATGTCCTTGCTGTTCATTCCCCTGGGAGAGGCGCTGGGCGCCGAGGTGATCGGACTGGATCCGCACGCGATCACGCCGGAGCAGGCGGGCGCGCTGTACCAGGGCTGGCTGCGCCACCATGTGCTGGTGCTGCGCGGGCATCCGATGTCCGAGGAGGCGCTGATCGCCTTCGCGGCGTGTTTTGGACCCATCGAGATGGCGCGCCGGCGCTCGCCGTTGGCGATCCGCCCGGAGATCATGGTGATCTCCAATATCCGAGAGAACGGCGAGCAGGTTGGCGCCTTGCCCGATGGTGAACTGTCCTTTCATTTCGACCGCATCCACCAGAAGGTTCCGAACAAGGCTGGCGTACTGCATGCGCTGGAAGTTCCTGACCGCGGCGGTGAAACGCTGTTTGCCAATATGTGCCTGGCCTGGGAGTCGCTGTCAGAGCCTACCCGCAAGCGGCTGGAGGGGCTCAGCGCGCTCAACACCTACGAGTACGGTCAGACGCACGCGCAGTCCAAGACTCTTTCTGAGCTCACCCCGA
>Ga0114966_10002128_pt1 | contig 17815 bp, 12 predicted proteins | sample M_130207_XF_Meta_FD_87029 | JGI IMG/M metagenome (GOLD analysis project Ga0114966, IMG submission 87029) | Freshwater microbial communities from Lake Montjoie, Canada to study carbon cycling - M_130207_XF_MetaG | ecosystem: Environmental > Aquatic > Freshwater > Lake | place: Lake Montjoie...
ATGAGCTAAACGTAACAGGCCTATCGGACGTCGCTGTCGCCGTTAGTGTCGGGGTCGTGCCAAAGTTCTGCGCGCCGGGGTCCGCGAAGGTTATCGTCTGGCTGGCCTTTGGGGTTACCGAGTTCGTGACGGTCGAGGCTGGCCCCGTACCAGCCCCATTGGTGGCCGTAACGGTAAAGGTGTAGGCGGTTCCGTTTATGAGGCCCGTGACGGTCAGAGGAGAGGTGCTTCCACTGGCGGTGAAGTTGCCGGGGCTGGAGGTGACGGTGTAGCTGATGATGCCAGAACCGCCATTGTTGACCGGTGCTGTGAAGCTGACACTGGCCTGCGTGTCTCCTGCTGTCGCGGCGCCAATGACGGGCGCGTCGGGCGTGGTGTAATAGGTGTATTGGTTCGCGGCCTCGGCCGCGCTGGTGCCATTGGGCGTGGTAACGGTGACATTAACCGTGCCCGCTGCGTGTGACGGGGCTGAAGCCGTTATACTTGTGGCCGAGTTGATGGTGAAGGATGCGGCATTTGTTGCCCCAAACTTGACCGCTGTTGCGCCCGAAAATCCGCTTCCGTTGATCATCACGTAATTCCCACCTCCGCCTAAGCCAGAGGTGGGGCTTAATCCTGTCACCAAAGGCAGCGCAGCGTCGATCACTATGTTTTTGTTGGCGCTCAGCGATCCTGGCTCCCCCATTGCGGGGAGAGCAAGATTGGCATCCGTGTCCACACTGTCCTTTATTGCGCCCCCTTGGCCCACCGCCAATGCCGATGTGTTTGAATACTCAAGATCAGAAGATATATCGCCAGATTGCACGGTGTAAGTGAACGTCAGCGTCGAGGTTCCATTGCCGGTGGAATAATAGCCAATCCTGTTGCTGCCCACCGATAACGTCAATTGCGGCGTGCCAGTGACGAAGACAGGCCGATCAAAGGATACGTTTATGCTGATCTGGTCCCCCGCCCTATAAGTTCCATCGGTGGTAGAAGACGTAACATTGGTTACGATCGGCGTGCCATTATCGATGGTGATCAACCATGGGCTTTGGTTAGATTCCTCAACCTGAAAAACAAAACTTCCAAAACTTGAGGAAATTGTGTAATCGTCTGTGTAAGCTCTGCTTCCGACAAAATTCTTAGTGCTAGAGTTAAGATATAGATTAGCAACGTTAGCAACGGTCGTTCCTTGGCTGAACAAATTAGGGGTAGTCATGGTGATACCAGTTATATCAATAACACCGTTCACAGATTGCTGATATGAAATGAACCGATTATTCACATCATCAGGGTCGTCAAGGTTGTCCGTCGTATAAAATCGGACGCCGTTTTGTGGCGCCGTCGGCGGGGCTTGATTAAAATCAGAAATTTGGCAGGTTTTCGCGCCGTAATCCACAACGACGAACACGTTGCTCCATCCGTTCAAAGGGTTCACACAGGTGAACGCACCAAACGCCGTCGTTCCAAACAGCGACAGCAAGGCCGCAAGGACCATCCAACAAACAGATTGGCGCAAGCCCAGCATAAAGGGGTCCTTTGATCTTCATCCGGTTACGTCTTGAACCATTTGCGTCGATCGAAAGACCGCCTGTAACGTCCCTGTTTTAGCGATTTTTCCGGCTGAACACAGCTATCCTTCCGTGTGGATTATTCATCCTTGGTATAGGCCAAGCGCTGCGATTTATCTTGGCTGTCACGCAGTTTGATAGGCGTGGGCGAATACCGGCTTGGCCGTTAACGGCCACCGCGCGGCTGCAAAACTGCGCCCTTAAAACCGCATCTTCACGCTCAACTGCCCGCTGGTGCGGGTTTGGTCGTCGATCCAGTCGGACATGATCTGTGCCGTGCCGGTGGTCGTCCCGTCGACGCTGTGGGTTTGCAGGCCCAGTTCTGCACCGCCGCCGCAGGTTTGGGCGGTGGTGGTCTATTCGCAGATCAGGCGCAGGACGAGGTTGATTTGCCCAAAGGCTTTCTGAGCGCGACCTGAGAGATTTCTCTGACCGCGCAGTCTTTGGTCTTGGCCTACCCTCGCAGATCGGCGGGCAGCAAAGCCTCGGGCAGGTTTTGATAGGCCACGGGGCGCAGCCAGCGGCGGATCGACAGCGTGCCGACCGAGGTTGCGCCAAAGTTCGTGCTGGCCGGATAGGGGCCGCCGTGCACTTGGGCATCGACCACTTCGACGCCGGTGGGAAAGCCGTTGGCCAGAATGCGGCCGGCTTTGCGTTCCAAGATTGGCAGCAGGGTTTGACCAAGGTCTGTGTCGGCCTCATCCAGATGCAGGGTGCAGGTCAACTGCCCCTCAAGGCTTTGCGCCACCGCCAGCATTTGGGCCACATCGCGCGCGCGCACGATCAGGCCAAGGGGGCCAAAGACTTCCTCAGACAGAGCATGGTTGCCCAGCCAATCGTCGCCCGAGACTTCGAACAGATAGGGTGTCGCTTGCCGCAGATCGCAGACCGAGGTCAGCACCGCACGCACGCCGGTTTGTGCGGCAACGCGGTCACGGCCCGCGCGGTAGGCACTGGCAATGCCATCAGTCAGCATAGTTTGGCTGGCGGTTTGGGCCAAAGCGTCGTGGGCTGCGGTGATAAAGGCCTGTGCCGCGGGCCCGTCAATCACCACAGCGATGCCGGGGTTGGTGCAGAACTGGCCTGCGCCCATCGTCAGCGACCCTGCCCAGCCTTTGGCAATGGCGTCGCCCCGCGCGTCAAGGGCTGCGGGCAGCAGGAACATCGGGTTGACCGAACCAAGCTCGCCAAAGAAGGGGATGGGTTCGGGTCTTTGCGCGCATAGGTCAAACAAGGCCCGCCCGCCGCCGAGCGAGCCTGTGAAGCCCACGGCCTTGATCAGCGGGTGTTTCACCAAGCTTTCGCCCACATCGCGCTTGCCGCCCTGCACCAAGGAAAACACCCCCGGATGCAACCTCATCGCCGTGATGGCGGCATGGATCGCTTGGGCCACAATCTCGGCCGTACCGGGGTGGGCAGAATGGCCTTTGACCACCACGGGACAGCCCGCAGCTAAGGCCGAGGCGGTGTCACCCCCCGCCGTGGAAAAGGCCAAGGGGAAGTTTGACGCGCCAAACACCGCCACGGGGCCGATGGGGCGTTGCACCATTTTGATATCGGGGCGGGGTGCAGGCTTGCGGTCGGGTTGGGCCGCATCATGACGGCGATCGAGATAGTCACCGGCGCGGATATGGCTGGCAAACAGGCGCAATTGGCCTGTGGTGCGGCCGCGCTCGCCTTCAAGGCGCGCTGGGGGCAGGCCGGTTTCGGCGGTGCCAATGGCCGTGATCTCGGCCGCGCGCGCTTCGATCTCATCGGCGATACGGTCCAAAAAGGTGGCGCGGGCAGTGCGCGAAAGAGCGGAAAAGCTAGGATAAGCAGCCTCGGCCGCCTGTACCGCTGCATCAATATGGGTGGGCGTGCCCACCGAAAAGGCCAAGGCAGTGCCCGTGGCCGGAGAGGACAGAAACGTCGTGGCGCCTGTCACCCATTGGCCTGCGATAAGGTGGTGTCCGGTTAGCATCTGTCGTCTCCTGTCAGCGGTGGGGCTGGGGGCTGGCGTTGCCGCGGGGGTTTCACACCCCCGCACCCCCGTGGGATATTTGGGCACGTATGAAAGAGTTAGAAGTGAAAGGCGTCTACCTCGCGCCGCGCGCCCAAGGTGAGGGCGTCGGCCACATGGATCATCGGGGCAAGGTCAACCTCAGATTGTTTGAGGCGCAAGAGTTCCGTCATGCGGGCGTAAAGGGCGGGATATTCGCCCATGATGGTGTTCACACCCCCCGCAGGCTTGCCGCCCAGTTCCATGACATTGCCACCCATGCGCAGGGCGAGCGCGCCCTTGGGGGTTTCAAAGGTGATGTCCCAGGTTTGCGGGCCGGTTTGACGCCAGTCAAAGTCTGCGGTGACGCCGCCAGAAAAGGTCATCTGGGCCGCGATGGGGGTTTGGCGGTTAGCGGGAAAGTCGAGCGTTGCTGCCGTGAGGTGGACGGGCTTTGGCAAGACATGGGTAAGGATCGACAGGGCGTTCACCCCGGGGTCAAAAACTCCCATGCCGCCCGGTTCAAAGACCCACTCCTGCCCCGGGTGCCATTTGCGAACATCTTCCCGCCACGTGATATGGGCGCTTGTGACGGTGGTATCGGCCAGCCACGCTTTGGCCGCAGCCACAGCATGGGCCATGCGGCTGTGCCATGTGGTGTAAAGCGTTAAGCCTGTTGCTGCGGCCATGGCTTGCAGATCATACACCTCGGCCAAGGTCGCGCCCGGCGGCTTTTCCAGCATCACGTGCCGCCCCGCCTGCAAGGCTGCCGCCGCATAGGCATAGCGCGGTACGGGGGGCATACACAGCGAGACGACCGTTACATCGGGGCGTTCGGCCAGAAAGGTGTCAAAGTCGGTAAAGGCTTGCACCCCCTCTACCCGCCCGCTGCGGCTTACAGTGGCCGCCAGCTCCCAGTCGGGCGAGGCCGCGATGGCGGGCACGTGCTGATCTAGGGCAATTTTGCCAATGCCCACCAAGGCGATTTTCATGAAATGTGCCCCTTATTAGTGCGAGTCTTTGCCCACCGGATTGCCCCGGCCACCATTGAGGAAATCAAGATCCGCCCCGGTATCGGCCCCTTGCACGTGCAGATGGTGCAGCAGCGCATAGCCCGAAGGCGGCGGCACGATCCGGCTTTGCCATTTGGCCAAACGTGCGGCCAGTTCGGCGTCTGACACTTCCAGATGCAAGCTGCGGTTGGGCACATCCAGCGTGATCATATCGCCGTTTTGCACCACGGCCAGCGGCCCACCTGCAGCAGCCTCTGGCGAGGTGTGCAAAACCACCGTGCCAAAGGCCGTTCCCGACATGCGCGCATCGGAAATCCGCACCATATCGGTGATGCCCTTGCGCAGCACCTTGGGCGGCAGGCCCATATTGCCCACCTCGGCCATGCCGGGATAGCCCTTAGGGCCGCAGTTCTTTAGCACCATGACGCAGGTCTCGTCGATATCCAGCGCCTCGTCGTTGATCTTGGCTTTGTAATCGTCGATATCTTCGAACACCACGGCGCGGCCACGGTGTGTCATCAGCGCGGGGGTTGCGGCAGAGGGTTTCAGCACAGCGCCCTTGGGGGCCAGATTGCCCTTTACGACCACCACGCCGCCCGATTGCGTCAGCGCCTTGTCGGCGGGCAGGATCACATCTGCGTTGTGGTTGACCACGTCTTTGACCTGATCCCACATCGTCTCGCCCGAAACGGTCAGCGCATCTTTGTGCAACAACCCCGCCTCGCCAAGCCGTTGGATCACCACGGGCAAGCCGCCGGCATAGAAGAACTCTTCCATCAGGTATTTGCCCGAAGGCATCAGGTTCACAATCGTGGGCACATCCCGGCCACAGCGGTCCCAATCTTCCAGCGTCAGGTCAATGCCTGCGCGGCCAGCGATGGCCAACAGGTGGATCACGGCATTGGTTGACCCACCGATGGCAGCATTGGTGCGGATGGCGTTTTCAAACGCCTCTTTCTTCAAGATGTCGGACGGTTTCAGGTCATCCTTCACCATCTGCACGATCCGCCGCCCTGTTAGCTGCGCCATAACGCGGCGGCGGCTGTCCACAGCTGGGATGGCGGCATTGCCTGACAACGCCATGCCCAAAGCCTCGGCCATCGAGGCCATGGTGGATGCCGTGCCCATCGTATTGCACGATCCGGGGGAACGGCTCATCGAAGCTTCAGCCTCCACAAACTCTTCCTTGGTCATGGTCCCCGCCTTGACCGCTTCCGAGAATTTCCACAGATGCGTGCCCGACCCGACCCGTTCGTTCTTGTAATAGCCGTTCAGCATCGGCCCGCCTGTCACGATGATTGACGGCAGATCAGTCGAGGCCGCCGCCATCAGCAGCGACGGGGTGGTCTTATCACAGCCCACCAGCAGCACACAGCCATCCATCGGCTGGCCGCGCATCTGCTCTTCCACCGCCATCGAGGCGAGGTTGCGAAACATCATCGCTGTGGGGCGAAACGCGCTTTCGCTGGTGGAAAAGACCGGCACTTCCACAGGAAAGCCGCCCGCCTCGTAAATGCCGTGCTTCACGCGCTGGGCGAGGTCGTTCAAGTGCGCGTTGCAAGGCGTCAGTTCTGACCATGTGTTCAAGATGCCAATCACGGGGCGGCCATCGAACAGATCAGGCGGGAAGCCTTGGTTCTTCATCCAGCCACGGTGGTAGATATTGTCTTTCGACGTACCGCCAAACCAAGTTTGCGAGCGCAGTTTGCGGGGCCATGCGGCGGGTTTAAAGGTCATGCTATCCTCACAAAGCTGTCACGGTTTGGGCCCCGTCTTGCGCTGGCGCAAAGGCGAGGGGGTTGATTAGGGGCAGGCCGAAGGTGGGCGAGTCAATCTCGAACACATCGCCTGCTTGGGTTTTGATGCCATCTGCCACCGAAAGGGTCGCCGTGCCAAAGAAATGCACGTGCAGATCACCGGATTGGCGGAAGATGTCGTATTTGAAATGGTGGTGTTCCAGATTGGCGATGGTGTGCGACATATTCGCCTCGCCCGACAGGAAAGGCTTTTCCCAGATCACCGCGCCATCGCGGCGAATGCGGCTGGTGCCGCGAATGTCGGCGGGCAGATCGCCCACAAGGATTTCTGGCCCATAAGAGGCCACGCGCAGTTTGGAATGGGCCAGCCACAGGTAATTGACCCGCTCGGTCACATGGTCGGAAAACTCGTTGCCCAAGGCCCAGCCGATGCGGTGTACGCGCCCGTCAGGGCCTGCGATGTAAACGCCAGCAACTTCGGGTTCTTCGCCGCCATCTTCGGCAAAACCAGGGGCCAGAAGGGCTGCGCCCGGCGCGACGGCGGCGTGGCCGTTGCCTTTGTAAAACCACTCTGGCTGCGCGCCAACCGCGCCTGCCACGGGCCGCCCGCCCTCAAGCCCCATGCGAAACATCTTCATAGAGTCGGTCAGCGCTTCCGCCTGCCCCAGTTTGGCATGCATCGCATCGCGGGCCGAGGCTGATCCTAGATGCGTCAGCCCCGTGCCGGTCATGTGCAAATGGGCAGGATCAGGGTGCGACACGGGGAGCAGCAATCGCCCCTCGGCGGCGGCCTGCGCCAAATCCACCTCAGCCCCCAAACCGCGCAACGCCACTTCTTGCGCCAAGCTGCGCCCAGCCACCACAGCGGCCAAAGCCAGATCGTAAACCGACCCAGCCCCCGAAACCACGCGTGCAACCGCGCCATGCCGTGCCACGACCTGCACGCCCTTGTGCCCGCTGACTTGCGACAGATGCATTCAATCCCCCGATATTGCCCGCTTGGGCTTCAAGCTAGCGCTAACTCACAACGATTGCGACCGAAAAACTTGGAAAATCCAAACCCTAAACCCATTCACCGAGGCATCCGTGTTCCACAGGGGTACTGGGGTGTGAAACCCTTTCTATTATGCCGTAAACCTGCGCGGCGACAGGTCCACCACCAAGCCCGCCTCAAGGGAAGGGGCAGCGCCCGTGATCAAATCCGCCACCAACTGGCTGGCAGCGGGAGAAGTTTGGAACCCATATCCACCCTGCCCCGCCAGCCAAACAAAATCCGGCGTAGTGACATCCCGCCCGATCACCAACGACCGGTCAGGCGAAAAGGTCCGCAAGCCCGCCCAAGAGGTGATCAGCCGTGTCACAGGTTCTGTCACCATCTCTTCATAGCGCGCCAAACCTTCGGCCAGCACCATGTCATCGGGCCAAGCATCATGGGGCGGCATCGGGTGTTCTTCGGCAGGGGATACGATCAGCGCCCCCGCATCGGGTTTGGCATACCATGTTTCGCCGCACCCAAAAATCATCGGCCATTTTGACACATCATGCCCGCCCGGTGCCGGAATACGCGCCATCGAACGGCGGTTGGGCTGGAAGCCCAAGGGTTTAACACCGGCCAGCTTGGCCACCTCGTCCACCCAAGCGCCTGCGGCGTTGATCAGCAACCGGGCGGTGATGTCTTGGCCACCTGCCGTGACTCGCCAGCCACCGGCGATTTTTGCAATCGCGGTGACCTTCGCGCCCAAGTGATAAACCGCGCCATGGGCCCGTGCAGTCTTGGCAAAGCCTTGCAGCAAAAGGTCGGTGTCAATGTCCCAAGCGTGCTCTGCCCAAGCGGCAAGCGCCACCTTTTCGGGGTTCAAGATCGGCACCATAGACTGTGCTTGAGCAAAGGAAATCCGCTCCACCCCCAAATCGCCCGCCTCATGGGCAAATTGATCCGCTTGATCGGCGCGGCCCAAGACCAGCAAGCCACGCGGGCTTAAAACATCCTTGGCCGCACGAAAATAATCGCCCGATGCCATCGACAGGCCCACCACCGGCGGCAAGCCATAGCGCGGTTCGTAAAGCGCCGCTGATCGGCCCGAGGCGTGATGCGCCAGCGCCTTTTCCGCCTCGACCAGCACGACCTTGCCATGCGGAGCCAAGCGGGCTGAGGCCGAAACCCCTGCAATCCCACCGCCAATGATCAGGAAATCCGCATCCATCAAAGCCTCCATTTTGGGGCAGGTTACCCTCGGATCACCCCAAGGCACAAGGCCAAGGCGCAGGATTGGGACGACCAGATAACGCCCATCAAAACGAAAAAGGCCCGCATCGCTGCGGGCCTTTTCCAACCTATCGGCTTAAATCAAGCAGCGCTTTCGACGCCTTTGACAAACCAGTCAATCGTGGCCAGATCGCCCAGACCCATGACCTCGCCCTCTTTGACCTTCAGGTTGCCGTCTTGGTCATAGATCGGGCCGGTGAAGATGTCATAAGAGCCGTCTTTGTAGCCGGCTTGCACGCCGTCAGCCAAAGCCACCACATCGGCGGGGACGTCTTTGGAATAGGGGGCAATCACCACAGTGCCTTCTTTCATGCCGTCCCATGTGTCGGTCGAAGACCAAGTGCCTTCAACAAGGGCCTTTGCACGTTCAACGTAATAGGGCCCCCAGATGTCTTCGATGGCGGTCAAGTGCGCGTTGGGCGCAAAGGCCGACATGTCAGCGCCTTGGCCAAAGCCGTGCAGGCCCTTTTGTTCCAAGATCTGCAACGGGCCGGGGCTGTCTGTGTGGGTCGTGACGATGTCACAGCCCAAGTTGATCAGCGTTTCGGTCGCAGCAGCTTCTTTTGGCGGGTCGAACCAGCTGTCGATCAGCACCAGTTTCACAATTGCAGCCGGGTTTTGCTTTTGCGCGGCCAAAGCAAAGGCGTTCACGCCCAAGACAACTTCCGGCACTTTGTACGAGCCAAGATAGCCCATGACGCCCGAAGCCGACATTTTGCCCGCGATGGTGCCCAGAACGGCACGGCCTTCGTGGAACTTCGAGTTATAGGTCGACACGTTGTCAGCCCGCTTGAAGCCGGTGCAATGTTCGAACTTCACATCGGGGAACTCGCCTGCGACTTGCAGGGTCTGGTCCATGTAACCGTAAGAGGTCGTGAAGATCAGCTTGCAGCCCTGCTGGGCCAGATCGCGCAGAACCGGAATGGCGCTGGCGTCTTCAGCCACATTCTCAACATAGATCGTTTCGACCTTGTCGCCCAATTCGGCGTCAATCGCTTCACGGCCTTTGTTATGTGCCCAGGTCCAGCCATAGTCGCCGATCGGGCCAAGGAAGATAAAGCCGACTTTGACTTTGTCTTCTGCCAAAGCGGGCGAGGCGAGGGTTGCAAGCGTTGCAGCCCCTGCGCCTTTAAACAGCGTGCGGCGGGAAATCATGGTCATAAGACACTCCTGTTGGTTTGAGTCAGGTGGAAGGTAGGAACGGTTTTCCAAGACAGGCGGGCGCATTTGCCCCCGCCGTGCCTCGGGACGAGATGAAAGACAAGGCGATCACAGTCATGGCATAGGGCATAGCCGCCCAAAACTGACTGGGCAAGAACGAGAAGCCACTGGCTTTGGCATAAAGCTCTAGCGCCATCAAAATGCCAAAAAAGTAAGCGCCCGCGAACAGCCGTCCAGTGCGCCATCCGGCAAAGACCACCAAGGCCAAAGCGATCCAGCCGCGCCCAGCGGTCATTTTCTCGGCCCACATGGGCGTGATCACCATGCTGAAATAGCAGCCACCGATCCCCGCCATGGCCCCGCCAAAGGCAATCGCTGCATAGCGCACCTTGATGACCGAATAGCCGATGGAATGGGCCGACAGGTCATTTTCGCCCACGGCGCGCAAAATCAGGCCCGCGCGGGTGGATTTTAAGAACCATGTCGTCAGCGGCACCATGATGAGCGCAAAGTAAACGATAGGCGAATAGCCGAAGATCAATTGCAGATATTCGTGCTTGGCCAAGGCATCGGGAAAGACGCTGAGAAAGGGCACCACGATGCGCCCTGTGAAGGACAACCCCATCAACGAGGATATGCCCGTGCCAAAAATCGTCAGCGCCAAGCCTGTCGCCACTTGGTTGGAGTTAAGCTGCAAGACCAGCACGGCAAAGATCAAACTGGCCAAGGCCCCGCCTGCGGCAGCACCCAAAACACCGAACCACGGGTTGAACGTGTAAACCGTAACGGCAAAGCCCGAAATGGCACCGACCAGCATCATGCCTTCAACGCCAAGGTTCAAGACACCAGACTTTTCCACCACCAGTTCGCCCAAGCCTGCCAGCAAAATGGGCGTGGATAGGCCAACCACGGTAATGATCGCCGCAATGATGAAATCTGGGCTCATCTTACACCCCCGCCGCTTTGGAAGAAGCGATCAGCCGGATGCGGTAGCGCACCAAAATGTCGCTCGCCAGAATGAAGAAGAGCATCATCGCCTGAAAAATCCCTGCGGTCGAATTGGGAATATGGACCGAGGTTTGCGCCATTTGCCCGCCCACATAGGTCACGGCCAAAACGATGCCAGCAATCAAGCAGCCGAAGGGGTTCAACCGGCCCAAAAACGCCACAATGATCGCGGTGAACCCGTAACCTGACGGGAAGCCAAGATCCATTTTGTGCAGCACCCCCACAAATTCGAACGCCCCCGCCAACCCCGCCATGGCCCCGCCGATGATCATGGTCGCCCAGATCGTACGCTTACTGTCAAACCCACCGTGCCGCGCGGCCGTGGTCGAAGACCCCACCACCCGAACCTGATAGCCAAATTCCGACCGCGCCATGATCACCCAGAAAACAAAGGGCAGGATCAGCGCAATCAACACGCCCAAGTGAACGGTTGAATCGGGCCAGACAGGCAAAGTTTGGCTGTCAGCCAACGGGGATGTGGCGGGAAAGTTGCGCCCGTTGGGGTCTTTCCACGGCCCGCCCACCAGATATCCCAGTACTTGGAACGAGATATAGGTCAGCATCAGACTGGACAGGATCTCGTTCACGCTGAACTTTGTGCGCAGCCAAGCGGGCACCACCGCCCAAAGCCCACCGCCTGCAACACCTGCGGCGATCATCAGCAGCACCACAAAAAACCCGCCGGTCTGGCCAAAGGCAATGCCCACACCTGCACTGCACAAAGCGCCAATGACATATTGCCCCTCGGCCCCGATGTTCCACACTTGTGCGCGGTTGCCCATCGACAGGCCCAAGCCGATGATGATCAAGGGGGCGGCTTTCACCGCCACATCCTGCCATTTGTAGCTGACAAGCAGTGGTGACAGGAAAATGTCGACCACGGCCTTAAAGCCGTCGATCCCTAACAGATCAAACACCACGATGCCGATCAGCATGGTCAACAAGACCGAGGCGATGGGGGTTGTCACCACCATCGCCACGCTTGGCTCGCGCCGTTTTTCCAGCTTAATGCGCATGGGCAACGTCTCCGTGAATGCCGCCCATCAACAAGCCAATCTCGTCAATCTTCGCGTCTGCCACGGCCATGGGGCGCGACAGACGCCCGCCGTTGATCACGGCCATCGTGTCGCAAAGCGACAGCAGTTCATCCAGATCTTGACTGATGACCACAATGGCCGACCCCATCGCCGCCAGATCGACCAAGGCCTGGTGGATCGCCGCTGCCGCCCCCGCATCCACGCCCCAAGTGGGCTGGCTGACAACCAGAACCTGCGGCTTTTGCAAGATCTCACGGCCCATGATATATTTCTGCAAATTCCCGCCCGATAGGCTTTCGGCCATAGCGCCGGGGCCGGTGGCTTTCACGGAAAACGCCTCGATCACTTCTTCCGCATAGGTGCGGGCGGCCTTGGCGTCGATCAAACCGGCGCGTACCATGCCCAGACGATCGCGCGCTGTCAGCACGGCGTTGTCAGCAAGGGTAAAGATCGGCACAGCCGCATGGCCGTTGCGCTCTTCGGGAACCGACCCCATGCCATGCCCCCTCCGCGCGCGGGCTTGCATATGGCCCACCGCGACACCGTCGACGGTAACACTTGCGGGGTCCGCATTGGTAGCCTCTCCCGACAGGGCCAGCAGCAACGCGTTTTGTCCGTTGCCGGCCACGCCCGCCACGCCAAAAATCTCCCCCGCGCGCACGTTGAAACTGATGTCGCTCAGGGCCGTGCCAAAGGGGCCATCAGCGGCCAGCGACAGGGCTTTGACCGCCAGTTTGGTTGCGCCAAATTCCCGCCCCGCAACCCGTGAGATATCTTTCAAACTGCCGCCGATCATCTTTTCGGCCATCGACCGGCTGGTTTCCACCGCCGGATCACAGGTATCCACCAACTTGCCACCGCGCAGGATCGTGGCCGTGTCGCACAGCGCCTTTATCTCGTGCAGCTTGTGGCTGATATACAAGATCGAACAGCCTTCCTCGGCCAGTTTGCGCAGCACGGCGAACAACTGCTCGACCTCTTGCGGGGTTAGAACAGAGGTCGGCTCATCCATGATCAAGAGCTTGGGGTTGAGCAGCAGGGCACGGACAATCTCGATCCGCTGGCGCTCGCCGACTGACAGGGTGGACACAATCCGGTGCGGTTCCAGTTTCAGCCCGTATTGGCCCATCACTGCCACAATGCGGCTTTCCAGATCACGGGCGGGAATTTTGGCATCCATGCCGAGAGCGATGTTTTCTAAGACCGTCATCGCCTCGAACAAAGAGAAGTGCTGAAACACCATCCCAATGCCCAATTTGCGCGCCACTTTGGGGTTGGCCACGCTGATGCGCTGCCCGTCCCAGCGAATCTCGCCAGCGTCGGGCTGAAGGATGCCGTAAATCATCTTGACCAGCGTTGATTTACCCGCGCCATTTTCCCCCAGCAAGGCGTGAATCTCACCGGGCTTGACCGAAAAGCCCACATTGTCATTGGCCAGCACGCCGGGAAACCGCTTGGTGACACCGGTCAGTTCAAGGCGGGCTGGGCTGACCATTCGGGCTCCGTTATTCAGGGCAGGTTAGTCGAGTGATGCGGATTGGGCGTTGGTTTGTATATGCCGCCGCCATTTGAAGCAGCTTCGCATTTCTGACATAAAACCGCAAAGCCGCCAACGCCATCCCCCAAGTTCAGCCGTCTGCGCGGCTGATTTCTTAAGCAATGCTAGCCCGACTTACCCGCCCGTCACAAGGGATTCGCACGGATATGCCCGTACTATGCTCAAATCCGCGCCTTTCGCCTGCCCTTTGGGCAGATTTGCGGCACTTACAGGTCTTGCCAGCCAGAACCATCCTGCCATGCTGGACCAAACCTTAAGATGAGGATGCCATGCCCCTAGATCACGAAGCCCTCCTGCGCCGCGCCATCGACGAATCCCGCAAAGCGCGCGCGGCGGGCAACCACCCTTTTGCCTGTATCCTTGTCGGCCCCGATGGCACAGTGCTGATGACCCAGCACAACGCCTATATGCCCGACCATGACATGACCGGACACGCCGAACGGGTGCTGATGACCCGCGCCTCGACCACGCTGCCCAAAGAGGTGTTGAAAGAGTGCACCATCTACACCTCGGCAGAGCCTTGTGCCATGTGCGCAGGGGCGATCTATTGGACGGGGTTAAAGCGCGTGGTCTTTGGGCTGACGGAAAAGGATTTGAAAGCCATCACGGGCGATCATCCCGAAAACCCAACGTTGGATTTGCCCTGCCACATCATCTTTGCCGCAGGCCAGCGTCAGGTGGAAGTGATTGGCCCTATGCTCGAGGCCGAAGCGGCCGCCGTGCATCACGGGGCTTGGGACTAGGGTTTTAACCTAAAAGGGGCGACATGGGATGTCGCCCCGCCTTTGTTTAGGCTGAAACCTTCTTTGGGCGATGCCTGCGGCCACGGCCAAAGGTCGTCGTCGTGGCTTTCAACTTTTGCGCCACGTCTTTTGTGATGGCCCCCTGCTCATAGCGCCAAGACCAGTTTCCCTTGGCCCGGCCCGGCACATTGGTGCGCGCATCGGTGCCAAGGCCCAAAAGGTCCTGCAACGGAACCACCACAGTGTCGGCGATCGAGCTCATAGCCAATCGGATCATGGCCCAATGGATGTCTTGTTCCAGCACGGGCCCGGTATACTCTAGCACCTGCTGCTGTTGTTTTTGCGTCATCCCATTCCACCAGCCCACGACCGTGTCATTGTCATGCGTGCCGGTGTAGCAGACGAAGTTGGCCTCAAAATTAAAGGGCAGATAGGGGTTCTCCGCACCCTTATCATCAAAGGCGAATTGCAAGACCTTCATGCCCGGAAAATCGAAAGTGTCGCGCAATTGCGCCACTTCGGGCGTCACGAGGCCCAAATCTTCGGCCCATACTGGCAAATGGCCCAATTCATGTTCCAGAGTATGGAAAAACGCATCGCCGGGGCATTTGGCCCACGTGCCGTTGATGGCGGTTTTTTCGCCATGTGGCACCTGCCAATAGGCTTCAAATCCACGGAAATGGTCGATGCGAATGACATCAACGTGCTGGGTCAGCAGTTTAAACCGCTTGATCCACCAGTCAAAGCCTGTGCTTTCGAGATGTTTCCAATTGTAAACCGGATTGCCCCACAACTGCCCCGTGGCACTAAAGTAATCAGGCGGCACGCCAGCCATCAACTTGGGTTCCATCGTTTCGGGGATCAGTTCAAAGTTCGACGGATTGGCCCAGACATCGACGCTATCAAAGGCGACATAAAACGGAATATCGCCCACGATGCGAATGCCACGTTGATGAGCATAATCGCGCAAAACGCCCCATTGCCGAAAAAAGGCGAATTGCACGAATTTATAGAAATCCACTGCCTCACCCATCTTGGCGCGGGCATGATCTAGGGCTGATGGGTCACGCTTGGCCAAAGTTGGCGGCCATTGGTTCCATGTTTTCTTCGGGTGGCTGTCTTTTAGCGCCATAAACAGCGCGTAATCTTCCAGCCAGTCTGCCTGCTCGGCGCAAAAGGCGTCATAGGCTGCGACAAGTTTGGCGTTGCTGCGAAAGGCTTTGGCCGCCTGCGCAAGGGCTGCAAACTTAACCTCTTTCACCGCCTGCAAATCTTTGGCAATCGACACCGTCTTGCCCGGCGGCTTGGCTATCATATCAACGCCGTCCGCAATCAAATCTTCAATGCTGATCAACAATGGGTTTCCCGCATTGGCCGAAAAAGACGCATAGGGAGAGCCGTCTTCTGCCGTGGGGCCCAAGGGCAGCACTTGCCAGATTTGCTGATGCGTTTGGCCCAGAAAATCCAAGAATGCCCGTGCCGCAGCGCCAAGGTCGCCAATGCCCCAGTCACCCGGAAAAGAGGTGGGGTGCGCCAAAATCCCACTGCGTCTTGTAACTTTCGATCTCATAGCCGCTCCTAAAAATACGTCAGGGTGAAGTGCGTTAAAAATGCCTGAGCAATTGAATTGTGCTGAGCTGGGTGGCCCTTTTCAATAGCGCGGCATACCCTGCAAAGGGTCACACCCAAATCTCGCCCAGCGCCCCGATTCTGACAAGCCTTTGATTGGTTAGGCGGCCTAGAAAAATGCGCTCAAAATGCCGATACCGCCCTTTAATAGTCGGGCGCAAAGCCGATCGACGCGTCAACCTGTCCGCGGCGGCCGTCAATCATCAATTCGCCCACCCGCGCAGGCGTGCGCGCAATCACGCGCCCGCGCCTGACAACGGCCAGCTTCACGGCTTTTAGCCGCAAGGCCTCCGCCGGGTCGCGGGCTTGCAGCACAACCAAATCGGCGTTGCAGCCTTTGTCCAAGCCGTACCCTTGCAGACCCATCGTGCGGGCGGAATTGGTCGTCAGCGCCTGAAATATAGCTGACTTTTCCTCTAGACTGCCCATTTGTGCGACGTGAATGGCCATATGCCCCACTTCCAGCATATCGCCCGACCCCATCGCATACCAAGGGTCCATCACACAGTCATGGCCGAAGGACACATTTAAGCCCGCCGCCATCAATTCGCGCACCCGCGTCATGCCACGGCGTTTGGGATAGGTGTCGTGCCGGCCCTGCAGCATGATATTGATCAAAGGATTGGGAATAACATTCATCTGCGCTTCGACCATCAGCGGGATCAATTTGGACACATAGTAATTGTCCATCGAATGCATCGATGTCAGGTGCGACCCGGTCACCCGCCCTTGCAAGCCAAAGCGCACGGTCTGCGCGGCTAGGGTTTCCACATGGCGCGACAGCGGGTCATCGCTTTCATCGCAGTGCAAATCGACGGGCAGGCCACGGTCAGCGGCCAAGCGGCACAGCGCTTCCACCGAAGCGCGCCCCTCCTCCATCGTGCGTTCAAAATGCGGGATGCCACCCACAATATCAGCCCCCATATCCAAGGCCCGCGTCAGTGAGGCGACACCATCCTTAGCGCGGTAATAGCCGTCTTGCGGAAAGGCCACGACCTGCAAGTCAAGATAGGGCGCGACGCGGCGCTTGGCCTCTAGCATGGCTTCCACCGTCACAAGGCGCGGGTCGGATGTATCGACATGGGTGCGCACAGCCAAAAGCCCTTGGGTCACGGCCAGATCGCAATAGCGCAGCGCGCGGTCCACCAACGCGTCAACTGTCAGAGTGGGGCGCAATTCACCCCATAGGGCGATGCCTTCCAGCAAAGTGCCCGACCGGTTTATCCGCGGCAGGCCCAGCGACAGGGTCGCGTCCATGTGGAAATGCGGGTCGATGAACGGGGGCGTGACCAAGCGGCCTGTGGCGTCAATTTCTTCGCGGGCTTCAGCCGCAATCTTGGGGGCCACTTCGGCGATTTTGTCGCCCTGAATGGCGATGTCTTGCCCCTTGCGTCCATCGGGCAGGTTGGCTTGGCGCAGGATCAGATCGAACATGGTGCCTCTTTAGGGTTGGCCGCCTGTGCGGGGCTTTGGGCTTGAAGCAGGAAGTCGGTGGCAATGCCAAGGGCAATCGCTTGCGGGTGTTTGCCCAAGGCGGGTTGTCCTATGGGGCAGGTGATCTTGGCAATGTCAATCGGGCTATGACCAAGCTCTGCCAGCCGCTTTTGAAACCGCGCCCATTTGGTGGCACTGCCAATCAAGCCGCATCGCAAAAAGCCATGAATAAGCGCGTGGTGGCAGATATCAAGGTCTAAAAGGTGCGAAAAAGTTAAGATGAGATGCTCTGCATCGCGCGGTGCAAGGGCCATGGCTTGCGCCAAGTCAGGCGCTGGCAGGGCGGTGACACCCAAGGGCATGGCATCGGGAAAGCGGTCAAGCGAGACATCAACCCATGTGATTGACAGGTCGGGCAAGGGCGCCATAACGGCGGCAATGGCCCGCCCTATATGGCCAGCACCCCATAGCCAAAGCTGGCGTTTGGGGGTTAAGACGGGCTCAACCAACCAGCCTTGCAACACTTGCGTGACCGGCTGCGCCCCCTGCCCCCGCGCTTGCGCAAGCAAGCGCTGCACGGCCAGGGGCATGGGTGACCCGTCGACACTGCGCGCAACGATGTGGCCTTGTGGCAGGGTGCTTGCGGTGAAAACCTCGGTCACCAAGGTCACAGCC
>Ga0114966_10002129_pt1 | contig 17815 bp, 16 predicted proteins | sample M_130207_XF_Meta_FD_87029 | JGI IMG/M metagenome (GOLD analysis project Ga0114966, IMG submission 87029) | Freshwater microbial communities from Lake Montjoie, Canada to study carbon cycling - M_130207_XF_MetaG | ecosystem: Environmental > Aquatic > Freshwater > Lake | place: Lake Montjoie...
GGTGGCCCGAGGTGCCAAAAAAATTCTCGTCGGGCTCGGCGGTAGCGCCACCACCGACGGCGGGATCGGCCTCGCCAGCGCCCTTGGCTACGAATTTTTGACCAGCGACGGCGAAGACCTCGCTCTCCGCCCAGATCATCTCATCGCCCTGACGCGGATCAACTCCGACAACGCTCTGGAACTCCCCGAAATCATCGCCGCTTGCGATGTCCAAAATCCCCTGCTCGGCCCGCGCGGATCGGCGACCGTCTTCAGCCCCCAAAAGGGCGCGAACCCCGAAGCCGTTCGGATCCTCGAGGGTGGACTCAGCGCCCTCGCCGACTGCGTCACTACCGATCTGGGCTGCGATTTCCGCAATACCCCAGGGGCAGGAGCCGCGGGAGGTCTCGGCTTCGGGCTCCTCACCTTCTGCCAAGCGAAGATCTGTTCGGGATTTGATCTCGTCTCCTCCACCCTGCATCTCGAAAAACACATCGCCAACGCCGATCTCATCGTCACCGGCGAAGGCCGAATCGATGCCCAAACCCTCGAAGGCAAAGGTCCTGCGGGAGTCGCCGCCCTCGCCAGACGCCACGGAAAACCCCTCCTCGCCCTCGCAGGCTCCGTCGCCCAAGACCCCGCCCTCGATGCCCTCTTTGACGTCATTTGCCCGATCATCGACGAACCGATTCCCCTCGAAGAAGCGCTTCAGCGCGCCGCAGAACTCCTCACCCGCACCACCACCCGAGCCGCCCGCCTAATCCAACTTGGAACTCATCTATGAAAAATCACCGCATTGCCGTCCTCTTCTCTGGCCAAGGGGCCCAAACTGTCGGTATGGGAGAAGATCTTTGTTTCCGTTATCCCGAAGTCGCCCATCTTTATAAACGCGCAGATACGATCCTCGATCGCCCTCTCAGCTCTCTGTCATTTGGCGGTCCAGAAGCGGAGTTGACCCAGACAAAGAACTGCCAGCCCGCTCTCTATGTTCACGGCCTCGCCTGCTTGGCGGCTCTCCGCATGGAAATCGGCCACTTCCCCATCACCGCCGCCGCCGGTCTCTCACTCGGCGAGTTCACCGCCCACGCCGCCGCGGGAACTTTTGACTTCGAAACCGGACTTCGCTTAGTGGCCAAACGCGGTCTCTTTATGGAAGAGGCTTGCTCCAAAACCAGCGGAGGAATGGCTGCGATGATCGGGGGCGAAGAAAGCGCCGTCCGCGCTCTCGCCGCTGAAACCGATGTCGATGTCGCCAACCTCAACAGCCCAGGCCAAGTGGTGATCTCTGGAGAAACTGCAAAAGTCGGCCTCGCCGTTTCCTTGGCCAAAGAACACGGCATCCGCATGGCAAAACTCCTCAATGTAGCAGGCGCCTACCACTCGCGCCTCATGAACTCCGCTTATCTCCAACTCGGCGATGAACTGGAGCGAACCACCTTCAGCACCCCAAACTTCCCCGTCATCTGCAACGTCGACGCCACCCCAGTTGCCACCCCCCAAGAAATTCGCCAATCACTCCAAGATCAGGTCACGGGAACCGTGTGCTGGACGCAAACCATCGAGTATCTCATCGACGAGCTCAAATGCGACCTTTTCATCGAACTCGGTCCCGGGAGCGTCCTCGCGGGGTTGCTCAACCGCATCCGCAAAGGCACTCCCTGCCTCAGTATCAGCGACAACCCCAGCCTCGCCGCTGCCCTCGCCACCCTGCGCGCCTAGACTGCATTCAGGCAGATTTTCCTCCTTCCCAAAAGCAGGCAGTCCAGTCAATCTCCGCCACTCATTTCACCTTCAACACCTTCTTCCACTCTTTAATTATGCCACTTCCCATCGGTTCCCTAGCTCCTGATTTCTCCCTCAAATCAAAAAATGCCCAAGGCTTAAAAGATGTCTCGATCAGCGATCACCGTGGCCAAAAAAATCTGGTCATTCTTTTTTTCCCCCTCGCCTTCACGGGACTTTGCACTCAGGAAATGTGCGATATTTCCAGCGGCTTAAGCACTTACAGCGATCTCGGCGCCGAGGTGATCGCGATCAGCGTCGATAGCCCCTTCACCCAAGAAGCTTGGGCTAAACAAGAAGGGATTACCATCACCCTCGCCAGCGATCTCAACAAAACCACCGCCGCGGCCTACGGCGTCCTTCTCCCCGACCTCATCGGCCTCGGAAGTGTTTCCGCCCGAGCCGCTTTCGTGATCGATAAAGCCGGGGTAATCCAATACAGCGAGCAAACCCCAACCCCCAAAGAGTTGCCCAACTTCGAGGCGATCAAAGCCATTCTCGCCACCCTCGCCTAAGCGAACCACAGCGAACCAAAGCCCTTCAGAACAGGATCAAGCGGATGGGGATTTCTCAGAGGTAAAAGTCCATGCCTTTTCGAATAAGCCCCAACCTTCCCCACGATCGGCGCTGAAGCCTCCTCCCACCAGTTGTCGCCCGCCAAGGTCGACGATCATCTCAGTGACCTCGCCCGCTTCTAAACAACTCGAGGAGTTCTTCTGTAAAAAAACTGGAGCGTGCCTGCACGCCCCGTCATCAAAAAGAATCTTGGCGGGAAACAGAACTTCCAAGCCAATGCCTACGCCGCAGGGCGGAAGAGCGAAAGCCCCCCATGGTTCCCCCTCCATCCCGTCCTTTCATGAGCTTTCGCAAAGCTATTCACCCCCAAGCAATTTCCTCGTATTGAAGACGTTGCAGAGGATCACCGATTGAAGATGAAATCCGCAAAGGATGGCGACTGGTTGCCCCATGAAATCAGCTTTGCCATTTTTTTGGGAGTAACGTCCGTCCGTTTGTTCGCAAACAAAGGCGACGGCCTTTTCTGGGGGCTGATTTTCTCCCTCCTGATCGTGTTTGTTTTTGGATTGAGACGCTGGGCAATCGAAGATCCGCAAGCAAAGCGCCAACGAATCCGCCTGTTGCTCTACTTTCCGCTCATGCTGGTTTCCTACAAAGCCTGTGGCTGTGCGGTTCCCATCCTTCATCCTGGTGCCACATTTATCTTGGCGAATGCCGACCAATGGCTACTGGGAAAAGACGCCGCGCTTTTTTTAGAACCCTGGGTCAATCCGCACCTCACAGATTTGTTTTACAGTCTGTATCTTCTTTTCTTTGTCTATCTAGGAATCAGTCTCTGGCATTATGGGCGTGGTGATCTGCCAACCCTTCGGCGGTTTGTTTCAGGTCTTTTTACGGTCTATGGAATCGGGTTTCTTGGTTACACGCTGTTGCCAGCAGGCGGACCGTATCTGGAAATACCCAGCCATTTTTTAAAAGCTCTCACCGGAAGCTGGGTGACAAACTCCGCCACGACTCTGGTCGTTGGGGTCAGCAACCGGGTGGATTGTTTTCCGTGCCTTCACTTGGCCGTCTCATTTTTCATCCTCGGTTTTGATTTCTGGCACAGTCGGCGGCGCTTTTTTTGGATGGCTCTGCCCTGCGTTGGCATTGGGCTTTCGACGATTTATTTGCGCCAACATTATCTGGTAGATTTGCTTGGCGGCCTAGTTCTGTCGGTCTTGGCGCTCTGGTTGGCTCACTCCCAACCGCCGACCGCTAGCCACATCGAAAAAACCGATGGAGCCCAAAAGATAATCAATTAGTTAATTTCCTCCGGACCGCCTAATTTCCCGCCATGCAAACCCTGCCCGTAAAAATTTTGGGAACTGGCGTTTATCTTCCCAAGACCATGGTCACCGCCGAAGAAATTGATCGGCGCGCCTGCCTGCCCGATGGCTGGACAAAAAAGCATTCCGGTGTTTTGACCCGGCACTTTGTCGCGGACGAAACCGCCTCGTTGATGGGCGCGCGGGCCGTAGAAAATGCCCTGGCCAGTGCCGGGCTGGATCTTGCCGATGTGGATTGTCTCGTCTGCACCAGTGGCACCGCGGAACAACCGATTCCCTGCACCGCCGCGCTGATCAGCGAACACCTCAATGCCCAACAAAATTTTCCCGCGTTCGACATCAACGCAACCTGTCTGAGCTTTCTTACGGGACTGGACACGCTGTCCTATCTGGTCGCCAGCGGACGCTATCAGTGCGTGGTCTTGGTGGCGTCGGAAATCGCCTCGTCTGGCTTGGATTGGAGCAACCCTGAAACCTCCAGCATTTTGGGCGACGGCGCGGCGGCGGTGGTCATCGGACGGAGCCGTAAAAACGAATCTTCCAAAATTCTCGCGGCGCGCATGGCCACATTTCCGCGTGGCGCCCATTTGGCAGAAATTCGTGGCGGCGGCAGCGGACAGCACGCCAAGCACTTTGCGATAAATAATCGTGCTGACTATTTATTCCACATGGATGGCAAAGGCATATTCAAAATCGCCTCGGAAATTCTCCCCGATTTCGCCAAACAACTCCTCGCCGAAGCGAAGCTCGGCTGGGCTGATTTCACAATCGTCATTCCCCATCAGGCAAGTCTCCCCGCCTTGCGCTTAACCCAGCGACGACTGGACATTCCCAAAGAAAAATTCTTCATCTTTGCCGAGCGTGTCGGCAATACCATTGCCGCGTCTTTGCCAATGGGAATTCATTTTGCCGTGCAGGAAGGACGGTTGCGACGAGGCGACAAGGCGTTATTACTCGGCACTTCAGCGGGATTTTCCGCAGGCGGACTGGCGTTGGAATTCTGATCAATTCCCACTCCCGCAAGTGACCAAGCGGAGGCCTATCCCCGCTGAACTTCCGAAAAATTTTTCCTTTATCTACCTGCGACGAACGGGGCGGGTGCCGTTTGGATTGGCGACAAATAAATCAAACCGAAATTTTGGCGCCCGCGGGCAGTAACCACTCTGCCTCAACAATTTCGCAGAGTGTGTGGAGAAGAAATTTGTGGGCCTCTTGAATCCTCGCAGTCGTTTGTGCGGGAACAATTAACTCCAAATCTGCACGGCCTCGGATCTTCCCGCCGTCACGACCAAGAAAGGCAACCGAGTCGATGCCCAGCGATTTGGCCGCGTCAATCGCCGCCAGAATGTTCTCCGATTGGCCACTGGTAGAGATGGCAACTAAGACGTCTCCAGGTTGCCCAAAGGCGCGGACTTGGCGAGCAAAAACCTCCCCAAAGGTGTAGTCGTTAGCCGTCGCCGTAAGCAAACTGCCACAAGCGGCTAAATTAATCGCAGGGTACGGACGTCGGTCTGTGATGAATCGACAGGTAAACTCCGTAGCAAAGTCCGCCCCATCAGCCGCACTTCCGCCATTGCCGCAGACGAGAAGCTTTCGCCCATCAGTCAAAGATTTTCCAATGAGGACAGCCGCCTGTTCAAGGGTTGAACGGAGCGGGGAAAGTGATTCGATAGTTTTAACTGCTTCTTCAAGGGCAGTTTGGAAAGTACTCATGAGGATTTCTATCCTATGGACGACCAAGAATCCTGCCAAGGGGATTGTCCGTTGGGCCTCCAGATACCCCGCAATTTGGCCATCTCAAGGCCACTAAGCCCTTTCCTTTGCACCCGACGAATTCTTTTGACGGTCAAGCAATTTTGAAGCTACTCTTCTCCATCTTAGTCAGGGAGTTTTGGCGAACTTTAAAGAGGCGAGAATAGACTTCTCCCCTGCGTCCGATCCCCCAGACAAAAGTTCATCCGTCAAGACACAATTTACGATTTAAGAAGAGGATTATTCTGAATGTTTAATGGAATTTTTGGGCTGTTTTCCAAGGATATTGGCATCGATCTCGGTACCGCCAACACCCTCGTTTATGTCAAAGATCACGGAATCGTGCTTCGTGAGCCTTCGGTGGTTGCCGTCAGAGCCGGTACGACCCACGTTCTCGCCGTAGGAGATGAAGCCAAGCGGATGCTCGGTCGGACTCCAGGAAATATCGTGGCCATTCGTCCGCTCAAAGATGGGGTCATTGCCGACTTTGAAATTACCGAAGCCATGCTTCGGCATTTTATTGGAAAAGTGCATCCCAAACGGCCCTTCTTTCCTCGGCCACGCCCCCGAGTGGTGATCGCGGTGCCCAGCGGGATTACCGAGGTAGAAAAACGGGCGGTCAAAGAAAGCGCCCTCTCTGCGGGAGCTCGGGAAGTTCACCTGATTGAGGAACCGATGGCGGCGGCCATCGGATGCGGGTTGCCTGTCCAAGACGCCGCAGGAAACATGATCATCGATATTGGAGGAGGAACCACCGAGGTCGCTCTGATCTCCCTTTCAGGAATCGTCTTTTGTCGGAGCGTTCGTGTGGCAGGCGATGAGCTGGATGAGGCGATCATTCAATACATGAAGCGCGCCTACAATTTAATGATTGGCGAGCGGACTGCGGAAGACATCAAGATCAAAATTGGTAGTGCCTATCCCATGGAAAAGGAGCAAACCATGGAGGTCAAAGGGAGAGATCTGGTCGCCGGACTCCCCAAGACCTTAACGATCACTTCCCAAGAAGTGCGAGAGGCTTTGCTCGAGCCGATTTCGACGATTGTCGACTCTGTGCGCGTGACCCTCGAGCGTTGCCCGCCAGAGCTTTCCGCGGATTTAGTTGATCGAGGTCTGGTCCTAGCTGGAGGCGGAGCATTGCTCCGAGGACTCGATAAACTTCTTGCTGAAGAAACGGGACTCCCAGTCCATGTCGCCGAAGATCCACTTAGTGCAGTCGCTGAGGGAACGGGACGCGCCCTGAGCGAGATCAAGTTTCTTCGCCAGGTATCCACCACCGACACCCGACGCCCCTAGAACTCGCAGGCATGGATGCCTTCGCCGATGCCTGCAATGACTGGCGACTTCTCCACGGATGAATCACCGTGTCGTCATTTCAGCAGCCTTCGCGTTTGTCGTGGTCACGGTCACCTTGCTCCTGATCAGCCCACACAATATGCGGCGGATTCAAGGAGGATTTCTCGGGATGATTTCGCCATTTTTAAAAACAGGATCTTCTTTGGAGAAAAAGTATCACGACTTCCGAGAAGGACTCAAAACATTGGACCAACTGGAGTTAGAGAATAAACAGCTGATCATTTCCACCAAGGAACTCAGCGCTATCAACCAAACACTCCGAGGACTGGAGGCGGAGAACAATCAGTTGCGCAAGGCTTTACAATATCGAGAACGAGCGATCTTCTCTTTAAAACCAGCCAGAATTATTAGTCGCGACTCCTCAACTTGGCACAACAAGATCATCATCGATCGAGGAGCAAAAGACGGACTCGATGTGGGAGGTGATCAACCCGTCTTGACGGAAAGCGGCCTCGTGGGAAAGACCACGGTCGTGGCGGATCACTCGGCAGTTGTCGTCCTCATTTCTGACGAAACCTGTAAAGTAGCCGCCACGGTCGAGGGAACAAGCGCCCAAGGCATCGTCAAGGGCGAACGAATTTCTAACGGAACGATTCCCGAAGTCGGGCTCAACTTTATTTCCAAGCAATCTCGACTCCAGCCAGGGCAGAATGTTTTTACTTCCGGAACCGGCGGAGTTTTCCCCTCGGGAGTCCTCATCGGTCGCGTCAAAGAATTTAAGGTCAGAGAACTTGACGGACACGCAAGCATTACCCCCGCGGTCGATTTAGCCACCCTTGAAGATGTTTTTGTCGTCATCGGAAAGACCCGCTGAAAGCCGTTTATTGATGCGCTTCTTCCTTCTCCTCCTCACCCTGATGTTCGCCGGTTTGGTCGGCCAATCTTTCATTGCCCCTATCCCCCCCTACGGTGCACGGGTGCTTCTTTTACCCATCATTCTGTTTTACGGTTCGTTGGCTTTCCCTTTGCCGGGAACTCTCATTTTAGCGCTTTGTGGGGGTCTGATGTGGGATGCCTTGCATGTCCAAATCGCCCTTGCCGATGGCGAAAATACCGAAATGGTTTTGGGATGGTCGGTTGTCCTTTATGGCGTTCTGGCCGCTTTGATGAATGGCTTTCGTCCCCTCTTCCTTCGGGGACGGTGGGAGATTCACTGCGGACTTTGCGGACTCTTCACCTCACTGATCGTTTTCAGCGAATACTTAGTTCTCACCTTCCGCCGCGAACCCGTCGTCTTTCTCTTCAATCGTGAAATTTGGTGGAGGATCGGTGGCGCTGGTCTGATCGCCACTCTGCTTTCTCCCCTGCTCTTTCTTGCCTTAAATTACCTCGCGGATCTTCTCGGACACCATATCCGACCACGCCGAGAAACCTGGAGTCACCGCTAAGATGGCCCACCCGTTCTCCCGTCGTCCGGTGGCCGAATGGCGGATCCTTTTTCTGGGTTTTGGAATGCTCGCTTGCTTTGGAATATTGATTACCAAACTTTGGTGCGAACAGGTCTTGCACGGGGCGAGTTGGTCAAAAAAAATCGCCAATAAGACCGAGGTTACCGTGAGAATTCCCTCCCTTCGTGGAGAGATTCGCGACCGCAATGGGATTCCCCTAGTCACCAATCGCGCGAGTTACAATGTGGATTTCTATCTCCCAGATATGGTTCGGGGTTACCGAATCAGAAACAAAGGCATGGTCCCTCGCGTCGAATTCGAAGCCACCATCAAGCAAATGCTCAAAAAGCGCATGGAGCCTGATCTCGTCAGAATCGTCAACGAGACGGTGATGCCAAGGCTCGACCAACTGGATCTCGCTCAAGATTACAACTCTGAGCGACTCCAACGACACTATCGAAATGATACCTTGGTTCCCTTTACTTATCAGGAAGACTTGCCGCCGCCGACGGTGGCAAAATTCTCCGAGCATGACCTTGGACTCCCAGGAGTCGAAATCGCGGTCAAACCCGTCCGCTTTTATGTCTATGGAGCCATGGCCGCCCATTTACTCGGCTACGTGGGCGCCCCCCTTGATATCGACGCCTTGCCGGACATCAAGAAGTACACTTTTTACCAACCAGACGTAGACGGCAAATCCCAGATCGAGGCCAGCATGGACAAATACTTGCGCGGAACCCCCGGAACCCGAGTGCTTCGGAAGAGCGTCAAAGGCGTGATCGAGGGAGAAGATCGGATGATCGCCCCCAAACCAGGCAACAATGTTTACCTCACCATCGATGCCCGCATCCAAATGATTCTTGAGCAGGCGTTGCGACACCCGTCGCTCGGCCGAGCGGCCGCAGTGGTGATTGATCCGAATAATGGCGACATTCTGGGGATGGGATCAGTGCCCTCTTTTGATCCGAATACGTTCATCCCCAGCATTAGTTCAGAAGCTTGGAAATCTCTCAATGATGATGAAGCCGTGCCCTTGGTCAGCCGAGCGGTCAGCGGATTCCCCCCCGGCTCCACGTTCAAAATCATCACCGCCTTAGCTGGTTTAAAAAAAGGCCTCGGCAAGGCTTCGTATAATTGTCCGGGCGGAGTGACCTACGGCGATCATTACTTTAAGTGCTGGATCGCAGAAAAGGGCGGTGCCCATGGAACCCTCGGACTGGCGGACTCGCTCAAGGTTTCTTGCGATTGTTTTTTCTACCAGTTCGGCAACGCCGCCAGCATCGAAACCATTGAGCACTTTGGCAAACTTCTCGGGATCGGCCAGCATTACGACCTGGGATTAGCCGACGTAAAAGACGGAACCATGCCCGGCCCCGAATGGATGAGAATGAAATACCCCGAACTCAAATGGAGCAATGCCCACACCGCCAATGTGACGATTGGACAAGGCTATGTTTTGGCCAGTCCGTTGCAAATGGCGATGGCTTATGCGGCGATCGCCAACGGCGGAGTCATTTATGAACCACGGCTCGTCCGCAAGGTTCTCACCCCAGAGGGCCAACCTTTCCACGATGAAAAAGGCCAAATCGCCGTTCCCGATCAACCCAAAATTCACGGCGACTTGCGCGATGAGGTCACCACCGAACAAATCAACATCATTCGCCAAGGATTGTGGAAAGTCGTCAACGAAAAGGGCGGACCTGGAGGAGGCGGGACCGGAGCAAAAGCGAAACTCGCCAATGTGGCTGTCGCCGCCAAGACTGGGACCGCTCAAGCAAGCGATCGAGGAAAAAAAGATACCATCGCCTGGTTTTGCTCTTTCGCTCCATTTGAAAAACCTCGCTATGTCATTTGCACGATGGTTCAAGGGGGTCGACACGGCGGAAGTGTGGCTGGGCCAATTGCCGCAAGGATTATGGAACAGTGCCTCGCCATGGACCAAGGCACCTATAAACCAGAAATTTTACCACTAACTCCCGCAAAAAGTGCGAATCCCTTTGCCTCTATCGAGACACTCAGCGATTACAAGGATGCGCAAAAGGTCATTGTCAGTTCTGATGAGGATGACGCGAGCGCTCGCGAACCTTCGACAGCGAAGATCGACCTCAAGTCAGGCAGTGCCAAACCAGACATCCGTCTCGGCACTGACGCTCGGGGAAAGGTCAAAGGTCAAGGACTCTCTCAATCATCTCCAAAGCCCATTCACTCAACAACAACCGAACCCAAACGAAACTTTATCGATCGGATATTTGGACGTAAACCCGCCCAAACTCCTACAAACAACCAACCCAGTGCGCCACTTAAACCTGCCGCGCACTGACCCTACACCACGTGCTTAGTAAACTTTACCCCAAACTCATCTCCATGACCGAACGCGTCAAACGCCTCATCGGATTGGCTCCGCGCCAAACCGGCAACAAACTCATCATCAACTGCGAAAAACTCGAGCGGCGGGTCGCCCTCCTCGAAAATGGAATTCTCGAGGAGTACTCGATCGAACGCCAAACGGATCGCAACATCGTCGGAAGTATTTTTAAAGGAAGAGTCCGAAATATCGAACACGCCCTCAAGGCGATGTTCGTTGATATCGGCTTTGAAAAAAATGCCTTCCTCCATTTCTGGGACGCTCTCCCCGCCGCCCTTGATAGTGGCGTCGAACAAGTGGAACGATCCAATAGCAAGCGCGAGCAAAAGCGCATCACCGCCAAGGATATCCCTTCCATTTATCCAGTCGGAGCAGAAGTGCTCGTCCAAGTAACCAAAGGGCCCATCAGCACCAAAGGCCCACGGATCACCACAAAGCTGAGCCTCGCAGGCCGCTACCTTGTCCTCATGCCTTACAGCGATCAGTGCGGAATTTCTCGAAAAATCGAGTCTTCCAAAGAACGAGATCGTCTTCGCACCATTCTCAAGGAACTCGATATTCCCGAAAATATGGGCGTCATCGTCCGCACTGTCGGAGAGGGACAGCGGGCACGCTACTTCGTCCGTGATCTCAGCCTGCTCGTCGAACAGTGGAACGCGATCGAGGCCGCCATGAAAACCAAACAGTCTCCGACTTGCGTGTTTGAAGAACCAGACCTCATCGAACGGACCGTCCGAGACTTTTTAACTGACGAAATCGACGAGGTGATCTGCGATGACGAACACGCAGTCCAAAGGATGAGCGAGATGGTCGGCCAAATCTCCAAGCGATCAGCCTCGCGAATCAAGCACTACTGCGGTCCACAGCCCCTTTTTGAAAACTTCAATGTCCAAAAACAAATCGATGACGCTTTTCATCGCCAAGTCTGGTTGCCCTGCGGTGGCTATATCGTCATCGATGAAACCGAGGCACTGATCGCCATCGATGTGAATACAGGTCGAAATAAAGGGGGAAAAGACATCGAGAAAACCATCCTCCAAACCAACCTTGAAGCCGCCGACGAAATGGCAAGACAGATGCGCCTGCGCAATATCGGGGGCCTAATCATTGGAGACTTTATCGACATGAAAAGTCGGCGCGATCAGCAAGCCGTTTTCCAGCGAGTCAAGGACGGATTACGCCGCGATAAAGCCAAAACCCATGTGCTTCCAATCTCGCCACTTGGCCTCCTCGAAATGACTCGCCAAAGAGCCGCCGAGTCAATCAGTGGGGCAGTTTTTGACACCTGCCCTTATTGCCATGGCCACGGAAAAGTCAAAAGTGCCATGACGATGAGCGTCGAGCTGCAAAGGGCTCTCCACCAAGTAATGCGAAAATATCAAGACACCATTCACGAGGTCAAAGTGATCGTTCATCCACACGTGATGGAGCGTCTAAAAACTGCCGACGAGGAACTCCTCGTGGAGATCGAGCGCAAATACGCTGGCCGACTCACCTTCCGTAGTGACCCGAGTTTGCATCACGAAAAATTCAGCATCACCGATGCCAATACGGGCGCCGAACTCAAAGCCTAGCCTCAGGAATTTACGATTATTGCTCTCCTTAACCGCTGGGAAACTTTCCCCGCGGTTCTTAAAAGATCCAGATCTTCGTCCGCCCACTTCCCTAGGGCAACCAACTTCCGTTTGAATACTCCGGCGTGACGGACTCTGCTCCACCCTTGGGGAACGATCCCGTCAGTTTGGAAAGCCTGCTTGCTGGACCAGATCCCATCCTCGCATTAGCCCCGATGCAAGATGTCACCGATCTGCCATTCTGGGGACTAGTCCAAAGCTATGGCGGAGCCGATCTCTATTATACTGAGTACTTTCGAGTTCACGGAGATTCCCGTTTAGAAAAGTGGATTCTCGAATCCATCACCCACAATCCAACCCGAAGGCCAGTCATCGCCCAAATGATCGGCAACGATATTCCTTCGCTCGTTCGCACGGCCAAGGAACTCCAAAATCACCCGATTGCTGCCATCGATTTGAATCTCGGTTGCCCAGCCCCAGTGGTCTATCGAAAGTGTGCCGGTGGTGGGTTGCTCCGCGATTTACCCCGGATCGATGCCATCCTCGGCGCCCTCCGCGACGCTGTGCAGATCAAGTTCACGGTGAAGACGAGGATCGGGTTTGACGACCCTACCATTTTCGAGGCGCTTTTGGCGATCTTCGCCCGCCACTCTTTAGACCTCCTCACTGTCCACGGACGAACGGTTGCAGAACGCTACCGCAGTGGCGTCCATTATGCCTTCATTGCTCGCGCGGTGGAGCAACTCCCCTTCCCTGTTTTGGCCAACGGGAATGTTTGCTCAGCCACCAAAGCCGCCGAAGTCTTAAACCTGACGCGGGCCCGTGGCGTCATGATCGGCCGAGCGGCCATTCGCAATCCCTGGATCTTCACCCAAATCCGCCAACAACAAAGCGGGCAGCAGATCTTTCAACCGACTGGCCATGATGTTTTGGTTTATATCCGGGCACTTTATGAGACTACTTCAGGCGAAATTCGCCAGGAACTTCAACGGGTCCAAAAGATGAAAAAATACCTTAATTTTCTCGCATTGGGAGTCGAGCCCACCGGACGGTTTCTCCACGATATTCGCCGGGCCATCACCGAGGCAGACTTTTTCCAAATCTGTAGCGATCATCTCGCCCACGGCTCCCTGATGCCACTGGAGCCATTTTCAATCACCATGCCAGATCACGACATGCTGGCAGGGGAACACGGCTAAGACCCTCCAGAAATGCCCTGACTCAAGAGTTTGCGGGCATCGCTATCGCCTCCCCATAAATCGCCTCTAAGTTCCCTATTTGCCTCCGCAAATCAAAACCAGCCGCCACATCTTCGGCGGCCGCCTTTCCCATGGCCGCAAAGCGCCTAGGATCACTAGCTAATGTCTGCATCGATTCCGCTAAAGCGAGAAAATCGCGCTCTGGCGTCAGTAGTCCGCTCCGCCCATCCTCGACTGCTTCAGGAATCCCTCCATGGTCCGACGCCAAGATCGGCAACCCGCTCGCCATCGCTTCAAGCATCGCATTAGGGACGCCCTCCTGGTTTCCATCCGTCCCAAGTTGACTAGGCTGAAGAAAACAGTGCGAACTTGAGTAAAGGTCACGGAGCGACGATTGATCAAGAAACCCTGGAAAGGAAAGCGAATCAAAACAGCCGAGATTCTTGGCAAGTAGCTGAAGATCAACCAGAAGCGGACCTTCCCCAGCGATCGTCAATTTCGCACGCGGGAAAGTCTGCAAAAAAAGGTGGAAGGCTCGCAGACTCGTTTCGATGCCCTTTTTCTCGATCAATCGGCACGCTTGAACAAACCGCCAACCCCCATCAGGCGGAGCAATTCGCTCGGTAAAAAGAATGTCATCCAAGGGAATGCCCGTGCGCTGAAGACGAATTTTTTCGGGGGAAGCTCCCATGGCGATCAGCCGATCCGCAAGAGACTGCGAGCGCACCAACAGGAGGGTCGCTAAACGGAATACCCGCTCCATCGCCTGAGAGTAGACCGGCTTGTGCAGGTCAATTTGGGCATCGGCTCCGTGAAAACTGACCACAAACGGCAAGGGCGAAATCTCCAGCAGAGGAAGGAGATGAACGGCGATGTGCCCAAAGTAAATGTGCAGCAATTTCGCCTGCGATCTTTCAATCGCCGATAAAATCCGCCGGGCCTCACCCCTATAAATAGTGATCGGCCGACCAAGAATTTGCTTCTGCATCAATCGGCGCAATGGATGACTTCGCGGCTTGGGAATGACCACGACGCGTTCAAAGGGAAACGCCTGAGGATTTTCGTGCTTCTGACAAAAAACTACTGGAATAAAATTCTGCAAACCAGTGACTTGCCTGTAAATATGCAGCATTTCTGGCTTCAGAAAAGTCACGATATATTGGGCGACTATTGGAGGAGAATTTGGTGCAGAACGAATCACAGTTAAAATCATTTATGTTCCCTGGAGACCTCAGAGAAAAGTCCAAACCGCATCTCCAAAATACCACGAAATCTCAACCACCTGCAGATTTTCACCTGTCGCCAGACCGCCCGCTTCGCTTATGCTGAGCACCGAATGGACTATCTTGAAAAAGCCCGCCGGGTTGTCTCGTTGGAAATTACCGAATTACAAAACTTGCTCGGCCGACTTGATGCCTCTTTTACCAACGCCGTGGAGACGATCCGTCATTGCGTAGAAAATCGTGGCAAAGTAGTGGTCATTGGGGTTGGGAAGTCTGGGCATATTGGAGAAAAAATTGCTGCTACCCTCACGAGCACAGGGTCTCCAGCCGTTGTGCTCAACTCCCTCAATGCCTTGCATGGAGATCTCGGCGTCGTCGCCGACGGCGACGTGATTCTCGCCCTCAGCGCCAGCGGTGAAACCGACGAGCTGATCAATATCCTTCCTGCACTCGGACGGTTTAATGTCAAAACCATCGCGATGACCGGCCAACCGGGCTCATTTTTAGCGAAGCACTGCGATATCCATCTGGATGTCCGAGTCAGCCAAGAAGCCTGTCCGCTCAATCTGGCTCCCACCTCCAGTACGACCGTGATGCTGGTACTCGGTGACGCTCTCGCCATGGTCCTCCTCGAGGCGCGTGGCTTTCAAAAAGAAGACTTTGCTCGTTTCCACCCTGGAGGCCGACTTGGCCGCACCTTGCTCCTCAAAGTCGAGCAAATCATGCGCGGAATCGAACAAATGGCGATCGTTTCACCCAAAGTTTCCATTCGCGCAGTTCTGCACACCATGGCCAAGGTTCGAGCGGGCGCCGCGGAGGTTGTTGACCCAGAAGGACTTCTCCTCGGCATCTTTACCCATGGTGACTTTGGCAGGCATTTTCAAACCCATCCTCATCTCCTTGAGCATCCAGTCGGTGAATTTATGACCACCAATCCCGTAACCATTTCTGGAAACCGACTCGCCGCCGAAGTCCTCCACATTCTGGAAGCCCACCGAATCGACGACTTGGTAGTTGTCGACGAATTCAATCGTCCCGTCGGGGTCATCGATTCACAGGATTTGGCCCGCTGTAAACTTCTCTAAGGAACCGCTGATTTAATCGGGGTCCATGCCTTTGACCTTGGCGCGAGTCGATTCCCCGACCCGAAATGGGTTCCCGCCAAGGCCGCCAAGCTCGCCAAGTCTTAAAAAGGCGATCACTAATCCGTCCCTTGGTCATCCAGTTCCTTGTTCAGGCCAAACGCCCCCCACCACCACCCCGCAATCTCATCATCCTCAATGCCTTTAACCTTTGCGCCCTTTGCGCCCTTTGCGCGAATCTATTCCCCTTCCCCGCAATGTGTGCGTTGTTACCTCTGTAAATCTCTTCCCTCTCTGTAAGTAAGCACACTTAATAACGCTAGACGACGTATAATCCCCTTTTAATTGGTAGCAAAAGGCAACATACTGCCGTCATGAGATACCCAAATTTCACGCCTAAAAAGACCTCTCTACCCAAACATCCTTGGACCGTTAATCTCCCCGCAAACATCACCCCCAACGGCAAGCGCGTTAGGCGTTTTTTTAAGACCAAGGTGGCAGCCGATGCTTTCGCCGAAGTCCACCGAATTAGACAACTCAACTTTGGTCGAGGGTCAACCATGTTGACCGCCAGTCAGCTTGAGCAGGCCACCGCTGCCTTTGAACGATTGCCAGAAGGGGTGACGCTGGCGGCGGTCGTCGCCGAGTATCTCGAAAGGCGAGCCGCCTCCAGTCGATCCGTTACCTTGAGCGCCGCGTGGGCGAACTATCTACAAGTTAAAACGGGCATCTCCCCCGTCTATCGCCAGGCAGTCGATACATCCTTGCGCTCATTAAAATCGCTGGCTGATCGGATCGTTGCCGAACTCACCCCCGCCATTGTGGAGGAGGCACTGGGAGGAATGTTGCTTTATCGGCGTCAAAGCACCATCAAACATCTCACGGCAGTTCTCAACCATGCAGTCAAACGAGACTGGCTCGCCATCAACCCCATGCTCAAAGTTGATCGCATCCCCATCGTCAAAGGCGAGACCGTCACCCTCACCCCAGCTCAAGCTACCGCACTAATGCAATCCACCGAGACTAAGCCAGAGTTAATCCTCTATAACGCCATCGGCCTCTTCGCAGGTGTCCGCCCCTATGAGTTGGAGCGGCTAACTTGGGACGAGATCGACATTGTCCGGAACGAGATCAGGGTGACCGCCGCACAGTCCAAAACGGGCAAGCTGAGACGGATTCCCATTGAGCCCAATTTGAAGGCTTGGATTGATCGTGCCTTAGCGTTGGGGGTTAAACCCAAGGGGCGCATCGCGGCGGTAAAAAACTTGCGTGATCGCTTACGCGAGGTGAAGGCCGCCGCAGGGCACGGACACTGGGTACAAGACGTGATGCGTCACTCCTACGCATCATGTTGGCTGGCCCAATTCGGAGACATCAATCGACTGACACTGGCACTGGGCCACACCTCCACCGATATGCTCTGGCGGCACTACCATGCGTCCACATCGCAAGCCGACGCGGCCCTTTATTGGGCAATAGTCCCAAGCGTTGAGCCTACCAACATCGTCGCGATCACCGGTTGACCCACTGCCAAAACCTCCTGACCAACAAAGTTGACGATCCTTGACGATCCTTGACGATCCTTGACGATCCTTGGCGATCAGTTCCGCCTCCAATTTGGATCAGTGGCGAAGGAGAAGGCAGGCTAAGAATCTTTTCAAATTTTTGATTCACTATCGTACCAAAGCATCTAACCATCTGAGCATCTAAGGCTCGAAATAAATGCTCACAACAATCAGGAGCTGAAAGGATTACGTCGAAAAACAACCCACGCGACTAGGCGATATTGGTTGGGCATTCATCTTTTAAAAAAGAACAATCGCAGGGCCAGTAAGTGAGGCAAACAACTCAATTTTACCAACCTAGAAAAGCCAATAGCGTGGGTTGATGGATCACCTCAGAGTGAACAAAACATCAGAAAAACCATCCATCCGATTTCCACTCAGTCAGTGACACTAGCCAGCAGCGTTGATCACTTTTCCTCTTGGTCTATTGGCACCACAAACCGCCACCAACCACTTGGGCAGTGCTTAATCCCGCCCACATCTTTCCATCGGTGACTTATCCAGTTCATTGCTTTATGGCTTCAACCTCCCGATGAAATTCTTCAAAAAATTTTTTGCCTCCGGCAGAATGGTAAAAAGGCAGAAGGAAAAAGACCCGAAGCCCTAGCCACCACCGCCCACCAACACTACACGAAACCCGTAGAAATCGTAACGAAGACGAGGAACGCCGTTGAAGCGATTCGCCGAACGCAGACGCACGCGTTCA
>Ga0114966_10002131_pt1 | contig 17811 bp, 16 predicted proteins | sample M_130207_XF_Meta_FD_87029 | JGI IMG/M metagenome (GOLD analysis project Ga0114966, IMG submission 87029) | Freshwater microbial communities from Lake Montjoie, Canada to study carbon cycling - M_130207_XF_MetaG | ecosystem: Environmental > Aquatic > Freshwater > Lake | place: Lake Montjoie...
ACAATTCAGGATGTTTTTGGCAAGACTGAGGCAGAAATCCACCCCAATTATCGCTCCGTCACACTCGAGCAGCTACTCTCTCACCGAGGCGGAGCCCCTCTCGAACCTCCGCCCGAGTTATGGCAGACGGCTTGGCGTAAGAATGGAACCCATGAAAACCAACGTCTCCAGTTTGTGCGAGGTTTACTGGCGAATGGCCCTGTAAACACGCCGGGGACCGAATTTCTTTACTCGAATCAAGGATATGCCATCGCGGGTGTCATGTTAGAAAACGTGACCCAGACACCTTGGGAAACTTTATTGCAGGAAAAAGTTTTTCAACCGTTAGCGATGAAAACAGCGGCTTTCGGAGTTCCGGGGGTTCTTGGTGCGGTGGATGAACCGTGGGGGCATGAGTTCAAGGGCGAGAAATGGATCCCCAAACAGGAGGATAATCCACCAGCAATCGGCCCAGCAGGGACAGTCCACGCTTCTGTCAGGGATATCGCTCGGTACGCGACGACACACCTACGTGGTGACCGAGGATTACAAACTCCGATATTGAATCACGGCGCGTGGCAGAAGTTGCACCAAGCGTGGCAGGGCCAAGATTATGCCCTTGGCTGGGTGGTCAAGGAAGGGGCTTGGACTCGAGGAAAAGCACTATGGCATAACGGATCCAACACGATGTTTTACATGGTGGTTTGGGTGGTGCCACAGGAGAATCTTGTGGTAGTAGTCGCGGTGAATGCGGGAACCGCTGCGGCAAGAGTTGGAAGCGAAGAGGCGGTGAGCGCGATGGTTGAGTTGGTAAGGAAAAACCAACCGTGAGTTGTGTTCGAGGGGTGGAAAATTGGATCAGACAGGTTTCTGCCAATCGTTCCAGACGTGTTGAAATTGCTCTAGCGGCAACCCAACCACGTTTGAGTAGGAGCCTTCGATTCGTTCGACAATCATTTCACCGTGATCCTGTATAGCGTAGGCTCCCGCTTTATCGAGTGGGTTGATTTTACTGAGGTAATCCTCGATTTGCGGTTGTGTGAGTGAGTGGAAGGTTACGAGCGTTGTCTCGGCGAAAAGTTTTTCTCGAAGTTCCCGCTCCAGAATTAAACACACACCGGTAACCACTAGATGGGTTCGACCCGCTAATTCCGTCAACATCCGAACAGCTTCGGATTGATTACAGGGTTTGCCGTAAAGTTTCGTTCCGAGGTAGACAAGTGTATCAGCAGCTAACACCGAGTGGTCGGGGTATTGGCTGGCAACAGTTTTGGCTTTGCGATACGCGTTGATTAAACAGAGTTCGCGGGCTGTCAAATTTGGATCATGCAACTCGACTGCATCACTAGGGATAACGACCGGATGGATCCCAATTTGTGCAAGTAACTCCCGTCGTCGAGGAGAAGCGGAGGCAAGTAAGAGTGTCGGGTCGGGCATGTTGTGCGGTTACAAGTTCAAATCAGGGGAATTTAGCGAAGCTCGTGGATGAAATACCAAGGGCTTCATGAAAGGCTCGTAGTTTTTCTCGCAATGCATCTGGGTTTAGAACCGAGGTGGTGTTGGATGTATCAATGTCTCTTTCGAGTTCGACCCATGATTTACAACCTGCGTAATCGGGTGCCATTGGCAATTCGACCGGCGAAGAAAGTTTTGAAACGTGCAAAAAGAATGCATGGATCATTGGTTGGTTGTTCCACGCAAATCGTTGAGCAATTAACTCCTCACTCCAAATGTGGAGTCCGTGGAGCCTTTGTACGGCTGCAAAATCATGAACTTCCGCAGCCGCAATCACCTCAGCAATACAGGCGATACGAAGGCGCTCGCCGGTTTCGTTGAGTAGAGTCCTCTGGTCGAACCTGTGCTGCGCCTCCGAGGTCACCAACGTGCGTTGTTGGTGAAATCGAGTGGGGAAGAGCAGAAACGCATTGTGCTCGAGTTTAAATCCTGTTTCGCCTTCATGAATTCTGCCCTTTCGAAGGATCACAACCTGATCACCTTGACCCAAAGCATCCACCACAATGGACCACTCCTTGAAGGCAATATTCATCGTCCGTTCGATGTGAAATAACCGACTAGGACACGGAGGGTCTGCTCCTGATGTAGAAACTTTTTCCGCTTACCAACGAACGCCTTCAAGATATTTGAGGCTGAGCGGGATGTGTGCAGCAGCGTCCGGGGATTCATCCTCAATAAAATAATGTTTTACGCCGGATTTTTTTGCTTGGTTGAGAATCGCTGCCCAATTCATTTGGCCGGTGCCAACTGCCACATCGTTGGTCACATCGGCTTGCCCTGTCATAACGCCCGTTTTGAGGCTTTTCTTCATATCTTTGACATGAATCAAAGACCAACGTGAGCCGTATTTCTTTAAGAGTGCCACAGGGTCTTTACCGGGGTAGACGATCCAAAAAACATCCATCTGAAAGTTAACGAATTTCGGATTGGTCTGGGAGATCAACAAATCGAGCAGATCGCTCTCTCCGTATTTTGTAAATTCGTAGCCATGGGTGTGATAGAAAAACTTCAGCCCATGCTTGGCAAGTGCCTCACCTGCTTTGTTGAAGTTTTTGATGGCATCGCGGCATTCGGCTTCATCGAAGTCATCCTTATGAGGAATCCAAGCGCAGCCTACGTATTGGAGACCCAAAGTTTTGGCTTCCTTGGCGATCCCTTCGACATCCGTTTGGTAGCGATCATAGCTAAAATGTCCGCTGATAGGCTTCAGGCCGCGAGCATCGAGCATCTCTTTAAACTTCTCCGGCGAAAGGTTGTAGGTACCCGCCAGTTCCACTTCCTTCACGCCGTAGTCGCGCACTTTATCAAGAGTGGCTGGGACGTTTCGGGTAAAATCCGCGCGGAGAGTATAAAGTTGAAGCCCGATCGGGCCTTTGAAGTTGGCTCCTGTTCCAACCTCCGCAGCATCGATCTTGAGAAAGCTGACGACAGAGGCGCAAACAAAAAATGCAACGGTCTTGAATGAGTTAGAGAACATCGCGTTATTTATGCGGAGGAAACCTCCCGTTGTCGATGCGGAAAAAATCAGATTGTCAAAGCTCTTTAAGAATGGGGACATTCTTAAAGAGCTTTGACAGGGCATTCACGGTATCGGTTTCAAAACCGCCGACCAAATCGCACGGAAGATTGGCATCCCGCATGACAACCTGCTGCCGACCGCTGCCGGTTTGGGTCATCTACTCTTGGCGGATCCTGAGAGGTTTGTCCAAGCGCCTTGGTATAAGTTCCCCCACTGATCGTCGCGAAATAGATCAACAGTATTTTTGGTAATCCGCAGCCGGATGTTCCGTCCCTTATCAAGAAGGGTGATGGAGACTGGAGTTCTCTCAATCTCTTCAAAGAGCCACGTCTGTTTGCCGTGCTCAAACTCCACCCAGCCCCCGGTGGGTTGACGCTCGAAGTAACCACCGGCGTGACGCCAAGCCACTGTTTCAACTGGCAATGGCGATACGTGGTTGAAGACCGCCAAGTAATCTTTCCAGAGCTGTTCCAAATCCCGGCCTGTTCGATCCATAAAGATTGATTCACGGTAGGCACCGCGCTGAAGTGAGGCGTTTAGTTGGCGGACAATACCCGGAGCCGGACCGCATTCGAGCCAGAACAGAAATCCAGCCGCCACCTGGTAGGAATCCCTGAAACCTTGTGCCTTTTCTGGCCGCGGGAATCGAGACAAGGGCCAAGCCTCATAAATGGCGAAGCGGAGGTAGTCTGCGATTCCTTCGGTCACCCATCCTACCTGACCTGACGGATAGGCCTGAACGACATGGACAAGTTCGTGAATCAACGCGCCCTTGCTATCGTCGGGCAATGCCATGATCCGCTTCGACGACATTCGAATCTCGGTTCCCGCCGTTGCCGCCACGCCCTCAAACATAGGCTCCAGACGAACAGTAACGTCTGGTAGCTGGTCAACCCCTGCGGGCAGTAACAGGTTGCCAATCCGAGGGTACCATTCTTGAGCTAAAACCTGTGCTGATTGAGCCCATGCACTGCTTTCCGGGGCACTGGATACATCCATCCGTAACACGGCAGCAGCGACTTTGAAACTGAGCAAAAGCGATCCCACCAATACTTGAAAGATGGGTTTCGGGTTTAGAATCCAATTAGCACTCAGTGCGGGTTGCACCTGAATCGGCATTGATCGAAACATACTGCATGAATTGGCGAATCGCATTCTCTATTCAGAATGCAAATGGCATAAAGCACTTGTCAAGGCAGATGAGGTTTCCAGCCAAGTCACAGTTACGGACGCCACAGTTAGCCCTCGACAAAGTTCGCGGACGGGAGAAGTATTAAGCCGTTATGATCATTAAACTATTTGCAATTTTTTGCGTCCTGACGCTGACCCAAATTGTTATGGCTGAATCCAAAACATCCATTCACGACATCGCGTTGAAAGACATTAACGGCCAGCCTACTTCATTGAAGAGTTTCAAAGGTAAGGTTGTGCTTCTAGTGAACGTGGCCTCCAAATGCGGGCTCACCCCCCAATACGAAGCGTTGGAAGGTTTGCAGAAAAAATACGGAACTCAGGGCTTCACCGTTGTGGGACTGCCTTGCAATGACTTTGGAGGTCAGGAACCTGGATCGAATGAGGACATCAAGCAATTCTGTTCCACAAAATACAAGGTGACTTTTCCGCTCATGGACAAAGTGAAAGTCTTAGGAAGCGAACGCCATCCGCTCTACGTTCGACTGACTGGAAAAGACGCAGAATTCCCCGGGGATATTAAATGGAACTTCGGCAAGTTTTTGATCGCCAAGGATGGCACAGTCCTCAAGCGATTTGAACCCCAGACCAAACCTGATTCTGATGACGTCTCAAAGGCCGTCGAGGCAGCTCTGGCTCAAAAATAATTTCAACGGCACAAGAACGCACGCGACCGTCAGATTACGGTCGCGTGTTTTTTGTTTCAGCGTTTACTGGTTAAAAATGCGAGCAAGTCCCTCAATTCTTGTTTGCTCAAAATATTTCCGATCCCCTCTGGCATGCCCGAAAGCCCGCTAACCCGAGTTTTGATATCTGTTTTTTTTATTTTCAATAGACCATCCTCCGGCGAGTTGAGTTCGATGACCTGATCATTCTCAGACTTCACCACGCCCGCGTAGAGAGTCCCATCTCCGGAGGTTAACAACACGCTTTCAAACCCAGGAGCGACCTTGGCGTTTGGAAAAAGAATGGATTCCAACAGATAATCTGCAGGCTGTTTTTCTGCCAAATGGGTTAACTCCGGCCCTACTTCTCCTCCTTCCCCGTTCCATTTATGGCATCGAGTGCAGGCTACCTCAGCTTTTTCAAAGAATACTTTGCGACCCAGTTCAGGGTTGCCACCTTTCAACGAGACTCGGTAACTCGCCAACGCATCACCTTTGGGCAACCGTTGTTCCCTAGTCACCAGTTCCGATTTAATTCTGGCGTCGGTCTTTGGCTCAGCCGCCAACATGAGGTCTAGTTCGAGATCAGCCGGCAAATCGCTTTTCTTCAACCATGTGAGCAGTAAGGAATCCACATCTGCTCCCTTCAAATTGGCGAGCGCGGCGAAAGCGTTCTGTTTTTCGGATAAAGATCCCGATTCCAAGATTTTAGCGAGCGTGTTTACCGCATCACCTTGACCTGATTTTGCCATCAACGATGTTGCTGCTTTGCGGACTGCCTCTTTGGCGTCGTTTTGGGCACTTTTTAGCACCTCGCTTAACGCGGGGTCACCTAGCTTGGCGAGCGCGTTGAGAGCTTCGATTCGTGTTTGATCTAGGGCCGAGGGATCGATTGCCAAGGCAACCAGCCATTTACCTGCCGTGGTGATCCCAAGATTTGCGATGGCGCTCGCTGCTGCCGCTCTGACAGGTTGCGATGCCGTGCGGAGCAAGTTTTCTGAAACTGCTGCCAACGCCACATTTGCGTGGTCGTTCGCCCGCTTGTCCAACGGACGCCAGAGACCTGTCACCTTGTCACGAGCTGAGGGTGCTGGCCATTGCCCTAGCATGAGCAAGACCTCATTGCGGATTGAATCGGATTGTTTCGAATCGTTGGCTAAACGAGCTAATGCCTGGGCGTTTTCCGGCCCACCCACTCGGAAGTTGGCGTTGATGACTCGACGCATCCAAGGTGTCCGGTAATCGACGGTGTCTTGGGTGCCATCCGTGAAAGGATCGACTCTGTCGTTAATCTTGTTTGCCAAGGCAGGCAACGCCCCAACGATCGGAATGTCGTTGATCGCCCGGGCAGCCTCCACGGCAACCGCTGCGGATTCATCATTCACAAAGACCCCGATGTCGGAATTAGCGAGACGACGCAATGCCAAAACTGCCGCCATCCTTACCGACTGGGAGGGATCCTTGGCAAGAGTCGCCAGTTTTTTGGAGTCCTGTGAAGCTGCCAAAATCATCACGCCTGCGTGGCGTAAATAGAGATCCTTGTCGTTATTCCTGCGTAAAAGATCGAGGGCCGCGGAGACAGAATCTCCGTTGGTAATTTTGGAAAGAGCTAGGGCTGCAAAGTATTGTACACGAGGCGAAGTGTCCTTCAGCATCGCGATCAGTTGATGCGCCGCGCCTGCCCGATGGTTATCCCCGAGAACCCGCGCCGATTGGGCACGGATTTCAGCGTCAGGATCACCAAGGAACTCTAAAAGTTTATCGGTTAATGTGGCTTCACGTTGTCCGAGTTGACCGATAGCCCAGATGGCATGAATGCGAGCCAATTGGTGGTCACTGGACTTAACTACCTTGAGCAATGGTTTCAGTGATTCCGCCCCACGGTCTGCTAGGTTGAACTGAGCTTCCTGACGTATCCGCATGTCGGGATGGCGCAGCAGGGCAACCAATTGTTCACCCCGAGTTTTCGTAAACCCTTCGCCAAGCAACTTTTGCGTGGAGAGAGCATTTGCATCATTCACAGTCGCAGTTTCAGACAAACGGTAGATCCGACCGCGTTCACTCTTGGGCCATCCATGCACCCAATCCGCGATATACATCCGACCATCCGGACCAAAATCACAATCCGGCGTGAGGATATCCCAAACAAAATGCTCTGTCTCACCCAGCGTAAATCCGGCTCCTGAGGTGTTGACTTTGAATGAGTGGATTCCGCTTCCAGTCGCTTGGCCACGGAAATCGCACAAGTAAAAACGGCGCTGGTAATTGTCCGAGAAACCCGTTCCGGGTGCATAAACTAAACCCGAGGGTCCGGCGCCAATGTGACCGATTGGTGGAATAATATAAGCCGCCTGACCGGGCCATCGCAGGTGCCAAAGCTTTTCCGCATTCCAAGTGCCCGCAGGATTCTGCTCGCTGAATTGGAATCCGATCCGCCAACCCGTATCCCCACCTTCCACGATGTAGACCAGCCGTGCTAAATCACCATGGTCGCAGTTATTATCGCCGGAGAAGAGGTTCCCGAATTCATCGAAAGCGAGTTCCTGTGGGTTGCGTAAACCAGTCGCAAAAACCTCCAGATTGGATCCATCCGCATCGCAACGATAAACGGCTCCTTCATCAGGATAGCTGAACGTGCGCCCTTCCTTCGATACGACGTGCGAACCTCGATCACCGATGCTGAAATAGAGCTTTCCATCTGGTCCGAATTTCAAACCGTGCAGATCGTGGCCAGTTAAACTAAACCGTGTGCCGAACCCGTGTGCGATCGTCTTACGACTATCTGCCACGCCGTCGCCGTTACGATCCTGAAGTGCTGTGACATCGGGGATGTTTGCAAAATAAACGGTGCCATTACGCGCCAGCACACCGGAGGCGATACCATCCAGTAAGGAATTAAATCCTTCGGCAAATACTGTTGATCGATCCGCTCGTCCATTCCCATCGGTATCCACCAGTAAACGGACAACCTCGGATTCCTTCGCAAGATCAGCCGCCTTGGGTCCCAAATGCTTTTTGATCATTGCGATCCGATCATCCAAAGTTCGGATCGCCAGATCGTCCTCATACCAGTCCATGATGTTGCGGATATCCAACACACTGGTGCGGTAGCGATGGGTTTCCGAAACGAAGACGCGTCCCTTCTCGTCTAGGGCGATTGCGACTGGATTCGCTAATTGTGGCTCGACTGCGAAAACCTCCAGTTTAAACCCAGCAGGGAGATGGAATTTCTTCATCGCTATCTCTGCTTCATTCCATGCGTTGGAGGAAACCTCCGCAGATTTGACTGCCGTTCCGAGTTCAGCAGCACCAGCAGCAGCGCAAGCGGCTACAGCTGCAACAAGCACAGTTTTACAATACAACTTCATTTGTGCGCGTCGTTCTAGCAGCTCCAAGATTACGAATCAAACCTTCGGTGATCCAGATTTGAAGTTCCGGCTTCCACGCGTCTAGAAAATCGGTCGATTAAAATCTGCTTTTATTTTTTCTGCTATTCCTCGATTGTCTTGCGATGTCATCCACTATCTCCGTCCCGGTTGGATCCACAGGAAATTCTGCAAAACCTTTTGCTAAACGAATTGTTTCGCTTGATGCCCTTCGGGGTTTTGACATGTTTTGGATCGTGGGAATGGAAGGCATCATCCACGCACTTTCGACAGTAATTAATTATCCGCTGATCACGCGAATGGATCATGTGCCTTGGCAGGGCCTCCATTTCTACGATTTTATTTTTCCGCTCTTTGTTTTTATCATCGGCGTCTCGCTGGTTTTTTCACTGAGCAAAACTCTTGAGACTGAAGGCCAGAAAGCGGCGACCATTAAAGTCATTCGCCGCGGCCTGATTTTGTATGTGCTCGGTCTGATCTATTATGGAGGTATCAGTCAGGGACTCGATAAAGTGCGACTCGTCGGCGTGCTCCAGCGTCTTGCTATTTGTTACACATTCGCCGGACTTGCTTTTATTTGGTTCAAAACTCGAGGTCGCATCGTCACCTGCGCCTTTTTGCTTATTGGGTATTGGGCTGTAATGACTTTTGTGCCGGTGCCGGGAGTTGGCGCAGGGAATTTTGACGAGGGTAAAAACCTAGCAAATTACGTGGACCGAGAATTCCTACCCTTCCGCAAGTGGGATGGAGATCATGACCCGGAAGGTCTGCTCAGCAACATCCCTGCGATTGCTCAATGTATTCTTGGGTTATTTGCAGGGCTTTTGCTTAAGAATTCCAAGACTCCAGACAAGCAAAAAGTCCGCTGGCTGCTGCTCGGAGGAATCGCGTTTATCATCCTCGGATTCCTCTGGGGTCTTCAATTTCCGATCATCAAGAAAATCTGGTCATCCTCCTTCGTGCTCGTCACCACGGGTGTGAGTGCGATTTTGCTCGCCACATTTTACCAAATAATTGATGTCTGGAATCATCAAAAATGGGCGGCACCCTTCGTTTGGATTGGATGCAACGCGATCACGATCTACCTGACGATGGCTCTCTTTGATTTTGGAAAACTTGCCAGTCGCCTTCTGGGTGGGCCGATCACGGAATGGCTCGACCACCGCATTGCTGCAGGGTTTGGTCACCTAGTGATTGAAGTAACGGTGTTGATGTTTGGACTTTTGCTCGCCCGGTTTCTTTACCAAAGGAAAATATTCCTGCGGGTCTGAGTTACAACCAACCGACTGTCTCGCTCCGTTTATCTGGAGATAGCCTTTGGCCAGAGCAACACCGATCCCTCCCTGATTTCGATTCGAGAAAGCCGTGCTGCAAGTTGCTGTATTTGAGGATTATCGTTCACTGAGGCCAGAAACCCTTTCGACTGAAACTGAGATACAAGAATTGCTGGGAGCGGTTTGCCCTTCACCGTGAATGATTTAACATCGAGACTCAGCAAATCATTCGTCAGAGCTAATCCTAGGATCATTTCTCCATTCAAAAACCTGCCTTTGAACGCGGATCGCCCCAAGTTATCCAAGGGGATGCTCATTTGCGCGCGAACTTCGGAGGGAGCTAATTCCAACGCAAAACTCCCCAGAGCCTCCAGAGCGGGCTGCTTTGTTTGTACCAGCGCGTTTAAGTCGCGGGCGGTCAATTCGAATGGTTCGTTCCCGTTCTTTTGGTCTGCGGCTTGGATGAATTTGAGAACTCGCTCCTCCAATACAACCATGTCAGCCGCCGTATAAACGACCTTTGAAATATCGAGCGGTGTCTTCGATGTGTAGTTTGCAGCCAACTTGCGCAACCCAAACTGCGCGCCGATATAAACCGCAAGCAACCCCACCACAAACAACACCAACAGCGACAAGCATCCGTAAAAAACACACCCCCTCCGACGTTCGCTTCGAATTTTTGTTTCAGTTTCATCCATAATTACTCGGGCTTTTCCTGATGTGACTGGGCCTAATAAATAAGCGAAAAACTACCATCTGACGCTGCCACTACGGCGACTAGTCCCCACACTGGCAGACCAGTCCGCCGCTCGATCGGGTGCATCGCCTTTCCATCCTTATCATAAAGCTGCCAGGCCACTCCACCCCCTCGTTGCCAGCCCGTCCCTTCGGTCCATGCCAATAGCACTTCCCCCCGCGAGTTAACAGCCAACGCAGGATGCTTTCGTCCGCCCTTGCCGCCTTCGGGTTGCATCATTTTTCTAGATGGATTTCCGGTGGCTTCAAATTTTTCCCACCAAACTTGACCCTCAGTTTCCCATGCGGCGAAAGAGGCTGTGGATCCTTGAGCGAGCGCAGACGTGCTCATTGGACAATTGTTGATGGACCACGGCGCGCTCCTTACTACCCGAAAAGGCAGATTGTCCATCGTTCCCTTGATGACTAACTCCGCTCGATTTGTCTCCTGCGTCGCGCTACGGAAAACTACTTGTAACGATCCTCCATCGCCATAACCGGCCTTGATTCCACAACAACCACAAGCACCGCTCCCGTGAGGTGAAACCGCCTTCTCGGTCGCAAAAACACCCCCATCATCCGTAGATTCGCGTACATAGACGGCTCGGAATTGTTCGCCTTTCGCGTCACCGATTAAACCATGCCAAACCACCGCGACATGCCCCATGGCATCGGCTGCCAGCGATCCGCCCCCATCCAATCCTCCTGCCACCTTGAGCATATTCTGTTCAGGTTCAAACTCAGAAGCATTTGGTCGCAACCTCGCATACAAGAGGGGGGATTGATCCCGTCCTTCCAGCCGAACCGATTGCGCTTTCGAACTCCCCATCCAAGCCACATGAACCCAACCGTTCCGTCCCAACGCCAGTTGCGCTCCTCTGACCGATCCGATCGCCAAACCGCTGCCAGAGACACGATTTACACGGATTGGAGCGACCCAACCTTCGGACTGCGCTTTTCTATAAGTGTAAAAAAGATCGCCTCCCGCGGCGTCACCCTTGAAATAAAGCAGGTGAACTCTTCCATCGGCACCTACCATCGCTTGAGGTTGGATCCCATTATCTGGCGTCCGCATTACCTCGACGGGCCCCGCCCAAACGTTTCTCACGATCAAAAAACTCAGAGCGACTAGGCTGCTCCGAAACAATCTCATCATCGTCAGCCATGGTCTGGATAAGGAATTCATGCAAAATACCCTGCCAGCGGATCGATCTCAAGTAAAGCGGACCTCTCGATAAATTTGGGTGTTTTTGGAGGGGGCACCGACAATTGAGGAGCTGAATCCCTTCACTACAATTAAAACGCTAATTGTGAGATCCGCTCGCGCAACTGATCCTTCCAGCGTTGCAGGCAGGAGGCACGAAAGTGAAAGCGGAGGAGGTTCTCGCGTCGGGTTGTGGATTCGAGCGATTTCCATTGCTGATCCAACGCGATTAAATCAGAAGCAAAAACGAGTTCTAAATCAGAGACCCTGGATTGAATTTCTTGCAAACGTTGCGTCCAAACTAGCGACTCGCCAAAAGCCTGTGCCTTCAAAATAGGGGAGGTGAGTTTGAGCCGTTCTGTATTGAACCTAGCCACCTCAACGCAAACTTGGCCTACCTCCAAAAAGAGCGCGGTCAAATCCTCAGGGATATTCGCTGTCGAGGGAGCTTTTTCTCCAGTCTCTAATTCCCAGAGCAAAGCCAACCGATCACGGTGCGACTTTAAAACGCCAAAAGCGGCATTGATATCCGCGTAAATCTGGTCCGCTTGAACAGCGGTAGGGCTTGAAGTTAACCGCACCCTGTCAGGGTGATGGGATTCACTTAGTTTGAGAAATTTGGACTTTAACTTGTCCTGATCAACCCAAGGATGAGGATCAATACTGAACAGGGAGAAAGCGTCGATCATGCGCTAAAACTCTCACCGCAAGAACAACTGGTTGCCGCATTGGGGTTGATTACTTTAAACCCACCTTCCTGCAAACTATCCACATAATCTAACTCGGATCCCGTGACATATAAGGCACTTTTTGGATCCACAACCACTCGAATGCCCGAGGTTTCCACCATAATATCGCGGTTGGCGGGTGTATCTTGGAGATCCATTTTGTATTGGAGACCAGAACATCCCCCACCCACCACAGCGACGCGGAGCACCCCAGAAGGTCGTCCCTGACGTGTCAAAAGCGAGGAGACCTTGAGAGCCGCGTTGGGAGTGACTTTGATCAAGCGTTCGTCCCCAATTCGGATGTTGGGGGCACTAACTACGGTCGTAGTAACTCTGGCGATCATCGTTCAATCATCTTAATTCGTTTTGGTGCCGAGTCAATTGTAGGCATAGGCATTCGACTTTGGTGCTTAGCGGTTACTCTCTACAAATGTTGCAAGGGCCTGGATCCATCGGGGGTGTTCATTCATGCAAGGGATGAGGCTCAGACTGGTGCCTCCTGCCTCGGTAAAGGTCTGTTCGCCGCGAATGCCGATTTCCTCGATGGTCTCCAAACAATCCGAGACGAAGGCTGGGCAGATGACTAGAACCCTTTTTTTCCCCTCCTGCGCGAATCGAGGCAATTCTAAATCGGTGTAGGGTTTCAACCAAGGGTCGCGACCGAGGCGCGATTGGAATGAGACCGCGTATTGGTCTCGGGTCAACCCGGCCTTGTCAACAAAGAGCCTTACGGTCTCAAAGCACTGGTGTCGATAGCATGTTGCATGGGCTGGGCTGGGGACATCGCAGCAGTTGGGAACTTTGAAACAGTGCGCGTTGGTGGGGTCGGATTTGCACAAATGTCTTTCAGGAATTCCATGGAAACTGAAGAGCAGTAGGTCATGTTCCTGTTCCAAATAAGGCTGGGCACTTTTTACGAGGGCATCGATGTAGTCAGGATGATTGTAGTAGGCTGGCATGACGCGAAGTTTCATTTGTGGAAACTCCTTGATCACGACCCTCACGCGTTCCACTGCGCTTTCAAAACTGGACATCGCGTAATGTGGAAAGAGAGGAATGAGAAACACTTCTGTAACGCCTTGTTCGTGCAGGCTGCGGAGGGCTTGAAGGGGCGGAGGATTCTGGTAACGCATACACAACTCGACTGGGCAATCGAGTTTCTCTTCCAGTAACGTTTTGACCCGACGGCTCGTTGCGACCAACGGGGAGCCTTCGGAAGTCCAGATTGTGGAGTAGGCATGAGCAGCATCTTTCGGACGGGTGACAAGAATTAATCCATTGACTAGTGCGAAACGGATCGGCCACGGCGTGTCGATAACTCGCCCGTCCATGAGAAATTCACGGAGGTATCGACGGACGTCGGGCACGGATGGAGAATCTGGTGACCCAAGATTCATCAGCAACACGCCGAATTTGGAGGGAGTAGAGTTGTTCATCAATTAATCGTTTGGCTGGCTAAGGAAAAATGCGTTTTGTTGGAGCGTTGACCGTGTTGGATCAATTTCGTGGCTGCGTCATGTCCGGCGAGTAGTGAATCACTGAGAGAGATACCATCACGGAAATGCCCTGCGAGATGTAACCCCGCGTTGCTGGCCTCAAGCGTCGCCATGCGTTCGCGGAATTTACCAAATCCAATTTCATATTGCGGGATGGCACGGGAGTAGGCGGTGCGATGGATGAAGGTGGGTTGACCTGTGACACCCAACAATTGGCGTAGAGCCTTCAGAGTTGTCTCAATTTGTGTCTCAGCAGGAGCTTGGGCGAGTTTGGGATCGCGACTACCACCCAAATAACAGGTGAGTAAGACGTGATCGGTTGGAGCACGATTTGGAAAAAGTGATGAGCTAAAAATTGCTCCTAAAATTGGAATTTTCTCCACCGCTGGAACGAGCACACCAAAGCCGTCGAGTGGATGCGCAACTTCCGAGCGGCGGAAGCCGAGGGCTAGGGAAGTGACTGGTGTATAGACAATGTCGCCGAGCCATCTCAGCGATTGGCCGTCACCCGTGTTCCAATCAATCTCGGCGAGTCGATAAGCAGGGGCTGCGAGCAGGATCGCGCTGTGCTCGTGCGTTTCAGTCGATTCACCTTTTTGTATCGTGACCGTCCAGATTTCTCCTTGTCTACAAATTCGCGTCACTGGAGTGCTCGTATGGACGGAATCTGCCACTTGACGAGTCAGAGCTTGGGTTAGGGATCCTAGGCCATGTCGAAACGAGAGTTTGGGTGCGTTTGACTTTGAAATCTCACCGGTTTTGCGTCGTTCCCGAGCTCCTATAAGCTGGCCGAGGAACAGTGAGCGATAACGCTGCTCAATGGCGTGCAGTTTTGGGAATGCTTCACGAAGCGAGAGACGTTCAGGTTCACCTGCGTAGATTCCCGCAACGAACGGGTTGATGGCGTAGTCGAGAAATTCTTGGCCCAGTCGGCGCACGACAAACGCAGCCAGTGTTTCTTCGAGATCAGACGGTGCACGGGGAAGTAAAAAATCGCCTAAAACTCGAATTTTTGCTGGAAAGGAAAAAAGCGGAGTAGTCGCCCAACCCAACAGTGAACTCGGAAGTGCTTGAAGGCGATGGTTACGAACCAAGAACCGTTTTTCAGCTTCTGGATTAGAATAAATTTGTTCCAATCCCAGATCCAGTTCAGTGAGTAGGGTTCGGATGATGGGGGATGTTTCGAGCAGCGTGTTCGGGCCGTGCTCAGCCAGATACCCATCGCGCTCCGAGGTATGAATGACACCTCCGGTTCGGCTGGACGATTCGTAAATGGAAAAGGGTACGCCCTGCTGGCTAAGGCGGTAAGCAGCAGTCAAACCAGTGATGCCTGCGCCAATGATGGCGACGGAAGGATTCATATGGTCCGAGAATAACGGCCTTCGCGAGCAGGAAGTAAGGTTGCGTCAAAACGCATAGCGATATTTCGGATCAGCAATCGACCAAGTTCGGTGACTTGGAGCCGTGTAGCACTACGTTCAATCAAACCATCTGCTTCTAGGTCGTGCATGGACGCGAGCTCAGGTGCAAAATAAGTAGAAAAATCAACACCCGTTCGCCGCGACATTTCAGGAAAATCAAGCTCCAGATCACACATCAATCGCATGATTGTCTGGCGACGGAGTTTGTCCTCATCGGTCATCCGATAACCTCGCGTTATCGGAGAATTCCCGCCGTCGATCGAAGCGTAGTAAGGTTCGAGATCCTTGATGTTTTGCCAGTAAAAATCCGGTGTTTGTGAAATGGATGACATGCCAAAAGCGTAAATATCGGCATCACCTCGCGTGCTGTAGCCTTGAAAATTACGCTGTAAAGTTTTCTCGCGCTGCGCGACGGCCAACTCGTCGTCGGCGCGGGCGAAATGATCCATGCCGATGTACACATAACCGGCGGCGGTCAGCTTTTCGATGGTAAGTTTAAGCAGGTCCAGTTTGAGCTCCGCGCTGGGTAATTGTTCCGCCGTAAATATTTTTTGAGCGGGCTTGAGCCATGGAACGTGGGCGTAGCTAAAAACCGCTAAGCGATCGGGGTTGAGTCCGAGGATGTCATCCAAGGTTCTGTTAAATGACTCGACCGTTTGGAGGGGAAGTCCGTAGATCAAATCAATGCTGAGCGACACAAAACCACATTCCCGAATCCATCGCACAGTTTGCTCAGTCTGCTCCCGAGGTTGGATACGATGGACGGCGACTTGCACCTTCGGATCGTTGTCTTGCACCCCGAGCGAAGCCCGATTGCAACCCATATCCCGCAGGGCTTGGATGTGGTCGCGACTAATTCGGCGAGGATCGATCTCCACGCCCGCTTCGGCATCTGGAGCGACGGTAAAGCGATCCCGTATCATGCGCCCTAAACGCCGTAATTCATCCGGCATCAAAAACGTGGGAGTCCCACCCCCGAGGTGCAGTTGTGTGACCTGCCGTGCGGGATTGAGCCGTGGCAGCATCAGATCCATCTCTCGTTCGATATAATCGAGATAGGATTGGCTCTTGTTTTGTTGCGTGGTGATGACGGTTGTGCAGCCGCAAAACCAACACAGGCTCTGACAGAAAGGCAGATGGTAGTAAAGCGATAGGGGACGGGTCGTTTCGTTATTCTTCTCGATGGAAAGCAGGACTTCGGCTTGCGTCGTTTCGTTTTTGAAATGCGTTGCGGGCGGGTAGGAGGTGTAGCGCGGGCCGGGGACGTTGTATTTACGGACGAGATCTAAATTGACGTTCATCGGGCGGGGCGGCGGGAGGGGACGAACACCTCTCGGAACGCCGGTTGTAGATAGGGGCTCGTTGCGAACAGCCGCAAGAACCGCAGCAATGTTTTCAAGTTTGGAAGTCGGAGGCACGCCGTGGCCGAGGTTGAAAATATGGCCCCGCTGGCCGCGGATGCTTTGAATGATTGTATTAGTTGCCTCGTAGGCTTCGATCGGTGTGGATTGCACCAGATGGCGCGGTTCCAGATTGCCTTGAACTGCGAAATGAGTGGGCAACTTCGTGGAGGCTTCCGCTAGAGAAATTCCGTGATCAACCCCGATGACTTGCGCTCCTGTTGCGGCAATGCCTGCCCAGTCACGTGTGCCTTTTGAGAAAAGAATCACCGGCACTTGCTTACGTAATCCTTCGATGATCTCGCGCATCCAGCGGCCAGAAAGTTCGTAAAATTCGGTGGGCAACAAGTGATCCCCATGGCTATCAAAAATTTGCACAGCATCCACGCCCGCACTAATCTGCATCTGCAAATAACGAGTGGTGGCGATGGTTAGCTTTTGGAGTAATTCGTGGAACAGATGTGGATCTGATCGGCTCAACTGCGCGGCGTTTTGAAAGTTTTTTGAACTGCCTCCTTCGAGCATGAAGGTTGCCAAGGTCCAAGGCGACCCTGCGAAACCAATCAATGCCGTCTGGTTATGGAGCGCGGGTTTAATTCGAGTGAGTGCCTCGACGACATACTGGAGTTTTTCTTCGATCGCCTCGACCGATAGCCGAGCAATATCCGCAGCCGATTCGAGTTTGACAGACATCTCTACTCCGCCGGTTTCTCGAAAGAAATACGGTTGCCCCATGGCCTCCGGAATCACCAGAATATCACTGAAGAGAATGGCGGCATCAAAACCAAAGCGGCGGATGGGTTGCAGCGTGACCTCGGCGGCTAGGTCGGGCGTTTGCACCAACTGCACAAAGGAATACCTCGATTTGAGCTCCCGATATTCTGGCAGGACACGACCCGCTTGACGCATCATCCACACGGGCGGACGATCCAGAGGTTGGTTGTTGGCGGCGGCAAGAAACCGTTCCCGCCCAGTGAGGGTGGCGGGGATCGACAGAATTTGAGTTGCCGTGGTCATACGCAAATGAAAATTGTGAGCCGGAGAGATTTGAGTTTCAAGCGTTCAGTTTTGTGCACAACAGGTTCATCGGGTCGCTAGGATATTTTTAATCCTTCTACACCATAGCCCAGACGAGTCAGAAAACCGAATTAAAACGCAACAACCTAACTGCGCCATGTCGGCGGGAGTTCAAAAGGGGATTTCTGCGCGGGTTCAAAAGGGGACAGATTTTAGAGCGAGTATTTTGCGAGTATTTCGGGCCAGTTGTTGAGAGGCGGACGTGGTGGTTCGGTGATCGC
>Ga0114966_10002133_pt1 | contig 17804 bp, 20 predicted proteins | sample M_130207_XF_Meta_FD_87029 | JGI IMG/M metagenome (GOLD analysis project Ga0114966, IMG submission 87029) | Freshwater microbial communities from Lake Montjoie, Canada to study carbon cycling - M_130207_XF_MetaG | ecosystem: Environmental > Aquatic > Freshwater > Lake | place: Lake Montjoie...
ACGTGTCCAGTAAACCGCCTCGCCCAAACGCAAGGTAGCCAATAAAGCATCGCGATTCATCCAGGCCATCATCAAGACATCCTTGCTGCCGACCTCTTGTGCGATCACTGGGACTAAACCTTGCTCATTCCATGTCACGGCATCTAATAAGGTTTGGTCTTGAGGATTTTTATTTGTATCTGACATTTGCTCAATTTTGACAGAATTATTAGGGCCAAACCAAATAAGTGGCTGTTAGGGCCTGCAGTAATGACCCGCCCCACCTCATGGACACTCACCATATTTGTGTGTATGATGTGTATGTAATTTATCATTTACGGATAAATAGCAAAGAACTAATTAAGGCCATAGAAAAAGATGGTTGGGTGTTGCGGGGCTCAAAAGGCTCTCATCATGTTTTTAATCACCCCCATAAAGCTGGGCATATCACTGTTCCTCATCCCAAAAAGGATTTGGGAATTGGGTTAGTTCAAAAGCTACTAAAACAAGCAGCAATGAAATAGAGGAGTCATCATGAAATATCCAATTGCGATTGAGCCTGGTGGACATAAGTTAGCGTGGGGCGTAATCGTTCCTGACTTACCTGGCTGCTTCTCAGCTGCCGATAGCGGAATTGATGAGGCAATTGAAAATACCAAAGAAGCGATTGGGCTTTGGATTGAGGCAGCCTTAGACGCTGGTGAGGATATACCGAAGCCTAGCCCTATTACCAATCTACAAAAAAAGAAAGAGTTCAAGGGTTGTATTTGGGCAATTGCCGAGATTGACCCAGCTTTATTATCAGACGATATCGAAAGAGTAAATATATCTTTACCAAAAAGAGTCTTGGCAAGATTGGATGCCAAGGCTAAATCAGCTGGAGAAAATCGCTCTGCTTTTATCGCTCATATGGCGATCAGTGCTTAAAAGTTGTCGCTAAATACGAACCGGAATTCCTTGCGCGGCCATATATTCTTTTGCCTGTCCTACGGTGAACTCGCCATAGTGAAAGATGCTGGCTGCCAGTACTGCATCTGCATGGCCCTTAGTAATACCATCAACAAGATGCTGTAGATTACCCACGCCGCCCGATGCAATTACTGGAATAGACACTGCATCACTGACGGCAGCAGTTAAAGCCAGATCAAAGCCATCTTTACTTCCATCGCGATTCATGCTGGTAAGCAAAATTTCGCCAGCACCGCGTTTAGCTACCTCGCTAGCCCACTGCACTACATCAATACCAGTAGCTGTTCTGCCACCATGAGTAAATACTTCCCAATTACCTGCAGAAGTTTGCTTCGCATCAATCGCAACCACAATGCATTGGGATCCGTAATAGGCTGCAGCATCAGAAACTAAATCTGGATTAGCGACCGCCGAAGAATTCATGCTTACTTTATCTGCGCCAGCATTGAGTAAGCGGCGTACATCAGCGACTTCACGCACCCCACCACCAACAGTAAGGGGAATAAAAACTTGTGATGCCACATCTTCAATGATGTGCAAGATTAAATCACGTCCATCAGATGTTGCAGTGATGTCTAAGAAAGTAAGCTCATCGGCGCCTTGCGTGTCATAACGCTTAGCGATTTCTACAGGATCACCTGCATCTCGTAAACCAACGAAATTCACACCCTTTACAACTCGCCCTGCAGTGACATCGAGGCAAGGAATAATTCGCTTAGTAAGCACTAGATAATTTTCTTTGCGTACTTGAGAGTTAACTCATCCGCATATTTTTGAGCTACTGCAAGATCAAGGTCTCCAGCATAGATAGAGCGGCCAGCAATCACGCCCATCACGCCCTCTTCTTCTGCCTTGCAGAGCGCTTCGATATCCTTATTACTTGAGAGGCCACCACTTGCAATTACTGGAATGCGAATAGCCTGAGCAAGCTTGATGGTAGCCTCAATATTGACGCCCTTGAGCATGCCGTCGCGACCAATGTCGGTATAGATGATTGCTTCAACGCCCCAGTCTTCAAACTTCTTAGCCAGGTCAATCACTTCATGACCAGTGATCTTGCTCCAACCGTCCGTAGCGACCTTGCCATCACGTGCATCTAAGCCAACCATCACATGGCCAGGGAATGCAGTACACGCATCTTGCACAAAGCCGGGGCTCTTCACTGCAGCAGTTCCAATGATCACAGTACTAATGCCGTCATCTAATAAACGCTCAATCGTTTCAAGATCACGAATGCCGCCGCCCAATTGAACGGGAATCTCATTTCCCACTGCCTTGAGAATCGATTTGATGGCAGACTCATTTTTAAGCTTGCCAGCAAAAGCGCCATTGAGATCTACAAGATGCAAGCGGCGCGCACCTTTGCTAATCCAGTGTGCTGCCATCGCACCAGGATCTTCAGAGAAAATCGTGGCTTTGTCCATATCACCTTGTTCAAGTCGAACGCAGTGGCCGTCTTTGAGATCAATTGCAGGAATCAGCAGCATATCTAAAGGTTAGAAGGTTTTAAGGTTGCCAAGAAACAAAATTTTGATAAAGCTTTAATCCGTATTCTGCACTTTTTTCTGGATGAAATTGTGTAGCAAAAATATTATCTCGTGCCACTGCAGAAGTAAACCAGTCTCCATACTCTGTCGAGCCCGCAATATCTTCTTTGCGTTGCGGCACAACATAGTAGCTATGGACAAAATAAAAGCTGCTTAAGTCAGGAATACCCCTCCAAAGGGGGTGTTTTGAGTCTTGACGCACCTGATTCCAGCCCATATGAGGAACCTTATAAGCAGAGCCATCAGCCTGCCTCTTGCCAGCCAACTTGAAACGGTGGACTTCGCCAGGGATTAAGCCCAAACAAGATGTCCATAGGCTCTTTTCTGTTGCACGCACTTCAGCACTTTGATCAAACAGCATCTGCTCACCTACACACACTCCAAGTAGGGGCTTATTTTTTGATACCTCTAAGAGCGCCTCTAATAAACCAGACTCTTCAAGATGTTTCATACAATCAGGCATGGCTCCTTGACCAGGCAAGACAATACGATTCGCAGAAAGAATTTCTTCCGGCTTATGAGCAATTAATACATTGTCATCTGGAGCTACATGATGAAATGCTTGATATACGGAACGCAGATTACCCATTCCATAATCAACTATCGCAATCGTTTGCGCCAATTTAGCTTATCTTTCGCTGTTGTCTGCAGAGCAACTATAAGGTGTCTAGGTTAGAGACTGCCTTTAGTTGAAGGGACGGCACCAGATGCCCGTGGATCAATGGCTAGAGCCATACGTAAGGCACGGCCAAAAGCCTTGAATACAGTTTCAATTTGATGGTGCGCATTAATACCGCGCAAATTATCAATGTGTAAAGTCACTCCGGCGTGATTCACAAAGCCGCGGAAAAACTCAATACTGAGATCAACATCAAAGTCGCCTACTCGAGCGCGAGTAAATGGCACGTTGAATTCTAATCCTGGACGACCAGAAAAATCGATCACAACTCGCGAGAGGGTTTCGTCTAAAGGAACATAGGAGTGACCGTAACGGGTAATGCCCGCTTTATCGCCAACTGCCTTAGCAAAAGCTTGGCCCAAGGTAATTCCCACATCTTCAACAGTATGGTGATCATCAATATGGGTATCGCCATTAGCGACCACTTTGAGGTCAATCATGCCGTGACGGGCAATCTGATCGAGCATATGGTCTAGAAAAGGAACGCCTGAGGCCAGCTCAGCCTTACCAGTACCATCTAAATTGATGGAAATTTGAATTTTGGTTTCCGAAGTATTTCGGGTGACGTCGGCTTGCCGCATTTCATTGCGCCGCGAGGCGAAGTGTTGATTGAAGCCTCATAATATCATTCCTAGAAGATATATAAATGCAGATATTGCTTCACTTTCATTCTGATTTTTGAGCTGAGTACCCTAATGAGCCGTTTTTGGAGCCCTGTTGTTCAGACCTTGACCCCTTATGTCCCTGGGGAGCAACCGCAAATGCAGCGGCTGGTAAAGCTCAACACAAACGAAAGTCCTTATGGACCATCGCCCAGAGCTCTTGCGGCAATTGATGGCCAAAACAACGAAGATTTACGTCTTTATCCCGATCCAGAGGGAGCTGCACTGAAGCAAGCCATTGCCAAGGTACATGGCTTAGACCCAAAACAAGTCTTTTTAGGAAACGGCTCAGATGAAGTTCTGGCACATGTTTTTGCTGGCCTACTCAAACACAGCAAACCAGTTCTCTTTCCTGATATCACTTACAGCTTCTACCCGGTCTACTGCAAACTACTTGGCATTGACTACAAGGTAGTGCCACTGGGAAAAGAATTTGAAATCAATCTGGTAGATTACAAAGCTCCAAATGGTGGAATTATTTTTCCCAATCCAAATGCGCCAACTGGTAGATCTATAACGCGTTCTGAAATTGAAACTCTTATCTCTCACAATAAAGATTCTGTAGTAGTAATTGATGAAGCCTATGTTGATTACGGTACAGAGTCTTGTATTCCGCTATTACGTGGTACCGCTTGCCCAGAGAATCTTCTCGTTGTTCATACCCTCTCTAAGTCACGCGCCCTTGCTGGTCTGCGCGTTGGCTTTGCGGTAGGTCATCCCGATTTAATTGCAGGCTTGGAGCGCGTCAAAAATAGTTTCAACTCCTATCCTCTGGGGCGCCTAGCGCAGGCAGGGGCAATTGCAGCGATTGAGGATCAAACTCATCTTGAGGAAACCTCTCAAAAGGTAATGCAAACCCGTGCCAAGCTAGTAAGTGATTTGAATGCTCTAGGATTTGAGACATTACCTTCCACTGCAAACTTTATCTTTACTCGCCATCCTGGGCATGCTGGTGCAAAACTCTATCAAGCATTGCGAGATCGCGGCATCATCGTGCGGCACTTTAAATTGCCACGCATCGAAGAATTCTTGCGCATTACGATTGGTACAGATGAACAAAGCGGCGAACTCGTCGCCGCTTTGACAGAAATACTAGCTTAGATTTTTCTGCGTTATTTCCGAGTTATTTTTTCAGACGCATCTCAGCAGCGCGTGCATGGGCTTGCAATCCCTCACCATGGGCAAGAGTACTAGCAACTTTTCCTAGCGTCTGGGCACCGGCTTCACTTACTTCAATCATGCTGGAGCGCTTAATAAAGTCATACACACCCAGCGGGGATGAAAAGCGGGCAGTGCGGGCTGTTGGCAACACATGGTTCGGTCCAGCGCAGTAATCCCCAAGCGACTCACTGGTGTAGTTACCCATAAAAATAGCACCGGCATGACGAATTTTCTCCGCCCACTTGCGAGGATTAGTAGCGCAAATTTCTAAGTGCTCTGCGGCAATTGCATTAGCAATCTCGCAAGCCTCACTCATATCTCTTACCTGAATCAATAAAGCGCGATTCGTTAAAGATGCTTCGATAACTTTAGCTCTGGGCATCTCAGGAAGCAGCTTATTCATACTGGCCTGCACTTGTTCAATAAAGCCAGCATCTGGGCAAAGCAAAATAGATTGGGCCTGTTCATCGTGCTCCGCTTGAGAAAACAGGTCCATCGCAACCCAGTCAGGATCGCTTGAGCCATCGCACAGGACCAAAATTTCTGAAGGTCCGGCAATCATATCGATCCCAACAATGCCAAATACTCTTCGCTTAGCAGCAGCAACATATGCGTTACCTGGACCAACGATCTTGTCTACTGCCGGAACAGTTTTTGTGCCATAAGCTAAAGCGCCAACTGCTTGTGCGCCGCCAATCGTAAAGGTGCGATCCACACCCGCCAAATAAGCAGCAGCCAATACCAATGGGTTGCGTGCACCATCGGGCGTTGGCACAACCATGATGACTTCCTGAACACCAGCGACTTTGGCTGGTATAGCATTCATCAAAACGGAAGAGGGGTAAGCAGCTTTACCGCCGGGAACATAAATGCCGACACGATCTAGTGCTGTGACTTTTTGACCTAAGCGCGTACCATCTACCTCTTCATATTCCCAAGAGTGACAACCCGCTTCAATCTTTTGCTGCTCATGATATGTGCGTACTCTTTGTGCGGCAATATCTAATGCACTTTTTTGATCGGCAGATAAGGACTTATAAGCTTGCTCTAAATCTTTTTGCGGAATCTCTAATTCAGAAACCTGATTAATATTTAAGCGATCAAATTGTTTGGTAAAAGCCAAGACTGCTTCATCACCTTTTTCCTTCACTGCTAAAAGTATCTTGGCGACAGTAGCATCAATCGCCTCATCATCAGCCATAGGCAAGGAAAGACTAGAAAGTAGAGTTTCTTTGAAACCCCCATCCTGGCTATTGAGGCGCTTGACTTTGATTTGTGCAGACATTTGAGTGGGAAGTAAGGTTGCGCTTTACTTCAGCAACTCAAAAATAGGTTGCAGTTGGGCACGCTTACGCTTGTATGAAGCTTGGTTCACTACTAGACGTGCACTGATATCAGCAATCGGTTCAACTTCAACCAAGCCATTAGCTTTAAGCGTATTACCAGTCGAAACCAAGTCCACAATCGCATCAGCTAAACCTACTAGTGGCGCCAACTCCATAGAGCCATAGAGCTGAATCGTATCAATGTGTACGCCTTTGTTAGCAAAGTGCTCGCGTGCGCAATTCACATATTTCGTAGCTACCTTTAAGCGAGAGCCCTGCTTAACCGCCGCTGCATAGTCAAAGCCTTCACGCACTGCAACCGACATACGGCACTTTGCAATATTGAGGTCGTAAGGCACATAAAGACCATCAGTCCCTTTTTCCATCAGCACATCCAAACCTGCCACGCCAAAATCAGCGCCCCCAAATTGCACATAGGTAGGCACATCCGAGGCACGCACAATAATCAAGCGCACATCTGGATTTGAGGTCTCAATAATGAGTTTGCGTGACTTTTCAGGATCTTCCTTCGGCACAATGCCGATCTTGGATAAGATCTCTGCAGTTTCTTCGAAGATGCGGCCCTTAGAGAGGGCTAAAGTCAATTTCATGGACTAATTATCCATCAGGCTTACTTGATACGCTCAATCTTTGCGCCCAAAAGCGTCAATTTATGCTCCATACGGTCATAGCCACGATCCAAATGGTAAATCCGGTCAACCTGAGTTTCACCTTGAGCTGCCAAGCCAGCAATTACCAAACTAGCAGAAGCGCGTAAATCTGTAGCCATCACAATAGCACCCGAGAGCTTTTCAACGCCCTGCACAATTGCGGTATTTCCTTCGATTGCGATATCAGCGCCTAAGCGATTTAACTCTTGCACATGCATAAAACGATTCTCAAAAATTGTTTCAGTAATCGTAGAACTGCCGCCTGCTACTGCATTGACAGCCATCAATTGCGCCTGCATATCGGTTGGGAAAGCTGGGTATTCTGAAGTGCGAAAACTTACCGCCTTAGGACGACCATGCATAGAGGCTTTGATCCAATCCGAACCAATCTCCATTTGTAGGCCGGCTTCTTTAAGTTTCACCATCACCGCATCTAAAGTATCAGGGCGACAATGCTTCACAAACACCTCGCCACCAGCTGCAGCAACTGCGCACAAAAATGTGCCCGCCTCAATACGATCCGGAATTACTACATGCTCAGCGCCGTGGAGTTTTTCAACTCCCTCAATGACTAAACGATCACTACCAATACCAGATATCTTGGCACCCATCTTCACCAATAACTCGGCAAGATCGCCGACCTCTGGTTCGCGTGCAGCGTTTTCTAGAATTGTTGTACCTGATGCTAAGGTAGCGGCCATCAATAAATTCTCTGTGCCTGTTACCGTAATCATGTCAGTCAAAATTGATGCGCCTTTAAGGCGCTCTGTTGGTGGCTTGGTTTCTGCTTGAATATAGCCACTCTTAATCTTGATACTTGCACCCATGGCCTTCAAGCCCTTGATGTGCTGATCTACTGGACGAGCACCAATAGCACAACCACCGGGCAAGGAGACCTTAGCGCTATGCATTCTGGCAAGCAGGGGGCCAAGAACCAGAATAGAGGCACGCATGGTTTTCACCATCTCATAGGTTGCTTCAGAACTCTTGATCACGGCTGCACTAAGCACCATGTGACTACGATCACTCGCATCAGGAAATGTAACGGTCACGCCAATTTCTTGCAGGAGTTTGAGCATCGTGCGCACGTCCTGTAAGTCTGGAACATTGCGAAGTACCACAGGCTGATCAGTAAGCAAGCATGCGCAAAGAATCGGTAAGGCCGCATTTTTGGCGCCTGCAATAACTACCTCACCCTTAAGAGGCATGCCGCCAACCATTCTTAATTTATCCATGAAACAATTCCAGTAAAAACTTCTATAGTTCTATTATTAGGCCGCAGAATTCTGAGCAAATTCTTCAGGCGTAAATGCCTTAATCGATAAAGCATGTACTTCAGCTTTCATCCGATCGCCCATCGCGCCATAGACCATTTGATGGCGTTGCACTAAACGCTTGCCTTCAAATTCTGGACTCACAATCGTTGCAAAAAAATGCTGGCCATCACCCTCTACCTGAATATGGGTGCAGACAATTCCCTGCTTAATATAGCTCTCAATTTGCTCGGGGGTTGGAAACATAAATCTCTCCTAATAAAACTGAATAATTAAAGGCGGAGCTTATAGCCCTTTTGCAATAAGCGCAAAGCAATGACAGAAACGGCAATAAAAAAACAGGTAATGATTACCAAACTATTCCATGGGGAGAAATCAGAAACCCCGAAAAAGCCGTAGCGGAAACCATCAATCATGTAAAAGAATGGGTTGAAATGCGACACAACCTGCCATGCTGGTGGTAATGAGTGAATTGAGTAGAAAACCCCTGACAACATGGTGGCAGGCATGATGACGAAGTTCTGAAAGGCAGCCAGTTGATCGTATTTATCCGCCCAGATACCAGCAATTAAACCCAAACTACCTAAAATAGCAGCGCCCAAAAAGGCAAAGGTCAAAATCCATAATGGATACTCTAATGTAGGCAGGCCATACCAAGCAGTAATCAAAAGCACTCCAAAGCCCACTACTACACCACGAAACACCGCGGCCAAAATATAGGCTGCATAGAACTCAAAATGGCTCAGCGGGGCAAGCAAAACAAATACTAGGTTGCCTGTAACCTTCGACTGGATTAAGGAGGACGAGGTATTTGCAAAGGCATTTTGCAGAACGCTCATCATGACTAAGCCTGGAATTAAAAATACTGTATAACTTAAACGGCCATAGACTTCTCTACCCTCGAGCACATGGCCAAAAATCATGAGGTACAAGATGGCTGTTAATACTGGTGCAGCTACAGTCTGAAACCCTACTTTGTAAAAACGGAGTATTTCTTTACGCAACAATGTTGGGAAACCACTTCCGTACTCTAAAGGTGGCCTACTCAGTCCATGCTTCACAAAGCACCTCCAGACATGATGTTGACAAACACCTCTTCTAAATCCGTCTTACCTTCGCCATCTTTTTTTACAGAGCCATGACGAGCTAAGAGGTTAGCAGTGGTATCTAAGGCGACAATCTTGCCTTGCTTGAGCATAGCAATGCGCTGACATAAGGCTTCAGCTTCTTCTAAGTAATGGGTGGTTAACACTATCGTGTGGCCATCTTGATTAAGTCTACTAATGAATTGCCATAAGGACTGACGTAACTCTACATCTACGCCGGCAGTTGGTTCATCCAGAATAATCACTGGGGGTCTATGTACCAAAGCTTGAGCAACCAATACTCGGCGCTTCATGCCGCCAGATAAAGAACGCATATTGCTATCTGCTTTTGATGTGAGATCAAGATTAGCCATAATCTCGTCAACCCATGCATCGTTATTGCGAATGCCGAAGTAGCCAGATTGAAAATGTAAGGTCTCACGAACCGTAAAAAATGGGTCAAATACTAACTCTTGTGGAACAACGCCTAGCATTCGGCGCGCTTCACGAAATGTTTTTTGTACATCGGCGCCCATAATCGCTGCATGGCCTTTATTTGGGGTGACCAAACCTGCCAAAATAGAAATCAAGGTCGTTTTGCCAGCGCCATTAGGGCCGAGTAAACCAAAAAATTCACCTGGCTCAATGCTCAAAGAAATATCATCGAGAGCCTGAAGTGCGCCGTAATGTTTAGATACATTTTTAATGGAAATTGCAGCTTGCATGCTATTACAAACCTAGCAATGCGGATACACCATAGACGCTGGCTAGTACTTTCAACTTTTCAGGAGCATGCTCTATAGAAAGGGAGCGGCCATCAGCCTGCAACTTTTTTTGCCACGCTAATAGAACAGTCAATACCGTGGAATCAAAATCTTTTAAGGTAGAACAGTCAATCGTTCTTAAGTTAGCCAAATTTAACAGGCCTTCTTTTTCTAGCTGTAGAGCATTTCCCTGCGTAACTATCTTCGGTAAAGAAAAGGTCATGGTTAAATATCTAAATTAATCTTGTTATGAATTAGCAGGTTTGGCACTCGCCAATTGCTTATTACGGTCTTGTAAAAACTTCACTAGGCCTTCAATTCCATTTTGACTAATCTGATTTGAAAACTGATTGCGATAAGCCTCAATCAACCAAACGCCCATAATGTTCATATCGTAGACTTTCCAGCCCTTATCTGTTTTCTCAAGACGGTAATCTAAAGGTACAGGATCTCCACGGCCGAGGACAACTGTTTTAACAACTACTTCCTTATCGTCTGGAGCAGCACGAAGTACTTTAAATTGCACAGTTTGGTCACGTAACTGACTTAAAGCGCCAGAATACGTCCGTATTAATAAATTTTTGAATTCCACCACTAATTGATTTTGCTGCTCCGGAGTGGCCTTCTTCCAATTGGGGCCCATTGCCATTTCAGTAGTACGGATCATATCGGTATAAGGAACAATTTTCTTCTCAACCAACTCAACGATCTTTGGAATGTTCCCTTTTTGAATATCTGGGTCTGACTTTACAGAAGCCATCACATCCGTCACAACCATTTTGATTAAAGCATCTGGAGGAGTTGCTTGATCGGGTATTTGCGCAAATGCAGAACAGGAAATCAGGAGCAATCCTGCTACCAAGTACTGAGTGATTCTTTTGTAACTTTTCATATCTATTGATCTCGCTATCTTTATCTATCTAGATTGAGGCTAATTTTAGCCCCCTCAAGCAAATTACTTATTCGTAAGGATTCTGGTAAACCGGCATCGTAGGCTCTTCATCATCACGACCCTCGTCAATCTGATACTGACGACGCTGAATATAGGCATCTCGCATAAAGCTGTACTTATCAATTGCGGCTCCATCCAGCAAATCACCAGCTTCGTAATACGTGTTGCGAGCATTTACAACACGCAAACCTGTAAGGCTGTTTCGTAAGGCTACATCAGGCAACAATCTAAACAAGTAATCGGACTCTAAGTCAGCAGCGGTACCAAAAGTATCTCGCACATTACTGGGTCCAAAGAATGGTAATACTACGTATGGGCCGGCAGGTACGCCCCAGACACCAAGGGTTTGGCCCCAGTCTTCTTTATGCTTTTCAAGACCTGCGGGTGTTGCCAGATCCAAGAGTCCGCCTAATCCCATGGTGGTATTGACTACTACCCGCATGAAATCATTGAATGCATAAGCAGGCTTACCTTGTAATAAGTTAAAGAGTGCCGTGTAAATATCGCTGTAGTTGCTAAAGAAGTTATAAATACCTTCACGCACAAATTCAGGCAAAACAAAACGATAGCCCGCAACTACCGGCTTTAGAACATACGCATCCAATCCTTCATTAAATTCAAAAACGGAGCGATTAAATGATTCCCATGGGTCTTGCGGAGACGGCTGTACACCAGCAGGAATGGAGGCACAGCCCACCAAGGCAGAAGCTATACAAAATAAGACGCATTGCCTAGCCCTACTAATAAACTTGACAGCTGACAACATTATTTTGTTGCGCCCTTATCTTGACCGCTATCTGCTGCCTTATTGTAGAGAAATTGACTAATGAGATTTTCTAGAACAATAGCTGATTGAGTCTGAGTAATTTTTCCACCATTGGCCAACAAATCATCTGAACCACCAGCCTCAAGTCCAATGTATTGTTCACCCAATAGGCCTGAAGTCAAAATTTTGGCAGCAGAATCTGTTGGGAACTTATAAGACTCTTCAATCGTCATCACAACAGTTGCTTGATATGTTTTATCGTCAAAAGAAATATTAGCAATCCGACCGACAACTACACCGGCACTCTTTACTGGTGCCCGAGGCTTTAAGCCGCCAATATTGTCAAAACGTGCGGAAATCTTATACGTTGGCGCAAATGACACCGCATTCATATTCCCAACCTTTAATGCAAGGAATAAAGCTGCCAGCAAACCAATGGCAACAAAGATCCCCACCCAAATATCAATTGCACTTTTTCTCATAAGAGCCCCAGTTTATTCTTTCTAGTTCGAGAACATCATTGCGGTTAGCAGGAAATCCAATGCCAAAACCGATAAAGAGGAAATCACCACCGTACGGGTGGTGGCTTGCGATACGCCCTCCGGTGTAGGTTTAGCTTCATAGCCTTGATACAGGGCAATAAACGTCACTGCCACGCCAAAAACCACACTTTTAATTAAGCCATTGCCAATATCTGAGAAGAGATCCACACCACCCTGCATTTGAGACCAAAAGGCTCCAGAATCAACACCGATCAGCGGGACACCAACAAAATAGCCTCCCATAACGCCTACTGCGGTAAAAATCGTCGCTAAAATTGGCATAGAGATAATCCCAGCCCACAATCGTGGGGAGATCACACGAGCCAATGGATCAACCGCCATCATTTCCATTGCACTTAACTGTTCGCCAGCCTTCATCAAACCAATTTCTGCAGTCAATGAGGTACCAGCGCGGCCGGCAAATAATAAGGCGGTAATTACTGGGCCTAATTCACGAGTCAAAGAGAGGGCTACTAATAAGCCCAATGCCTGCTCTGAACCATAGCGATTTAAGGTGTAGTAACCCTGTAATCCCAGCACAAATCCCACAAACAAACCAGAGACTGCAATGATTACAAAAGAGTGATTGCCCACAAATAGAATTTGATCAATTACTAAACGGGGTCTTTTGAGCAAAAATCCTGAACGTAGAATGACTGCGGAAAACATTCTTGCAGCAAGTCCAAGACTGGTTAAATTACGGCGTACAAAAAATCCAAGGTCGCCGAATAAATCGAGAAGTTTATGTATCACAATCATTAAGTACTCAATCCAAAATCTTCTGCCAAGCTCTGGCCTGGATAGTGAAATGGCACAGGACCATCAGGAGCAGCATCTAAAAATTGTCTGACAAAGGGATCTGTAGAGCGGCTTAATTCAGCCGGTGTCCCTTGCGCGCCAATATGGCCATTGGCAATGAAGTACACGTAATCAGCAATTTCAAAAGTCTCTTCAACATCATGCGTCACTAGTAGGCTAGTGGCGCTAAGCGCATTGTTAAGATCGCGTATCAATCGCGCTGTGATACCCAAAGAAATTGGATCTAAGCCAGCAAATGGCTCGTCATACATGATGAGCGGAGGGTCTAGAGCGATTGCTCTAGCTAAAGCAACGCGTCTTGCCATGCCACCAGAAATTTGTGATGGCATTAAATCACGAGCGCCTCGTAAACCCACTGCATTTAACTTCATCAATACTAAAGAGCGTAAAAGCTCTTCACTTAAATCTGTATGTTCGCGCAAGGGGAAGGCAACATTTTCAAAAACACTCAAATCTGTGAACAACGCGCCAAACTGAAACAGCATACCCATGCGACGACGCGCGGCCATCAATTGACCGTCAGCCATCCTGCCAATGTCTTTACCTTCAAACAACACTTGCCCGGATTGAGCAGTAAATTGACCGCCAATTAAGCGAAGTATCGTCGTTTTACCGCAACCTGATCCACCCATTACCGCGACTACTTGACCGCGGCGAAACTCCATATTGAGGCCCGACAAAATCTGCCGCTCACCTGGAGCATAGGAAAAGTCGACATCCTTAATAGAGACGACAACTTCTTCTGCAGATTGAGTGCTTGCATCCAAAGAGTTTGAGTGGACAGTGTTCATATCCCCGATATTATCGGGGTAAAACAGATGACCCCATTAAATACTGGTCTACTGCTTGGGCACACTGACGTCCCTCACGTATCGCCCAAACCACCAAAGACTGTCCCCGGCGCATATCACCCGCGGCAAATACCTTTGAAACGTTTGTTTGGTATGCATTTTGGCCATCTACAGTTGCTTTAGCATTACCACGCGCATCTTTCTCTACACCAAAAGCATTCAGAACCTGCTGTACTGGAGATACAAATCCCATGGCCAAAAGTACCAAATCTGCTTTGATCTCAAACTCAGAGTTTGGCACTTCAACCATCTTGCCGTCTTTCCACTCCAAACGAACGCCAATCAGTTTTTCTACCTTACCGTTTTTACCTTCAAAACGCTTTGTTCCCACTGACCAATCACGTTCGCAACCTTCCTCATGCGAAGAGGAGGTGCGCAGCTTAGTTGGCCAATAAGGCCATACCAAAGGTTTGTTCTCGACTTCTGGAGGTTGCGGGAGTAATTCAAACTGAGTCACTTGTTTTGCGCCGTGACGATTGGATGTGCCAACACAATCAGAACCAGTATCACCACCACCAATCACAACAACATGTTTATCAGTTGCCCGGATGTCATTTTTAAAGTCGCCAGCATTCTCTTTATTTTGTGGAATCAAAAATTCCAATGCATAGTGCACACCAGTCAATTCACGGCCAGGTACAGGCAAGTCACGCGGCTGTTCAGCGCCGCCAGTAATGACTACAGCATCAAAATCTTTCATCAACTGCTCAGGAGAAACGGTTTTGGTCGAGTAATTTTTTACTTCAGCGCCCATGGCATCTTTACCAACAAAAACACCAGTTTCAAATTTCACACCTTCAGCCTGCATCTGCTCTACACGACGATCAATGAGCCACTTTTCCATTTTGAAATCAGGAATGCCATAGCGCAGTAAGCCGCCAATACGATCATTCTTTTCAAACACAGTGACATCATGACCAACGCGCGCTAACTGCTGAGCGGCCGCCATACCTGCAGGACCGCCACCAACAACCGCCACTTTTTTACCAGTCTTGGTTTTAGATGGCTGAGGCTTAACCCAACCACTTTCCCAACCCTTATCAATAATGGCATGCTCGATAGACTTAATGCCAACAGGAGCCCGATTAATTCCTAAGGTGCATGCGGCCTCGCAAGGCGCCGGACAAATACGACCCGTAAACTCTGGAAAGTTATTGGTAGATTGCAAAACATCTAAAGCATTTTTCCAATCGTTATGGAATACTAAATCATTGAAGTCTGGAATGATGTTATTGACTGGGCACCCGTTATTACAAAATGGAATGCCACAATCCATACAACGAGCGCCCTCAATCTTGGCCTCATCATCAGTTAAAGTGATAACGAACTCTTTGTAATGGTGAAGACGTTTAGCAGGCGCTTCGTATGTTTCATCGACACGCTCAAACTCCATAAATCCAGTGACCTTACCCATATCTAATCCTTAGTGTCTGTATTCATTAAGCGGTAATAGTTTTGTTTTGCGCCTTGTCCCATAGCTCACCTAGAGCACGCTTGTACTCAGTTGGGAGGACTTTCACAAAACGGCTACGGGAATTTTCCCAATCAGCCAAGAGTGCTTTAGCACGCTCAGAACCGGTGTAGCGGAAATGACGCTCAATTAAGCTCTTCAACATTTGCTCGTCAGTTAAGCGCTCTCCACCATCTTTCACATCAACTGGAGCATGCCACTCAGACTGAGGCATCTTGGCTATTTGCTCTGCAGATGGCAATACTTTTTCTAAAGTTGCCATACTAGTATTGCAACGCTTATCGAATAAACCATCTTCATCATAGACATAAGCAATGCCACCGCTCATACCTGCAGCAAAGTTGCGCCCAGTGGTACCAAGCACGGCTACAGTTCCACCAGTCATGTATTCACAACCATGGTCGCCAGTACCTTCCACAACCGTAGTGGCTCCAGAATTACGCACTGCAAAGCGCTCTCCAGCAACACCATTAAAGAAGGCTTCGCCAGCAATTGCACCGTATAGAACGGTGTTACCAACAATGATGTTCTTGGCTGTGTCACCACGGAACTCATGTGGGGCACGCACAATCACGCGGCCACCAGATAAGCCTTTACCAACATAGTCATTACCATCACCCACTAAATCCAATGTAATACCGCGGGCTAAGAAGGCTGCGAAGCTTTGGCCGGCAGTGCCATTCAATTGAATATGAATCGTGTCATCAGGTAAACCAGCATGCCCAAAACGCTGTGCAACTTCACCTGAAAGCATTGCGCCAACAGTGCGGTTCACGTTTTTGACTGGGACGATGAATGACACTTTCTCGCCACGCTCTAATGCAGGCTCACTTTTCTCAATCAAGATATTGTCAAGCGCACTTGCCAAGCCATGATCCTGCGTTAAGACTTGATAACGCGGAACATCGCTTGCCACTTGTGGCTCAGCAAAAATCTTGCTGAAATCTAGGCCATGTACTTTCCAGTTATCAATGCCTTTACGGGTATCTAATAAATCAACTCGGCCAATCAGCTCATCAAACTTACGAATGCCTAATTGCGCCATGATTTCGCGAGCCTCTTCGGCAATAAAGAAGAAGAAGTTCACAACATGCTCAGGCTTGCCAGAGAATTTCTTACGTAATTCTGGGTCTTGCGTAGCAACACCCACTGGGCATGTATTCAAATGGCACTTGCGCATCATGATGCAACCCTCAACGACCAATGGTGCTGTTGCAAAACCAAATTCATCTGCGCCCAACAATGCACCGATCACGACGTCACGACCTGTCTTCATTTGGCCATCAGCCTGAACCCGAATACGGCTACGTAAACCATTGAGAACAAGGGTTTGCTGTGTTTCAGCCAAACCAAGTTCCCAGGGTGAGCCAGCATGTTTAATCGAAGAAAGTGGTGAAGCACCCGTACCACCATCATGGCCAGCGATCACCACGTGGTCTGCTTTCGCCTTGGCAACTCCAGCGGCTACAGTACCAACCCCAACTTCAGATACCAGCTTCACAGAAACGTCTGCTTTAGGATTGACGTTCTTCAAATCATGAATTAACTGAGCAATATCTTCAATCGAATAAATGTCATGGTGTGGAGGAGGAGAAATTAAACCAACCCCTGGTACGGAGAAGCGTAACTTACCAATATAGTCAGATACTTTGCCGCCAGGTAATTGACCGCCTTCGCCTGGCTTAGCACCTTGTGCCATTTTGATCTGAATTTGATCTGCAGAGCGCAAGTACTCAGTGGTAACACCAAAACGACCAGAGGCAACCTGTTTAATTTTGGAGCGCAGTGAGTCACCATCAAGTAATGGGATATTCGCTTCCACAACATCGCTGCCCAATACGCTGGCAAGAGTTTCGCCTTTTTTGATTGGAATGCCTTTGAGCTCATTAATATAGCGATTAGGATCTTCACCGCCTTCGCCAGTATTAGACTTACCACCAATGCGGTTCATCGCAATTGCCAAAGTAGCATGTGCTTCGGTAGAGATCGAACCCAAAGACATTGCGCCCGTAGCAAAACGTTTCACAATTTCTTTGGCAGATTCGACTTCGTCCAATGGAATCGCTTTTGCTGGGTCAAGCTTGAATTCAAAGAGGCCGCGCAATGTCATTTGACGTTTAGTTTGGTCATTGATGATGTTGGCATACTCTTTGTAAGTCTGGTAGCCCTTCTCCGCACCAATCCGAGTGGAATGTTGCAACTTTGCAATCGTATCTGGAGTCCACATGTGGTTTTCACCGCGAATACGGAAAGCATATTCACCACCGGCATCAAGCATATTAGTGAG
>Ga0114966_10002137_pt1 | contig 17783 bp, 24 predicted proteins | sample M_130207_XF_Meta_FD_87029 | JGI IMG/M metagenome (GOLD analysis project Ga0114966, IMG submission 87029) | Freshwater microbial communities from Lake Montjoie, Canada to study carbon cycling - M_130207_XF_MetaG | ecosystem: Environmental > Aquatic > Freshwater > Lake | place: Lake Montjoie...
CATCGTCTGATTTATTTTTCGATCATCATTTTATTTTCGATCATCGTTTATTTTTGATCATCTATTTCTACTTTTATATCCGTCGCTTACACTAACTATAAATACTATTTGAATGTTTTAGTTCGTGTCCGATTACATCCGAAAATGTATGTTTTGATTATCTTTTTATTATTTTCTGATTTCCAAATCTTGGCCAGACTCAGAAGTCTGACCATCGTCCGATTTATTTTCGATCATCATTATATTTTTTGAGTATATTATATTTTGATATTTTATCTATTTAGTTACATATAAATAGATAAAATGCCATTCTCGATATTAACGATTTAGATAATAAAAATAGATGTAGACGATCTGGTATTATAACCGCAATAAATAGTATTGTCGCACTTGTTACAAATATATAATCACTTAGTTGAATTTAAAGTTGGATGAGCAAGGCCCGCCATATACCAATTACACCATATACTCGCATCGGCATTTAGTTCCATCTTTTTCATATCTTCCAATCTCACCCATCTCGTATTCATAATCTCACCAGTGTCTCTTGGAAATAAACGAGTCTTCATTTTCATATTAAACACGAAATAATTACCATAACCAATCTGAAGATATTCAGTTGGTTCTGGTAAATCCTCTAATCCAGTCTCCTCCGCCACTTCCCTCAAACTACACTCCAGTGGCTTTTCCCCTTCATTTGAATGACCTTTTGGAAATGACCATTTACCTGTATACCTACCCTGTACTAATACGTATTCATCCTCCTCTACGGTTACACCCTTCTTACATAGAATACCTCCATACGTTTTTGCTTTCCTTTTAACTCTTTCCGAGTATTGACATCTATCCAATCTTCTTTCTCTAAATGATAAACTATGAAACGCCCGATTAATTAACATTTTTCTTTACTCTTTTTGGATGCTATACATAACTTCAAATTTGTCCCATTTTAGACATGTGCTCATTTTAAATTACCATGCGGATTATATATGAGTATATATTCTCATATATATATATATATATATATATTATATATAGATACCATGCCATTTGAAGAACGATGCTATGTTATTTACGGAAATGGATTTAAGGCTTTAAAAATAAAGGGTATCTCTAATAAAAATAAATTAATAGACTCTTTAAGAATAAAGGGATTTTATCCAAAATTTTCCCTACTAAATTGTAAATCTCCATCTGGTAAGAAATGTAAATCAACTCCTACATTATATTAATCGGTATTTTATAATGAGCACGGATCTAAATATATTGAATATATAGAACTCAAAATGATTCTTACCGACCCCCTTTTACAGATTTTAGCCTTTTACTTTGTTCTTGCCTTCGTTGTTTTCCCACTTATTGCGTACTTTGTTTTTGGTAAAAATAGTCGTTCGGTTGGCGATGGATGGGCCGCAGGCTCAATTTTATCTGTTATTTTATGGTTTGCTGTCGGCAGAAATATGACTTAGACAATTTATACTACAAAATAAAAGAAAAATAGGTTTATTACTCTTTTTCTTTTGTTTTATCGCATTTCTATTCTACCTTATCATTCACATAACCCTCGTATATATATGAGCCATCACGCCACCCACCATTCACTATGTAATTAGGTAACATAATCTTGTGATTCATCATATCACATTCAGGTTTCACATAATACATTGTCACTAATCCAACATCCCATCCTCCCGCATTTGCACCACGACCGCGCGTTGGAGGGCCAACCGCTATTATCAACCTTGACTGATTAACAGGAAATGATGACTTAGGTGGGAAGTGGTGCGGGCCGCACCCATTCTTGTTAATATAACCCTCATACAATCGTGTACCATTTGGATGAACTACACATAATAGCTCAATCTCATCATCTGACGGATTATCAGACCATTCGTTACTCGTTGCCATGTAAGCAAAAGTTGATCCAGAATCCCAACTATGTAATGACTCGCGTGCTGGAGGCATCACAATAACTTTAATCTTAACATTATTGTCCACACATATATTATTGAACTGCTCTCCTGATGATTGAAGCAATTGTAGTGCTGTCACTAGCCCGCCCATATCAATTATATTGGATTCATATTTTTGATGTATAGTTGAAGACATCTTGGAATAACTTGGAATCACATCATATATGATATATGTTAATTGATTCAATTTTTTTAGTACATGTCTAGTTTATATATTGTAATATATAAGAAAAATAATATTTACATGATTTAAACAGACTCGTCATTTAATTATAACATAATATTCTTCAATTTTATAGATAATACCGTGTGAAAAATATGGGTTCTTCTACCATCTTTTATTTTCTACTTTTTATAAAATTCAGCGCATTATAGTATCATCCTCCATGCGTCACACATTCACACATATCACGATGACATTCATCATCTGAGCCACTCAACAACGGCGGTGGTACATCCTCATAATCTGGCTCTGCGATAGTTGTGTCAATGCGGTCCTCCTCTAATATATATACGCCAACCCATTTACCCATCCAGCTCTCTCCACATACATATTTAGAGCAGTCGCATTCCCAGACATTATTGAACTCATTTCGCAGGTAATGAACCTCTTTATAAACCCAATGACTACACGTCCCATTACCTCTTTCTTGGAAGTTATTTGAAGAAGACAATACCATGGAATTACTTAATATACACACCATATTTTAGTCCGCGCATTAATTCAAATTTTAATCGACAATGTCTAAGAAAAAATGTTTTTCTTTTAATTGGTTTTATTTATGTTTATGGACAAGGCGGTCACATTAATTAATATCTCGCATCGCACAGTGTATTAATTCACATTTGTGGTACGTTTGTTGGAGGAATACTCCTTTAATTAAGGTCCGTTCTAGCTGATAGTATGTTTCGCCATCTTTACTAAATGAAATTATAATTGACTCAAGGTGAGGACAATTCTGGAGATGGCATGCCGTCGCCCACCACTCTCCATCACGTGGATATATGGCATTTATCACCACTTGTGGTGCGCGTTGTAGCTCCATATTGAATGATATGTCTTGGATTAGTATTGGATTAGTCTTGGATTAGTCTTGGATTAGTCTTGGAATGAATAATATGTATAAGTGCTGTTACTAACTAGACTGTATACAATTTCAATTTTTATAATACGTTGGTGCTTAGGCGATGATATCTAAGAAAAATGTTTGTCTTTTCTTTTCTTTTCTTTTCTTTTATCTTAAACAATTTTTTTACATAAACTCGTGATGGCAGCTCTTATGTGTCAGATTTGGCTGAACTGCCATATAATCCCCTGCCACGATCCCGTCAAACATGACAGAGCCAGGATATATGACACGTTCACCTTCAATCAAGTGATTGTAAGTGCTGAAGAAACACTGAGCCCATCTCCCTGCCAGAGGCGTCTGACTGCTATCCACATACATGACCCCTTGGTGTTGCCAACGCTTCTCCAACACCCATAGAATGACACGCTCAACGAGCGCTTGCTTCTGAAGTTCGTGATTACCTTCTGGGAAGAACTGGAATGGCGAGAATGCGTGGTAGAAAGCGGGTTCTGCGGCATCACCATCGATAAGGTTCACGATCACGATAGGAATATTGACTGCCATTGTTCTTGGAATACTTGGAAGGAGTGCTTGGAAGGAGTGCTTGGAATGGAATAGTATGTCTTGCCACAAACCAATCAGTAATACCATCATTTCAATTTTTTCTGCGGTTTACACCCACTGCTGTATTCTATTTGATAGTATACATAATTATCATACTGTCACTATATAATACTAAAAAAAAGGTCTCGGCCTTTCTCATATATTACAAGAAAAATTTGTTTTTATTTATTTTTTTCTTTTCTTATTTTTCTTTTCTTTTCTGTTATTTTCTGTTTCATATATACGTCTACTCATCTGCGAACACAGGCTCCGCCACGCTATCATCAATGCGGTCCTCCGTTGGCTTGAACATACCCTGCCATTCACCACAACCGCCATCATCACCCTTCAGCCACACCTCATTGTCACTGTTACGCAGGTACTGCTTGCCCTTGTACGACCATGGATGGACCATTCCGTCTGCGGGACAGCTCAACTCCTCCTTCTTTGCCACGGGCTTTGTCACAGCCTTTACTACAGCCTTTACTACAGCCTTTACTACAGGCTTTGTCACTGCCTTTACCACGGGCTTTGTCGCAGCCTTTACTACTGGCGTTGTCACTGCCTCTACCTTCTTTACCGCCGCCGCAGGCACGACAGTTGATGCCTTCTTGGCCACCTTCTTGGCCTCAGCTTCTGCAGCCTTCTCAGCCTTCTTGGTCTCCGCCTCTGCAGCCTTCTCAGCCTTCTTGGCTGCCTTCTCGGCCTCCTTCTCAGCCTTCTTGGCCTCCTTCTCAGCTTCCTTTGCCACCTTATTGGCCGCGGCCTCGGCCTCCTTCTCAGCCACAGTTTTGCGCACGATCACCTTCTTCTCACTATCAGAGTCACTTGTAGCGGTTACCTCCTCTACATACGTGCTCTCAAACTCCTGGTAGAGCGCATGATGCGTGCCAGCCTTCTCCTTGGGAGCCCACCGCTGCTTTGACAAGGACATTGCGTCCTTGTGGATCAACTGCTTGCCCGCAGGGTGCTTCTCGTCCACCGAGCCCTTATAGACATTAGCGCCATTCAGGAGCTCGGAGCAGGGCATCTCAATCTCCTCCTCCACCTTCTCACCCGTTGTCTTGTCCTTCTTTGACTGGTACACGGTGAACGCCTCCCACCCGTGCTCCAGTGAGTGCTTGAGCGTGAAGTCCACCCACGCACGCGGCTTTCGCAGTTGCGGCGGCACCACACCCTTCGGCATGCTACCAGTCTTCTTTGTAGCACCCTTCTTGGGGGCCACAACAGCCTTTGACCGCTTCTCGGCCTCGACGAGGGCCTGCTTCATCACCTTGAACAGCTCGGCTGACTCCAGCCCCTTCAGGGCTGCCAATACCGCCTCTAGCGGAGCACCCGCCACCACCTCTTGCTGTGCCTCGACCTCTTGGGGGGCCTGGACGTCAGATGCGATTGGAATATTAATCATGGAAGTCATCTTTAGTGCTTGGAATTGCTTGGATTGCTAATACGTGTCAGGTATTACTATATTTTGCGACAACATCCCATTAGCCATCCCCCCTTTTCAATTTTTATTTGAATTTGACAGTTTTGGACCCCCCCACCCCTATGCGCGGAGGCGGGGGTACACGTGATGGTGGTGGGTGGGGGTACCCCCTCCCCTAGAATATATCAAATTCAAATAAAAATTGAAGGAGGGGGGGGGTTAAAGAAATGTCGTCATTAAACATCGTAATATCCGACACCTATTTCCCACAATCTTCCATGAATTCCATGATTCAACCAACACTTAGCTTAGAAGAGGGCTCCAACGGGCTCGATATCCTGTTCAGCACCATTTCCCCCTTCAGCGATGCCGACCCTATTATGAGGGGGCTTCGCGATGGGACCCTCTCTTGGGCTGAGGCCGCCGAGCTTGAGGAGGCAGAGGCGGCCATCAGCACATCCGCCACATCCCCCCCTTACCCCACCCCTATCGTTTCCGTTTGGCCCCCCTCCCCTCCACGTCAGTCCCGTGTCACTTTCGCATGCCCTGGCGCACCCAAAAAAGCTATTATCGCTAAGACCTCTTACACTCAGGGTAAGGTCGTTAAGACTCTTATCGTCCGCAATCTTCCCCGCAGCGCAGACGATCTTGACGTTCTCCTTCGCAACACCTTTGAGCCTTATGGCGTAGTTCGCGACATCTATATCCCCAAGAACATGGACATTTCTTCCCCATACTTTGGCACGATTAAGGGCTTCGCCCTCGTCAAGTTCGCTGAACTAGGTGATGCTGCTACCGCGGCGTCCGCATCGCCTCTTAGGATCGGACGCAACAATCTTAGCGTTGAGTTTGCCAAGGAGGACCGATAAATCTCTTCGAGATTTATCCATGCTACCCTTCAGGGTATGGACCGATAAATCTCTTCGAGATTTATCCATACTACCCTTTAAACACGTACAAAAAAACAAATAAAAACACCTTTTTTCATGTGGTAAATTTCATACTCCGCAAAAAAATTGAAACACCTTTTGTCTTAATAGTGATTGTTAAAAATCCAAGACTACTTCCAAGATACTATGAACTCCATGACCGACTTTCGCAATGCCCCCTTCTCCTTCTACGCAATTCATCAGCCTATTCAGTTATACGCCACCAAGGCTCATCATGCCATTAGGGCATGGGCTGATGAACAGCGTGCTAAAGTTGACCGCATTCTTGCCAGGCCCGCCCCATCTGATGATGTTCTTATTCAAGCCGAAGCACAACGTGTCGCAGAGATTGAGCTTGTACTAGATGACCGTGATGAGGAGGGTAGAGCATGTATCATGTGCCGCATCGGTTACATGGCTCTTTAATTAGAAATACCACAAAACATAAAAAAACAAAAAAAACAAAAACCATTTTTTTACTTTAATGTGATACACACTTGTTTTCATTAAAAATTGAATAGAAATCCTATTAGGATTTAATAGACAACTCTGAGTCCATGACTTCTATAATTATAAACCGACGAACGACGAACAACAGGGATTTGAAAAGGATGAGAGCTGCTAGGGATGCGCAGTATCAGATGACCGAAGATTATCTCAAACATCACTACATACAATCACAAATAAATATGATAATTCAACGCGGATTCTTTACCAGAAATATACCTGAAACGGAAAATGATGATTGGTGGGTGGTAAGCTTTGATGATGATAGTAACTCATTACGGTTTTATGGAGACTTTTCTGGGAGAAATTGTGACAAATGTGGCAACTATATGTCCTCTATATGCGATGGTATCACACAGATACAGTGTAATTGTTTTAATGATGAGGAGGTCCTGTTTAAAGCTGTCGGGCGCGGCTACTGTCCTTATACTAAGAGCCGTGAGTGTGGATGTGATATTGCCTATCAAAAAAGGGAGAAAGATATATATGAAATGCATGATTATCTTGTACTAATCCAGACGTGGTGGCGTAAGGCTATTAAGGGCAAGAGAGGCTATTAAGGGCAAGAGAGGCTATTAAGGGCAAGAGGGGCTATTAAGGGCAAGAGAGGCTATTAAGGGCAAGAGGGGCTAAAAAAATGAGTTAGATCGATAGGGAGTGTTTCAAAATAGCTGTTAATATAAAAGCAATATGTTATATAAGATAGTATGACAACTGAAATAACTGTTGGTAAATATCGATTCATTATTCTTGATAATACACTTGAATATAATGGACGTATATTTAGTAGAAGTTTTAGGTCAATGGGCATTTTAAATGCCCATTTGCCGCCGGCAGCTGAGGCATTTGAAGGCACAAATTGTGGGGCTTTGCCCCACAAACTGCTCGTTTCAAATGACCAGCTGTCTAAGATTGGTAGTAAAAACTATACGGATTGTGTAAATGTATCTGTTTCTTATAATTCAGATAATCGACCAAATAAAGCACATATACCAACATTAGTAAGTCATCGTCTCTGCACAACTGATAATAATCTTGAAAGCGGTGAAGGGTCTATTCTTATGATTAAGACAATTCTGAGATATATTCACGAAAAAATACCTGAAATTACAAATGTTAGCTTTGAGGATTTTTCAAAACTCGAATGTGGTACTGATGAAGAAAAGCTTGCTAAACAAAGTCGCGCATTAGGCACACATGCGTACATAACGCATGTATACCCTGTATCACTATTTTACTTTTCACTAGCCTTTAATGGTATTACATGGTATGAGAAACATTTTAATGCTAAACTTGATTCTGATCGATATCAAAAATACAGGGAAGGGGTTAGGATTATACTCTATAATAAAGAATCTAAAATGGATTTTGAGCAGTTTCTTGCAATCGCAACACCAAATATAGAGCAGATTCTTGAACTAAAACAATACTATGAAAAAGCTGATACATATCACCAATTCTTTTCATCTATTCCACAAAAACGGCGATGCCCCCTTGTTAGAAATTGGATTCACACTTTTATGGCACATGTTCTAAAGGATATTTTCCAACATACAGATTGGTTTATTGATATAAATACAATGGATACACCTCCCATTACTGGGGGAAAACGTAATACTAGAAAAAAGAGTAAAAAATGCGATACCTATTACTGCCCTAATACACGAATTTATCGATATGATTCGCAGGCTGATCACAGTTTAATGACTGATTAAAAATTGAAATAATTTTTTGCCCTGATTTATAATGTGAGACGAATCCAAGACTAATCCAAGACAATGAATCCAGAGACTTATATCCACAACGACCTAGGGAACATTTGCTTCAATGAAGCCGTGAAGAAGGGAGATAAAATAACCATTTACGAGTTTGATGATGAGGAACAGATGGCTATAATTGATTTCATTCGCATGATGTCAAATGACTACAACTTGAACGTGAACGAAGTCCTATCAAGGTATATACCTGACATTGAGTCAAAGAAGAAGGAGACTTATACTTATCTTAAGGCAGAGAAAAGCCATGGAGACAGATGGGCGGTTTTGCTGGCAGAAGACGGTGAAGAGAGGCAGATTAATTTGTCTGAGGCTTACACGAGCTTCTATTCGATCAACTCCAGCCAAGTAGAATGTGACGACGACGATGAGGTCATCTCAAACTCCTTGAGGAAATTGTGTGGTACGCCCATAAGGTGGATCACTGGGGGAGAGGATCCCATATGTCATAATACAATTGAACAAACTCAGGATATGTGTTTTAGTTGTACATCAATGAAAAATATAGAGGAAAGGCCTGATGAGCCACGGCATTGGCAATACAAAGGAGGTAATTATCTACGTAATAATAAAAATCAGGTATGGTGTATGTACTGGTTGAAATGGGTGGGAGTATATATAGAAGCCGAAGATCAGATTGACAGAAATGTACTTGAACCAACAAGAGAAGAGTTGATGGGTCAGAAGTAATACTAGTTTTCAAAAAGCAAGTGGATATAAGATAAACATAAGAAAAAAGAAAATATAAGAAAATACACAAATTTTTCTTATATCGCGCGAAAAATTGAAAATAACAACATCCCTATTTTAATGTGATAAAATGGCATATCTTCTTGCTTCGCAGATTAAGGAATTTGTTATTAGTAGATTCTTTACTGATTCCATGACTAAGCCAGATGATGATATTGAGCGCGCACTTGTAAACTATACTCATAAACAAGTGTACAAACTTAAAAAGGCCGACAATGCCTTTGAAGCAATTGAGTCCGCATTTAACGCATATCCAAACTGGTCTAGAACTGACGACATTCGCTTTAACGCGTGCTGTGTGAGTGGGATTTGTTAGATATTAGACTAATAATAGATAATATTCAAATATATTTTTCTTTAGAAAAAATTGAAGTTCTGTTATCATTATTTCATTTGTGCCATTATTTCCAATATGTCTACTGAGAAAACACAGTTCAGCTGGCAAACAGGATCAGAGTATCTTGATAAACATTGTGATATTCAGTCCTATTCTGTATGTTCATATGGTCGTACTGGATACTTACTAACACGTACTCAAATTAAGGGTGTATACCTTCAAAATACCTACGATGGATCTAAGTTGGTATCCTGTGTCATAATGGATACCAATGAGGATTTCTAAAATTGACTTGACGGGTCATAAATATTGAGTTGAGAAAATGTCTTACACAACTACGTCCTATACAGATACTACGACTAGTGCGTCAGTCTTTACAGGTGATTCCACTGCTACTATTACATTTAGTAATACAACTCCCGTGAGATGGACATTAATTCTAAAACAGGGAAATGTTACAGTCGTCAAAGGAGGTACTATCAGCCAATCAGAAACTCTATCCTATTTGCCTGCTAGAATTCCATCAGGCGGGGAACTTAAAAATCAACCTGCTAATCCAGACGCAGAATGGTAAAAAATTGAAAACAATAAGTTATATATTTTTATTGCCAGCATAAAAAATGTCTCATATCCCACGTGGCTGGCCCTCCATGTATATACCCATTTCTATGTCTAAGATACCATCCATTTCTCATGAATCCATTTCTCATGAATCCATGCGTAGGCTTAAGGCTAAAAGACTGGAGGAAGATCGTATACAAGAAATGCCTAGTACTAATATTTATGTACTTCGCCTTGAAGGCGACAGATATTATATTGGTAAGAGCGATAATGTTATAAAGAGATACCAACAACATCTTACAGGAAATGGCTCAGCATGGACCAAAAAATATAAACCAGTTGCACTTGAAAATACCATTGAAAATGTATCATCATTTGAAGAGGACAAGATTACAAAAGAATATATGTCTAAATATGGTATTGACAAGGTTCGTGGTGGTTCTTATGTAGAAGTAGAACTTAGTAAGTTTCACATAGATGCTCTAAAAATGGAAATTTGGGGAGCAAAAGACTTGTGTACTCAGTGTGGAAGAAAAGGGCATTGGATAAAGGATTGTCATTATAAAACAGATGTTTCAGGAGAAAAGATAGAGTATGAAGATTCTTCGGTAGAATGGTGTTGTGATTATTGCAATAGAACTTTTACAACAGCATTTGGTTGTGGTATTCATGAGAAGTCTTGTAAGGAGAAATCCTGTAAGGAGAAAAGTAGAAAATCCAGTTATATTAAACAGGTAACTAGTAAGAAAGAGGGAGCTTGTTATAGGTGTGGTCGCCCAGGTCACTATTCTCCTGATTGTTATGCAAGAATGCATCAGAGAGGTTATACATTAGATTCTGATTCAGATTAAAAATAGTATTGATTTAAAAAATATTTTTGATATATTAAAATTGAAAACAATAAGTTATATATTTTTATTGCCAGCATAAAAAATGTCTCATACATCCATTTCTCATGAACCCATTTCTCGTGAATCCATGCGTGGGCTTAAGGCTAAAAGACTGGAGGAAGAACGTATAAACAGAATAAATATTGCAGTTGATTATATATATAGAGACGCAGTAAGATCTGCAACCCACACAGATGATTCAAAATATATATATGATTTATCAGATTATAGTGCCCCTTTTGACTTTTGCAGAATAAACATGGCAGAAATTATAAAAGGCCTTAAATCTCTGTTTCCAGATTGTGTTGTAGAGTATACATCTCTCACAACTGTTACTGCTAGAAATGGAAAAAAGTATGATATTTCCAAAAATGATAATAGTCATAGACCAGATATTCAGGGACGGCCAATTAAAATTGGAGAGTATATTGTGGTAGATTGGTCATAATAACATTTAGCAGAGATTAGAAAATTGAAAACAATGACTATTTAAATAGTTTTTGTTAATCCAATATACAATGGACACTATTGTTAGACAGATTTCTGATGAACAGTGGTGTGAAGCCGCGATTAAACTAGACAATAGTCCTGATACTTGGGAGATAGATGCTTCAATTCCTCGGCAGCGCTATAAATGGCGTGTAGTACGTACTGATGTTAAAGGTATCTTTCTAAAAAACACGTATTTTGATGGAGAATTGATCACCAGTTGTTCAATGAATGTTCTTGTTGAATGTCGTCACATGCGTGCGCGTATTCCAGTTGACACATCATAATAAAATTGAATAGTATAAACTCTAAATTATTTTTGCTAGTATTTAATCCAAGATTTCCAAGCACCGACTTATTAAAGGCACCGACGTATTAAAGATGGCTATTGTTTTACCTGTTATCGCCTTACCTATTGGCACCTTATCACAAAGATCTTTGTCTGTGCCATTTGCTATACCAACGTCACTATCAATTATATTAAAATATAATATTATGCAGCCTAATAATTTTACTAGCTTTCTAGATTCAAATACTATCATCGCTGGTAGTTTTGCTCTCGCCTCTTATTTCGCACAAGAAGGGCTTGAATTTGATTTTGAACCAAATGATATCGATATATTTGTCTCTACTGAGAAGGTCGGCGGCGTAGATAATTTCATAGAACAAATGACATCATTTATGTCAATGTACAACTATATTGCTCATGAAGATGGATGGGATGGCGGAAATTATGATGTTGGAATAGAGATTAAGAGAGTTATATCTTTCAAAAATTGCGTCATAAATAAGAAGATTCAGATTATTGTTGTCGATACTTTAAATCTAACTTTGTATATTAAGACATTCTTTGATCTAAGTGTGTGTGCTACTTGGTGGGATTCAACTACAAATAGATTTGAGACACTTGATCCAGAATATACTAAGCGCAAGGAAATGTATATTCTGGAATCGTGTGAGGAATTAGTAAAGATTCGTCGCATACGAAAATATACTGATCGTGGTTTTAGAATTATTAGAAAACCTTGTATAGTCATTTCACATAGAGACTTGCGTCTAGATCTAGATTCTGAAAAATTTAACGATATTATTGTACACAATATCGTTACATTAGAAGATATTCCTATTAGGGACTTTCTGCATAGCACTGAATGGAACATTATCATTAAGGCTGGTGAGCAGTACTATGGATTTGACCGCAATGAATTAGTAAAGTGTATGGCTACAAAGAAAACATATGTGCGTTGTATTGATGACGAAGTCTACGAAACGCCTTTTAAACAGTGTATTACAACAGAAGCCTTTAAATATTTAGAATATGGGGACTATAGTATATATGAGTTGGAGAGCACTATTACAGTAACAGTAAATGGAACAATTAAATCGTTATTTCATCTCGTTTGTTATTCGGTTAGACAATGGATTAATGACTCGATAGGAATCACATTGTCTCCTGTCATTTGTATTTGAAACGACTATAAAAATTGAAAACTATTTTTATTAGATTTAATAATGAGAAAATGTTTAACCTCATTATATCATTATTCCAATATATATTGTCTTGGTATGTAATAAACGATGACGAAACACCCCGTATAAAATCTATGCGTTACAGACTTCATCATGAAATTATACAAAAAAAGATAAACGAGGTCATTGTGTTCGGATTTGTTACCAGAAATATGCCCGAATTTGAAGAAGATGAGCACTGGGCAGTAGAGTTGAGTAACGGCGAACGCCAGATACAAGCGATAAACTGTAGAGTATGCGGAGAATACAAGTATCCATTTCGTAATAATAATGAAAAAATACAATGTCAATGTGTTATTACGACTATCAGGGATATAATATCTATGGCGACGAACTCTACAGATAGAACTCTACTGATCTAATATCTTGAAATTGTACAAACAACTAAAATATTTTTACTAAAAATTGAAGTAGCATTGATTTATAGGAAAAAGGTGTAACATGACGACCACATTTTCCAAAACTATCCAAACCTTCCTTACCCAACTTAGTAAGAATCCTGCCCTACTTCGCAGAGAGGTAGTGCCAGGCCTTACTAGCATAAAGAAGCGACTTCACAGTCAAGGTGATGCTAACTCACAAGGCACTGGTAACCAGGTAACAGACCAGGAAACCTGTTTCGCGGCAACACTTGAAGAAAGCGGCTTTAAATATTCATCTGATATTATGCCGCCAGTTAATGCGGGGCTGTATTATATTTACCAAGTAAATGGCACTCAGCGGTCAATTGACTTCCAAGCATACGATTGGGTTGACGGTTCAAAGCGATCATTACTTAATTTTGACCTTAAGCACACAAAGACTGAGACCTTCTTTCTCAACGATGGATGGTTTCATGAGAACATTGTATACGTTATCTCGTGGATGAGGAAGACATCTGCGTATAGAAAGAAGAAAGTTGAAGAGGCTGCTACTTTTATAGCACTAGGCCAACATATTCCTAGTAGAGAAGAGGCCTTACTATATGAAGAGCTATGCGAAATAAAGAAAAAATATAATACTGATTACAAGGGTGCGGGGAGCTTTCACTGCTATTTGCGGTTTGCGAATACATACAAATGCGACCGTTTTACACCTGAATTTAGTGAAGAGTGTTTGACTCTTTCAAACAGGTTTGTAGAAGGGCTTTAGAATAGCTGTTGTATAAAATTGATAAAGAATTGCTCTGAATCAGATGTAGGATGGATTGCTTATTTGGCTGTTTTCCTAGTTATCGTATATGGTATAAGAAAGATGGACATATGAAGTACTTCTTCATTAATCATACACAGCATGAGGTATTCAGAATTAATAGGAAAAATACAATCTTTACAGAAATTGAGGCCGCGTATAAATATTTTCCTAAATGGTTGCCCACAGATGATATTCATATATTTGGTACATGTGATGAATGTTGTTATTAAAAATTGAAAACATTATATTTTTATTAGAATGATACATCCTCCAATTATACATAATAACATGAAATTCTGGCAACTAAGTAGCATTACTAGTCGCATAGTTATGATCACTGTATGTATATCTATGCTGGCTACAAGACCAATCGGCGACGATAAGCCAAATAAGGCAAATAAAGTACGCAATAATAAACTCACTCCACAAGACCCCACTATTCAATAATTTACAATCTAATACTAGGAAAAAATTGAAATCACCGATGTATTTAAATATTTTTGCTAGATGTATAATCCGTCATATAAATATTATATGTAATAATTAGAATATGTCTCATCCTCTGATTATAACTATAATTGATGAGCAAGAAGAAGATTTGTCTGAAATAGTACAGGTTTCACAAATTACATATCATTCTATTTCTCCTAAGCATTTCTCTATTTACTATTCTCCATTTAAGGGTCTTATTGTACTTGAAATGGATATTTCACTATTCTATATTTCATGTGCTGAATCGCATAATCTTACAATTCGACAAATTATTCATGGTCTAGGCTATACAAATGTACAAATATTTGTGGATTGGACTGAGAATGGTGTTCTAGATCATGTTCTAGATGTAGCGGCTCAACATGTTGTAGTAAACCAGATTAGTATATATCCACCCGATTATCATGTTTCTAGACCTAATAACAACATTATATCTCAAGAAAAGGGCTTTTGTAGCTTACAATAATATTATTTTTGGTGAAAATTGATTACAATTATTTCTCAGAAATAATTAACGTGAATAATGCCTCGTCCAAAAAAACGTCCAGTTGTTGCCAAGACCGCTATTAGTCTATTTAGTGGCGCGGGCGGAGACTCGCTCGGATTAAAACAGGCGGGCTATAATGTTGTAGCCTTCTCTGAATTTAAAAAACCCGCTATTAACACCCATCTTAAAGAATTTCCCGCTTCCAGACTTTTAACCTGCTCCCTGTCGGCTTCCACTGATATTACCAAGATTCCTGATGAAACATTTGAATACTACTTAGGACAAGTAGATGTTATATTTTCAGGATTCCCTTGCTTTACAGCAGGTACACTTGTTCTAACTAATAATGGTTATAAAGAGATTCAAGATGTATCTCTTGATGATACTCTTCTAACACATACTGGTAAATTTCAGAATATTATTAATCTTCAGCAAAAAATATATACTGGTATTTTATACGATATAGATATAGAACATCATCCAGAAGTTATAACCGCCACCGCAGATCACCCTTTCTATGTTCGTGAGAAAAAGAAGATTTTGGATACACTTCAACTATCTACTTCATATATATTTGATAAACCAGTCTGGAAAAACGCGTCACAACTGACAATGGATGACTATTATGGAATGGTTATCAATTCACAAGAAGATATTCCACTATTTAGATTTGATACAGACGTACATAAAAAACTTATTATTCTTGATAATATAAATCAATGGTTTATGATTGGATACTTTATTGGGAGCGTCAAAGGCGGCTGGATTGAAGACTATAATACTATCTGTTTTAAGTTTAGCAATGATGTCGATGATTTTGATACTATTACTAGAATTAAAAAAGTTTTACCAATTACTTATAGGAATAATAATTTAGATTCATCAATTACATATAGTTGTATAGATTCATCATGGCATCACATCTTGAAGGATTTCAGAAAAAACACTGAAAATATATCCACCAATGTAATCCCTGAATGGATTCAAAATGCGCCTAAGGACTTTATTAAAACATTCATAGATGGCTATTTAGCTGCTAATATATATAATAATGGTAATTCCATCTTTACAATATCTTCGCGTAATATAGTATATGGCCTTCAACGTCTGTATCTTAAACTTGGTCAACTGCTCAAGATTGATACAATAATTCAAGAAAATATTAGTGTATTCTATCTTAGTATTAATGTAAATAAATCAAAGTTCCCTTCATTTATTGAAGAAGGCTATGTATGGTGCTCCCCTGTTACAATTATATCAAGAAAAATATACAATGAGCCCGTGTACAATTTCGAAGTAGCTGTCGATAATAGTTATATTGTATGTAATACAATTGTTCATAATTGTCAGGGGTTTTCAAACGCGGGCAAGAAACGGGCAGATGATCCACGCAATGAGCTTGTAAATGAGTTTGTCCGTGTTGTAAATACCGTCAAGCCCCGCTACATAATTGGTGAGAATGTACATGGGCTTCTTTCACGACAGGGCAATGACCCTGTTACTAAAAAGTTGCGGCCCATTATTGATATCATTCGTGATTTATTTTCGGCTATTGGGTATAATATTACATATAAAGTTCTGAAAGCAACCGATTTTGGAGTCCCTCAGGAGCGTAAACGGCTCATTATCATTGGCGTTCCAATGAGCGGTGTTAAAGGCGCGCTTTATCCTCATATGCCATGGGATTCACTCAGTAGTCCTACTTTTCCAAAAGCTACCAGTATTAGAGGATTTCTTGAAACACACTTAGATGGCGCTGTAGCTTTTAAAGAAGAGAATATTCCTGAGGGGCTGTTAAGACATTATTGGATTATAACTAAGGATAAGGAGGTATTAGGAAAACCGCATCCAAATCTTCTTCGTCTTAATGGCGGAATTCGTAATAAGTCCTCAAAGGAGAAGGCGGTAGATGGAGTAGATGATGACCCAGTTACAGTCGAGGGCGGCCTAATTTCATTTGGAGTTAGACGGAGCGCGTATCATGGTCAGATTCTGGATCCAGATATGCCGTGTAAAACTATCATTTGTACATATGGAACTTGTCCGCGCCTATTTGTTGGCCTTTATAATCCAGACGAAATGAAATATTGGGTACGCTGTCTTTCTGTAAAAGAACTGGCACAAATTCAGGGATTTCCAGCCGAATATCAATGGCAAGGAAATGAAAAAGAGATTATTACACAGATTGGAAATGCGGTACCACCTGCTTTATGCGAGGCGGTTATTCGTAGTTTACCAAATATTGTATATAAGGATACTATACAGACTGAATCTAGTGATAAAAATAAGGAAGTTGATAGTGAAGACGAATGAGTAGATGACCATAAAATTATTTATTTTGTTCAATAATACTGGTATAATAAGGGGCCCATCCTAATTTGGCAATCTGCCACATATTAACCATACACCATCCAAATGAAGCCCCACTATATCCCACATATGCGGTTTCTTTCGAAATATCTTCAATTTCAGGCGCGCCGTCGAATCGAAATCCTAATTTAGGGTTTATCTCAAAACGTTGAAACCATTCCCATAGTTTTAATTTAGTAACTGCGTCAAACATATTTTTAAGTCCTTCTTTCTCAAAATCCTCTAGGCGTGGATACCAACTAAAGTCACCAGGATTCGGTGTAGTCATCTTTAATACGTCGGTGCTTTAATACGTCGGTGCTTTAATACGTCGGTGCTTTAATACGTCGGTGCTTGGAGTCTTGTTCTAAATTAGTTTTATTTGAGGTTATTCAATTTTTGGAATTGGTTTTGGGCTATTTTTCTATATATAGAATAAACA
>Ga0114966_10002139_pt1 | contig 17779 bp, 10 predicted proteins | sample M_130207_XF_Meta_FD_87029 | JGI IMG/M metagenome (GOLD analysis project Ga0114966, IMG submission 87029) | Freshwater microbial communities from Lake Montjoie, Canada to study carbon cycling - M_130207_XF_MetaG | ecosystem: Environmental > Aquatic > Freshwater > Lake | place: Lake Montjoie...
CGCCACCCGCAGCGACGGCACTTTGTGGTCTTGGGGCGACAACACGACGCCCGAACTCGGCTATCGCAACAAGCTCCTGCAACCCGTGGCCGCGCAGTTTGGTCCTGTCACCAGCGCCTCGGGCGGTGATGCCCACACCGTCATGCTGCGCACCGATGGATCGCTCTGGGTGTTGGGCAACAACACCGACGGCCAACTCGGTATCGGAGCCAGCGACAGCTCGCAGCATCCGCTGCCGCTGCAAGTCCAGCCCGGGACCACTTGGCTGAGCGCCTCGGCAGGCGGCTTCCATGTCGCCGCCGTCCGTAGCGACGGAACGATGTGGACAGCCGGTTACAACTTCTACGGTGAGATCGGCGACGGCAGCACCACCAGCCGCAGCAGTTTTGTGCAGGTTGGGTCGGACACGAACTGGGCCAAGATCAGTTCCGGACGCTACTTCACCATGGGCCTGCGCACCGACGGCACCCTATGGGCTTGGGGTTACAACGTGGATGGACAGATGGGCAATGGCTCCACCGCCGTTCAATACGCGCCCGTGCAGGTCGGATCGGCGAGCGACTGGGCCAGCGTGGCCTGCGGTGGCTATCACGTCCTCGCCTTGAAACAAAACGGCACGCTCTGGGCCTGGGGCCAAAATACTTTCAATCAGCTGGGCGACGGCACATCCACATCACGTTTTACCCCTGTCCAAGTCGGCGCTCTCAACACTTGGCGCAGCATCGCAAGCGGCGCCTATCACAGCATCGCCACGCGCACCGATGGTTCGCTGTGGACCTGGGGCTACAACGGCTTTGGCCAGATCGGTGACGGCACCACCACCAGCCGCAGCAGCCCCGTGCAGATCGGCGCAGGCAATGCCTGGGCCAGTGGCGGCGCGGGCTACTACCACACCGTCGCCACCCGCGTGGATGGAACGCTGTGGACCTGGGGCTATAACAACAACAGCCAGCTTGGCGATGGCAGCCTCACGCAGCGCACCAGCCCTGCGCAAGTCGGCACGGCGGCGGGTTGGCGCTCGGCCTTCCAGTCTTCGCATGGCTACTACACCCTAGTCACTACCTCAGACGGCTCCTTGTGGGGCTGCGGCCAGCATTATCGCAGCGGTCTGGGCTACGCCGGGCGCAATCCCTGGGTGCCTGACCTCGTCCTGCCCGCTCTTAGTACGTCGCAGACCCTCAGCTTCCCAAGTGTCGCGAACACCGCCATTGGCACCAGCGTCACCCTCAGTGCGTCCAGCAGCAGCGGCCTGCCGGTGAGCTATCTGATCAGCGGGCCTGGCACGCTCAATGGCAACCGGATCACCGTGAACGGCCCAGGCCTCATCACCGTCTTCGCCTGGCAACCGGGTGACAATTATTTTCAGTCCTCCGACATGGCCACACAGTTCTTCAACGCACCGCCGCCCACTGTCGCAACACTCGCCGCCACTGCTGTCGGCAATACCAGCGCAACGCTTAACGGTAGCGTCAATCCTAACGGCTATACCGCGACCGCTAAGTTCCAGTCCGGTATCAGTTCTGGCTACGGCACCGACACGGCGGTCACACTCAGCCCTGCGAACGGTGTGACGCCACAAAGCATCAGCGCCACATTCACCGGACTCACTCCAGGCACAACGTATTACTTCCGCGCCAGTGGCACCAACATCGGCGGTACCACCACCGGCAATAATCTCACCTTCACCACGCTCGACGCCGATCTCAGTGGCCTTGACCTCAGCGCAGGGATACTCAGTCCTGTCTTCGCGACGACGACCACGGCTTATGCGAGCAGTGTGGGCAACAGTGTTGCAAACACCATCGTCACTGCCACCTCGGCTTACCCAGGCCAGACACTTGAAGCGCGGATCAACGCAGGCGCTTACAGTATGATCACCACGGGTGTTGCCAGCAGTGCACTCGCACTTAACGTCGGCACCAACACCATCGACGTTCGCGTCACCGCGACCGATGCTGTCACGGTCAAAATCTACACCATCAACGTCACCCGCCGCACCGTCCTGCAAGACTGGCAGTCTGCCAATAACGTTTCGAATCTCACAGGGGACGATGATGGCGACGGCATCCAAAACCTCGCCGAGTACGCCTTCAATCTTAACCCCCGTGGCTCCAACAGCCTGCCTTTCGGCAACACCACAGCCACCAATCCCGGCGACGGACAGAAATACCTCATGTTCACCTACCCACGTCGCATTGCTGCCAGCGATCTCACGTACTCGGTGCAGACCTCGCCGGACCTCAGCAACGGCAGTTGGAGCACTCCGCCGGGCGAAGTCACCGAGATTAGTACTACTCCGAATGGCGATGGTGTGACGGAAACCGTGACCGTCCGTATCGGCCCGGCCATCAGCAGCGGCAACACACGACGTTTCGTGCGCGTACGAATCACCTCTCCTTGATGGCTGCGCCCTTATCCGCGCTCAAAACATGGATGCCTACTATCCCCAGCGGCGTTTTATCCAGTGAAATGCGGTCGCGGCTCAAAATGTAACGATAATTCTCGTCAGAAACACGTTATTGACTTCTGCACCGTCATTTGGAGCATCACGCACTCACACCATGAAGAAATACAACGTCGGGATCATCGGTTACGGCTGGGCCGCCAGCGCTCACATTGAAGCCATCAACAAAACCAAGCAGGGCCAGGTCACCGCGATCTATTCCTCCCGCAAGCTGGACGACGCAGAGCTCAGCGCGAAGCACGGCACGCCGATCAAGAGCTACCAGAACCTCGACGACATGCTCGCCAATCCCGACATTCATGTCGTGGACATCTCCAGCTACCCCAGCCAGCACCGCGATCAGGCCATCGCTGCTGCCAATGCGAAGAAGCACATCATCCTCGAAAAGCCGATGGCGAACTCATTGCAGGAAGTGCGCGAGATCGTCGCTGCGGCCAAAGCCAACGGCGTGAAGGGCTGCGTCTGCTTTGAGTGCCGCTTCTCGAATCAATTCCAGGTCACCAAGGCGCTCATTGATGAAGGCCTGCTCGGCAGCCTGCATTACGGCGAGGTCGATTACTACCACGGCATCGGCCCATGGTACGGCCAGTTCCGCTGGAACACCGGCAAGAAGGACGGCGGCAGCGCCCTGCTCACCGCCGGCTGTCATGCGCTCGATGCCCTGCTCATGGTCATGGGCAACGACGTCGAAAGCGTCAGCAGCTTCTCCACCAAAAGCAGCAGCGACATCTTCAAGCCCTACGAGTACGACACCACCAGCGTCACCCTCATCCACTTCAAGAATGGTGCCATCGGCAAATCCGCCGCCGTGGTGGACTGCCTCCAGCCCTACTACTTCCACACCCACCTCTGCGGCAGCCAGGGAAGCCTCTTGGACGACAAGTTCCACTCCATGAAGCTCCACACCGACAAGCACGCCTGGAGCAAGCTCTCCATGAAGATGCTCGACTCCGGCGACGTCAGCGACCACCCCTATGAATCCCAGTTCCAGGCCTTTTTCGACGCCTTGGACGCAGGCAAAGACATGCCCCTCACCAGCTTCCCCGAATCCCTCAAAAGCTTCGAAGTCATCTTCGCCTCCGACAAGAGCGCGGAGCAAGGCGGCAAGCCGGTCAAAATCAGCGACCTAGGCTGAGCCGAAGCAGTGTGGTCAAACAGACCCCAAAGCACGACCTCACTTCAGAGTGCGGCATTCAGCCACTAGCCTTTTGCATCCAGATCCACCGCAGGCAGTTCACCACCCAAGTCCACCAGATCTTTCTTCGAAAACGCGGACGTGGAAAGTTGGGTTAGTTGTTTTGGATGGATTGTTCGAAGGCCACAGGGGATTGGAAGCCCAGAGCGCTGTGGAGCCGCACGGGGTTGTAGAAGGTCTCGATGTAGTCGAAGACCATGGAGCCTGCTTGGGAGCGGGTGGTCGGGATGGTGGAGCCGAAGCACTCAGCTTTCAGGGTGGCCCAGAACGATTCCATGGTGGCGTTGTCATAGCAGTTGGCTCTGCGGCTCATGCTTGGCGTGATGCCGCGCAGTTCGAGGCGTTGGCGGAACTCTGCGCTGGTGTATTGGCAACCACGGTCGCTGTGATGCAGCAGGCCGTGACCTTCCTGCAACAGCAGACGCCGCTGTGGCCGCTGCTGAAGATGGAGTGAGGACACCCAACTGGCGGCGGAACGAAACCGGTCTTTGGGACCAAGCTCTGGCTCATTTCGTCAAGCCCCCTGACGGCCAGGGGGCAGTGCAGATTCGTTTTGTGCTTTGACAGAACGCCGCTGCCAAAGCGCAACTCCACGTTGTAGAGGCACAACGCCTCGCTGTGCTTTGACAGAATCGCGCTGCATAACGACAACGGCGCACTGCGCTCTGACAAAAACACGCTGCACAAGCGCAATGCCGCGATGAAGGGCGAGAACGCGAGGTTGCAGAAGCACAACGGCGCGCTGCGCTTTGACAAAACCGCGCTACCAAGGCGCAATGCCGCGTTGCGCTTTGACAGAACCGCTCTGCACGAAGACAACAGCGCATTGCGCCACGACAAAACCGCGCTACACTAGCGCAACGGTGCGCTGTGCTTTGACAGAACCGCACCGCAAAGGCGCAACGCCACGTTGTGCTTTAACAAAACCACGCTGCATAAGACCAACGGCGTTCTGGATACACCCTGGCGGCCCCTGTTGAAGCACCGCGAGGCTTTGCAGCCTCGCCCCACTCATCGATCAGACCTTGGCGACGGCCTTCTTCTTCTCGGCCTGGAGGGCGGCTTTTTCGGCGGCCAGTTGGGCGGCGGCAGCGGCGAGACGGGCTTTCTGCTTGGCCTCGTGTTCGGCGATGGCCTTCTCACGGGCGGCAGCACGGCGGGCACGGCCTTCTTCATCGGCGGCGCTGGCTTTCTGGCGCTCGGCCTCCTGCTGAGCCTTGAGGGCGGCAGCTTCGGCGGCGCGCTTGTCTTTTTCGGCCTGCGCCTGAGCTTTGAGAGCGGCCTTTTCAGCCTCCGCTTGTTCCTTGGCGAGACGGGCTGCCTCTTTCTCGGCGAGCGCCTGAGCTTTGATGGCGGCTTTCTCAGCTTCGGCCTGTTCTTTGGCAAGGCGTGCAGCTTCTTTCTCGGCCAAGGCCTGCGCCTTGGCGGCTTCCTTCTCAGCAAGTTCCTGAGCCTTGAGGGCGGCCTTTTCAGCGTCCGCCTGCTCCTTCGCGAGGCGTGCGGCTTCCTTGGCTTCCGCCGCAGCGGCCATGGCGGCCATGCGTTCCGCGAGGGCCTTCTCCTTGGCGGCGGCTTTCTCGGCGTCCGCCTGCTCCTTGGCAAGACGAGCAACTTCCTTCGCCTCAGCGGCGGCGATCTTCGCGGCCTCGCGTTCAGCAAGTTCCTGAGCCTTGGCAGCGGCTTTCTCAGCAGCGGCTTGTTCTTTGGCGAGGCGCTCGGCTTCCTTGGCTTCTGCCGCAGCGATTCTGGCCGCTTCCTTTTCCGCGAGGGCCTGGGCTTTCGCAGCCTCCTTTTCAGCCAGCGCAGCCGCTTTGGCCTCGGCGGCGGCGAGAACGGCAGCCAGTCGCTCGGCGATGGCCTTTTCTTTGGCGGCGGCCTTCTCGGCTTCCGCCTGTTCCTTGGCCAGACGTGCAGCTTCCTTTTCCGCGATTGCTTGCGCCTTCGCAGCTTCCTTTTCGGCAAGCTCCCTGGCTTTGATCGCAGCGGCGGCGGCCCGCATGGCTTCGAGTTCGAGCAAAGCTTGCGCCTTGGCAGCGGCAGCGGCGGCTTCCTTCTCAATGCGTGCGGCCTCCTTGGCCTCGATAGCCGCCAGTCGTGCCGCCTCCTTTTCCGCGAGCGCCTGGGCCTTCGCGGCTTCTCTTTCCGCGATGTCGGCGGCGGTCTTTGCCTCGATGGCGACCGTGAGCTGCGTGACGTGATCGATCAGGCGCTGGCTGAGTTCAGCGGTGGCGGTGCTCAACGCGGGCGCGGCTTCCGCCAGCACGCGCGGCTCGATCTCGAGCGTTTGGAGTTTCTGGGCGGTGTCGGCAAGAAAGGCGAGGAATTTAGGATCGAGTTTGGTGGTCATGAAAGGGGTCGTAAAACGGGCGGGGATGAATGGTCAGAGATCGGCGGCTGTAAAGCCAAGATGCGCCCACCGCAGGTGATCCTGCTCCTGCTCGTCCTCGATCAAAGCACCAGAGATTCACCACAGAGGCCACGGAGAACCACCGAGGAATGAATCGAAGGAAGATTGGATGGCTTGGAAATCTCTGTGAGCCTCGGCTTGGACTCTGTGGTTGAAAAAGATCGGCCCTCAATCCACAAACAGCATCTCATTCCCAGCCAGCAGCGCCTGCGCGTATTGCGACCACACGGCGGTGTCTTTTTCACGGCCACTGACAAACGCTTTCGCTACCGCGGCCTCATGCGCACTCGTTGCGCGGCCAAACAAGCGTGCATAGATTTCGTCCACGTGGTGATTCATCGCCCAACGGCCCAGAATGGCCCCCTGTTCGAGCATGAAGGGTGAATTGAGCGCGAAGAGTCCCTGAAGCGGTGTGATCGTCTCCGTGCGCCACGGATTGTGCGCGCCGGGATCGGGTACGTCGTGGATACGCAGCATGGGGTCCATGTCCTGACGATCCGACGCGCCGTAAAGCGAGCGGCGCACATTGATCAAGTCAGCAATGGGAGAGGCAGGGCCGCCCATCTTGAGATCAATCTCGCCTGTCACCGTCAGAATCGCATCGCGCCACGATTCCCAGTCGAGACGATGGCGCAGCATGCGGCCGTAGAGCTTGTTCTCGGGATCACGCTTCTCGGATTCCGCGGCCACACTGCTCTGCTGCCACGTCGCCGAGTTCAAGATCTCACGATGGAGCCATTTCAACGACCAGCCATGCTCCATGAAGCGCCCGGCGAGATCATCGAGCAGTTCAGGATGCGTCGGCGTTTCGCCAAGATTGCCGAACTCGCTCGGCGTATCGACCAAACCGCGACCGAAGTGGTGTTTCCACACGCGGTTCACGATCACGCGAGCCGTGAGCGGCGCGGCGTCTTCCACGATGGCCTGCGCGAGTTCGAGGCGGCCGCTGCCGCTGTTGAACTTGCGCGGCAGGCCGGTCTTGGACGGGAAAGCGGACAGAAAGCGACGTGGCACGCTTTCGCCGAGGTCATTCGGATTGCCGCGCTTCATGAGCTCCAGATCGCGGGCCGTGCCCATCTTGTAATCGAGCTTCGTGCCGTGCTCTTTCTCCTTGTTCACGACGAAGAGCGCCGCTTCCTCGACGGCGTTGGCCATCGGCATGTTGTAATGCGGCGTCGCGGCTTTGATCGACGCGATGACCGCTTCGATTTTCTTTGCCTGCTCCGCCAGATCCTTCGGCTTCTTTTTCTTCAAGTCGGCCAGCTGCTTCTCCATCGCCGCGACTTGCAGCCGCGCCTTCGCCACGGGCTTCCAGAACTCTTCACTCATCGTCGGCAGTTCGGAGAGCTTCACGGAAGCGAACACGCCAGCGAGCGCATAATAATCCTGCGCCGTAATCGGGTCGGACTTGTGATCGTGGCAACGCGCACACGCCAGCGTGAGGCCGAGGAAGGTGCGCCCGATGGCATCCACGTGTTCTTCCCATTCGTCGGCGACCGTCGTCTTGATGATCTCCGGCGGCAGTTGCAGCTCTTTGAAATACGTCGGACTCAGGCCGATGAAGCCCAGTGCCACACGATCCTGCGGCCTGCACTCCGGCAGAAAGTCCGTCGCGAGCTGCCGCACCACGAAGCGGTCATACGGCATGTCTTCATTCAATGCCTGCACGACCCAGTCGCGGTAGAGGTAGGAGAACTTCGTCGAGTCCAGCCAGTCCGGCGTGATGTCCGTGTAGCGCGCCAGATCCAGCCAGTGCCGCGCCCAGCGCTCGCCGTAGTGCGGATTGCGCAGCGTTTCATCCACGGCACGGCTCCACGCCAGCGGCACCGCTTCCGACGGCGGCAACCCCGTGAGATCAAACGCCAGCCTGCGCTGCAACACACGTTCCTCGGCCCGTGCCGCCGGCTTCATCCCCGCCGCCTCCATCTTCGCGAGAATGAAGTAATCGATCCGCGTCTTCGGCCAGGCCGTGTCTTTCACCTTCGGCAGTGCCACGCGCTTGAGCGGTGCAAACGACCACGGCACCGGCTTCGGCCCTTCGTCCTTCTTCGCCAGCACCATCCCCGCCGATGCCAGCAGGATCAGGGAGCACAGGGTCAGCTTGGTCATTCGGCACACAGGCATGACACACCTACTGGCCTTGCAGCGTCATGCTTTCACGGCTCCGGCCATCCGCCTTGTGAATTTTTTCACAAATCCAAGTTGCCGCGCTTATTCACACTGGAATACTGACGGCCATGGCCTCCCCCGTCCAGTATCTCCCCGGCAAAGAACCGCATGCGCGCGAGAAGCGCCTCATCTTCAAAAACATCGACCGCGTCGGCTACGATCCGTCCATCGAGTGTTACCTGAATGACGGCGGTTACGAGCAGCTCAAGAAGGCGCTCAAGATGGAGCGCAGCGCCATCACCAACGAGGTCAAAGCCAGCGGACTCCGTGGCCGTGGCGGTGCGGGTTTCCCGACGGGCGTGAAGTGGGGCTTCATCCCGCCGACGAACACCAAGCCGGTCTATCTCATCTGCAACGCCGACGAATCCGAGCCCGGCACTTTCAAGGACCGCTACATCATGCATCAGGACCCTCATCAGTTGATCGAGGGCATGACGATCTCCTGCTTCGCTGTGAACGCGAAGCTGTCCTACATCTACATCCGCGAGGAGTTCCCCCACGCAGCCAAGATCCTCGAAAAGGCCATCGCTGAAGCCCACGCGAAAGGTTTCCTCGGCAAGAACATCCTCGGCTCCGGTTTCGACTGCGAGATCTACGTGCATCGTGGTGCCGGTGCCTACATCTGCGGTGAAGAAACCGGCCTCATCGAGTCCCTCGAAGGCAAGCGCCCTTATCCGCGCATCAAGCCGCCGTATTTCCCCGCCGCGCTCGGCCTCTACATGAGCCCGACCATCGTCAACAACGTCGAGAGCCTCTGCCATGTGAAGCACATCCTCGAGATGGGCGGCGCGGAATACGCCAAGCTCGGCACACCGAACAATACCGGCACCCGCATCCTCTGCGTCAGCGGCGACGTGCAGAAGCCCGGCTACTACGAAGTCGAAGTCGGCAAGGTCACCATGGGCGAGGTCATCGACACCCTCTGCGGCGGCCTCAAACCCGGCCGCAAATTGAAAGCCATCATCCCCGGCGGCAGTTCCTCCAAAGTGCTGCGTGCGGATGAAAAGTACAAGCTCAAGGACGGCCGCGAGATCGGCATCATGGACATCCCCATGGACTTCGACACCATGGCGCAGTGCGGCACCATGGCCGGCTCCGGCGGCGTCATCATCATGGACGACAGCCGCAGCATGACCTGGGTCATCAACAACCTGAACGCCTTCTACGCCCACGAATCCTGCGGCCAGTGCACCCCCTGCCGCGAAGGCAGCCTGTGGATGAAAAAAATCAGCGACCGCATCGTCGCCGGCGACGCCAGCCCCGACGACGTGGACACCCTGGAGACCGTGGCCAACCAGATCGAAGGCAAAACCATCTGCGCCTTCGGGGAAGCCGCCTCCTGGCCCACCCAGAGCTTCATCAAGAAATTCCGCGACGAACTCAAAGGCGACTGCAAACCCGACCTCGCTGGCAAGATCGTCAACGAAGAGTCACTCGTCGCTGCTGCGGGCTTGGTGGTGTGATGGGGAGCGCCGACGAGCCGTTGGTTTTTATTCGGAACTCGACAGACGAAGGGAAACCCTCAAGAATGCCGGACGTGAACGTGCGGTGACACAATCCCACACTTGTTCGGCAAGGGAATCATAAGCTATGCGCGCGATCTGGAACGAATGCGAACAGCCGACCGTCGATGTTTGGCGCTATTTTAAAACCAGTCGCTTCATCGATTTCCTCGAGACTTCTGAACTTTATTTCGCCTCGGCAACCCAGTTCGAAGACAAATTCGAGGGTTGCGTCGCTATCCAATCGCCAGTCTACAAGGTTGACCCTCGTTACGCCGAGATCGAGGTAACGGAGCGGGCCTTCTTCGAACTCAAGCCACTAACAAAGATTAGTTGTTGGCACCTCGCCGCTTTCGAGAGTGATGCGATGTGGAAACTCTATGCCGACTTCCATAAAGGGGTGGCAATACAGAGCAATCCGCAATTACTTGCCAGCGCAATCAAACCGTACCGAATCCAACCAGAGTATACGGAAGAACAGCTATGGGGTGGTGAGGTTCGGTATTTGGATATGACTCAAGAACGACTTCAAACCTCCATGGAAAAGAGATTCTTTTACAAACATCAGGCGTTTGCGTGGGAGCGTGAATATCGTATGGCCATCTCTTTGCGCAGTGCCGAAGAGTACGGCGTCAAAGTCCCAAAAGAGGGAATCAGAGTCCAAACCTCACCATCTGACTTCATTGAAAGGATCATTCTTGGCCCCCACCTGTCGCAAGCAGAGCAAAAGTCGATTAGATCTGCCGCACAAGATGCTGGGATCGCGGACAGACTTGAGATTTCGACCCTCCTTTTCAATCCACGCTACATTTGAAGGATCTGCCCAACTGTTTGGTACCGCTCGCCAAAAGGTTCACCAAGTTCACTCCACCTTCTTCAGCACCCGCACCGCGTAGATCTTCTCCGTCAGCGCTGACAGCGGCACCGGCTCCTTGTCATCCCGCAGCGGATCACGCGCCAGATACTCTTCATCGTCCTTCCCCACGATGACGCACCAGTGCTGGATGCCACCGAGGAGGAAATACTTCACCACGGGATAGGCACCGTGCTGCAACGCCTCATCCATCGCGGCATGGCTCGGCACCTCGTGATACTCCGCCGTGATCTGTTGGTCCGTCACCCGCGGCAGCGCATTCCACACCACCCAGCCTTGCGGCAGAAAGCCATCGGCCTGCTTCAAACGCGTGTTCAGTTCCTGCGGCGTCACTTTCACGCCCAGATTCGAGCAGGCCATCGCCACACTGGTCACGAGGCAGCCGTGACTGCCCAACGTGCCGCTGGAGGCACCGAGCTGATCCGCCGCCCAACGCTTATCCTTCTGCAAATACGTCTTCCCGCCATCGGGCAGCCGGAGATGCAGGTCTTTGCCGCCGACCGCTGGAATCGAGCGCGCTAGACGTGCCCAGCACGTCCGCAGCATTACACAACTGGTCACCACGATCACCAGCACCAGCAGCGCGATGACAGCGTAGCGACGCATGCGCAGCGATTAGTGCTTCGCCTCTTCCTTCTTGCCGTGCTCGCCTTCAGCGGCGTGCGCATCACCGTGGCCTGCGTCGTGCGCCTTGTGCATGCCTTCATGCAGCACCTGGGTTTCCTTCCAGGTATGCTTCCCGCAGGAAGTGGAGGCGAGGGCAATGACAGCGGCGCAGAGGAGGATCGAGGCGGTTTTCATGAGGTATTCGGGTTAGCCATCCTATCGCCCGAAGCCCTTCGCGCAAATGGCAATTCGGGGTGGCGATTTTCAATCGCCAATCAAGACGGCGACTGCAACTCGCCGCCCCGCACCACGATCCGCGCATCCAGCGCCACGATGCCCTCCGGCGACGCCAGCAGCGGATTGACGTCCAGCTCCACGATGCGCCGTTCATGCTGCACGAGGCGCGCAAATTTCACCAGCACTTCATCCAACGCCGCCAGATCCACCGCAGGCTGCCCGCGCACGCCGCGCAGCACCTTGGCGATCTTCGTCTGCTCGATCCAGCGCCTTGCCAGCGCATGATTCAGCGGCGGCAGCACCAACGCACGATCTTGAAACACCTCCACCAACGTACCACCAGCTCCAAACAGCAGCACGGGTCCAAACTGCGCATCCTTACTCGCGCCGAGGATCAATTCGGTGCCTTTGCGTGTCACCATGCGCTGCACGGTCACACCTTCAAAGGCAGCCACGCCATGCAGCTTCGTCACGTTATCACGAATCAAGCGCCATGCGTGCCTCACGGCCGCGGCATCGTGAAGATTGAGCTGCACGCCGCCGCAGTCGCTTTTGTGCGTGATCGTCGGCGACAGCAGCTTCACCACGACGGGAAAACCCAGCGCCTCCGCCGCCGCGACCGCCGCGTCTTCATCATAAGCCGCATGCGTCTCCACAATCGGAATACCGGCGGCAAACAGTACCTGCTTGGCCTCCAGTTCGGTCAGCAACGTGCGCCCACTCTTCAGCACAGCGTCGATCATGTCACCAATCACCGAAGGTAGCTCTACCACATCCTCCGCATGCGCCGCGAGCGACTCGTTGAGCCAGAACAATCGCAAGCGCCGTTCCCGCATGCGCACAAAAGCCAGCGCCGCCTCATCAGGATAATCATACGTCGGAATGCCCGCAGCATTGAGGATAGCGCGGCCTTCATTCACGCTCTGCGCGCCCATCCAGCTTGCCAGCAACGGCTTGCCATTCTCCTGCGCGATCTTCACCACCTCACGCGCAATCGCCGTCGGATTCGTCATCGCCTGCGGCGTCAGCACCGCCAGCACGCCATCCACGTTCGCATCTTTCTTCACGACACGCAGTGCTTTGGCAAAACGGTCGGCATCCGCATCGCCCAGCACATCCACCGGATTGTGATGGCTCCAATGCGCGGGCAGCACCTCATTCAGCGCCTCCAGCGTGTCGTCCGCAAGCTCCGCCAACTCACCGCCGCCAAGCACCAGCGCATCCGTCGCCAACGCACCGGGACCACCCGCGTTCGTCACGATGGCCAAACGCGGCCCTGCAGGCAGCGGTTGCTTGGAAAGCACCTCCGCCATGTCGAACAGTTCCTCCACCGTGTCCACGCGCAGCACACCGCTTTGCCGCAGCGCCGCATCCAGCACGGCATCGCTGCCCGTCATCGCACCCGTGTGTGAAGCAGCAGCTTTCGAGGCCTCCGCCGTGCGGCCGACCTTGATTACCACGATCGGCTTGTGCGCCGCCACCTCACGCGCGGCTTCCAGAAACGCCGTAGCATCGCCGCCCACCGACTCCATGTAGATCACAATGCTCTCCGTGTGCGGATCGTTGCCGAAATGCCGGATCAAATCGCCCCAGCCCACATCCGTCATCGCCCCGGTCGAAACAAACGCGCTGAAGCCCACATGCTGATCATGGCTCCAGTCCAGAATCGCCGTGCAAAGCGCCCCGCTCTGGCTCAAGAAGGCGACACGACCTGGCCGCGCCATGCTGCTGGCAAAGGTCGCGTTCAAGCCCGCGTGCGGATTCATCAGCCCGAGACAGTTCGGCCCGATCAATCGCACGCCATGCCGCTTCGCCGCTTCGAGCACGCGCTTCTCCAGTTCCGCGCCTTCCGCGCCGGTTTCCTTGAACCCCGCCGAAATCACCACCACCGCCTTCACACCCGCCGCTCCCGCTTCCTCGACAATCTGCGACACCGTGACCGCTGGCGTCACGATGATCGCCAACTCCGGCACCTCCGGCAACACTGCGATGCTTGGAAACGCCTTCACACCGAGAATCTCCGCCCGCTTCGCATTCACCGGAAACACCCACCGCCAAACCCACGCAAATTCTCCCAAATCGCCCGCCCCACACTGCCCTCGCGCTCCGTGGCTCCGATCAAGGCAATGCTGCGTGGCTGGAAGAAGAATTCAAGAGACATGCCGCAGACTACGCAGCGAATGAGATGCGTCTCAGCCCATGTTGTGGGCTTTAATTCTCATTCTGTGAAGCCAGCTTGTCACTCGTCATCACCTGCACAACACGACCCGCAGGCCACATAACAGTCATCGCAGATGAATTCGTCACCGAACTTCGACGCTCCCGGCTTGCCGCAGCGTTCGCAGGCAGGTTGCAGTTGCTCAGTGGCGGGTGTGCGTGGATGGGGTGGGGTTTCACTCATGCGTCATCTCCTGCTTCTTTGCCTCGCTTTCGCCCGCTTTACCAGCGCCCAAAACACCGATCCTTTTCCCACGCCGCCGAATCAGAAGGGGCTGCAGGTGCAGATGGTCGATGATGCCTTGGCGCTGGGCATTCATCACGCGGGCATCAACATCAACCTCACGGCGCTGCTGGATATGAAATCGAAGCCCGAAACGGGCGAGTTCGTCTTCAATCAAAACTACCTCACTTCCCTCGACCGCCAGATCAAGCCGCTCTCGGACCGGGGCGTGCTCGTTTACATGATCCTGGTGACCTATCCGTCCAAAGATCCGGCGCGCGATGCCATCGCGCTGCATCCGGGGCACCGCAAAGACTACAAGTTCAGCGTGGGTGGCTTCAACACGACGAATCGCTTTCTCGATGCCGTCATCGGCATGCTGGCGGAGCGCTGGAGCGGTGCACAACCTGAGCATGGACGTGTTTGGGGCTGGATCATTGGCAACGAGGTCAATTCGCACTTCCTCTGGAGCAACATGGGCCTTGTTTCGCTCGAAACGGCCGCCAGCGAGTATGAAAAAGCCTACCGCATCGCCCACACGGCGATCCGCAAGCATTCGCAACATGCGCGCACTTATGTCTCGTTTGATCATCACTGGGCCAGCAGCATGCACAACGTCAGCGCACAGGAGGCAACACCTGGTCGCGATTTCCTCGACACTTTCGCGCGTCTCGTCCGCGAACGTGGTGACTTCGACTGGAACGTCGCCTGGCACCCTTACCCCGAAGACCTGAACAATCCGCGTGCTTGGGCAGACAAATCCATCACCACTGACGACAACACCAACAAGGTCACCTTCAAGAACCTTCAAGTCCTCGCCCAGCACCTCGCGAAGCCCGAACTTCTCTACCAAGGCAAGCCGCGCCGCATCATCTTGAGCGAGCAGGGTTTCCAAACCCTGCTCAATCCCGAGGGAGAAGGGCTCCAGGCGGCGGCCTATGCCTATGCGTGGGAGAAAATTCAAACCCTGCCCACCGTCGATGCCTTCATCTACCATCGCCACGTCGATCACGCTCACGAAGGTGGCCTGCGACTTGGATTGTGGCGCAATGCACCGCATTCCGTCGCTGATCCGCACAGCAAGAAGCTGATCTACGACCTCTTCAAGAAAGCCGGAACGCCGGAATGGCGTGCCGCAGCCGATGCGCTGCTGCCGGTGACGGGCTTGACGGCGTGGAACGAGTAAATGATCCCGAAGGGATCAAAGAAGGTAGCCGGGGGTAGAGCGAGGAACGAGCGGCACCCCCGGACCAAACGATAACGTGACCACACCCAAGGTCGCATGCCGGAGGTATGCGAGAGGTCTGGCATGCCCAGCGTGAACGAGGAGCCATCGAACGCTTCTCGCATCCCTTCAGGATGCGTCCTTGAGATGGAAATGCATTGCGTGTGTTTCCAGAGGTAGCGCTCGCTGCGCGATCTTACCCCTGGCTAATTTCCGTTGATCCCTCCGGGATCGAACCTCGCATCCTCGCTTCTCCAGCACAAAAGCACCAAGATTCGCCTCATTCGTGTCTGCCTCATCCGCACTCACGCCGTAATGCTTTCATCTCTCCCTCCGTATCCTCGCCATGCGCCTCTCCAACCTTGTCATTCCTCTCATGTGCTTCGTGGGCAGCCTCCGTGCCGCCGATGCCGTCAAAGCGAAGATCAATCTCTTCGATGTGATCAAATCCGGCAACGTGGAGCACCACGTAAATCCCAAGATGGATTTCCACGATGACCCGAAGGACATCTGGACCTTCGCGGCGGACGGCACCTTCCACATCAGCGGACGCGGCTACGGTTATGTCGCCACGAAGGAAAACTACCGCGACTACCATCTCGTCATCGAATTCAAATGGGGCACGAAGACCTGGGGCAAACGCGAGAAGGCCGCGAAGGACAACGGCATTCTCCTGCACGCCCACGGCCCGCACGGCGCTTACAGCGACACCTGGATGGCCAGCATCGAAGCACAAATCATCGAAGGCGGCATTGGCGACATCCTCGTGCTCTCGCCGAAGCTCGCCGACGGCACGGAGCTGACGACATCGCTCTCGTCCGAGTTCACGCTCGACCGCGACAAAGAAAAAATCTGGAAAAAGGGCGAACCGCGTCAGACCGTGACCAAGGGCCGCATCAACTGGCGTGGTCGTGACGAGGACTGGGTCGATAAAGTCGGCTTCCGCGGCAAGAATGATGTCGAATCACCCTCCGGCGAGTGGAACCGCCTCGAAGTCATCGCCAAGGGCGACACACTGCAGTATTTCGTCAATGGCTCGATGGTAAACGAGGCCTTCGACTGCAAACCGAGCGAAGGCAAAATCCTGCTTCAAACCGAAGGCGCGGAGATGATCGTGCGTCGTTACGAATTATATCCGCTCGGCGAGTTTAAAGAAAAATGGAGCGCCATCCAGGCCAGCGGTGGGAGCGACATCGGTGAAGTGCGTGCAGGACAAGACAAATCGCTTTCGCCCGAGGAATCGATGAAGCGCATCCAGCTCGACGGCCCGTATGAAGTGCAGCTCGTCGCCGCTGAACCGCTCGTGCTTGATCCCGTCGAATGCACTTGGGATGCACAAGGACGCATGTATGTCGCCGACATGCGCGATTACCCGCTCGGCCCGCCGAACCAAGGCGATCCCTGGCTCTCGCGCATTCAGTTGCTCACCGATGAAGACGGCGACGGTCGCATGGACAAGGCCGTGACCTTTGCCGACCACATGGACAACGTGCAAGGCTTGCTGCCTTACAACGGCGGCCTCATCGCCACCACACGCTCACAGGTTCTGTTCCTCAAAGACACCAACGGCGACGGTAAGGCCGATGAAATCAAACCGCTCATCAACGGCTTCAATCCGAAGCATGCGCAGCTTCAGGTCAGTGCCCCGCGCTGGGGACTCGACGGCTGCGTGCATTTCAACAACGGCCTTGATGCGCGCGAGATCTATCCCGCCGACAAACCCGCCGATGTCGTCAACATTCCCGGCTCCAACTTCAAATGGGATCCGCGCACCGACAAGATCACGCCCACCGGCGGCAAAGGCCAGTATGGCGGCGCATTCGACGACTGGGGCCACCACTTCTACTGCTCGAACCGCAACCCCGTCATGTTCACCGTCATGCCCTACGAGGCCATGCTGCGGAATCCGAATGCTGGCATCACACAGAACTACGAAGACATCGCCACGCCCGGAGCCGAGACGCGCGTCTATCCGCTGCAAATCACCCACACCACCGCCGACGCCCACGCCGGCACCAACACCGCCTGCTCCGGCCTCGGCGTCTATCGTGGCCCGCTCATGCCCGAGTTGAAAAACAACGTCTTCGTGCCAGATCCCACCGGCCAGCTCGTCACCCGCTACAAAGTCGAGCCCAACGGCGCTTCATTGAAAGCCACCCGCGTCGGCGACCGCACGGAGTTCTTCCGCAGCAGCGACGAATGGTGCCGCCCCGTGAACTTCACCACCGGCCCAGACGGTGCCATCTACATCTGCGACATCTACCGCCGCTGGATCGACCACGCCCGTTTCTTCCCCGAAGAGTTCGTCAAAACCCACGACATGCGCCAAGGCGAAAATGAAGGCCGCATCTGGCGCGTCGTTCCGAAGGGCACGAAAAAACTCGTCACCAAAACTCCCGGTAAATACCACGCCATTCCCGAAGTCGGCTGGGGCGCAGTCCCGCCTGAACACGCTGAGCGCGTCGCCTTCCTCAAAGCTCAGGACATCACCGATGCCAAGCAACTTACCGCTCTCATCGCGAAGTATCCCGAAGACCCATGGATGGCCAAGATGGTCGCCTCCTCCTCCAGCAATCAGATGGGCCGCATCCTCATGTCCCTTGGTGATCACTTTAGTGCTCTTGGCGATGACTATTTCCAAACCTTCTCCGAAATCCGCA
>Ga0114966_10002141_pt1 | contig 17766 bp, 18 predicted proteins | sample M_130207_XF_Meta_FD_87029 | JGI IMG/M metagenome (GOLD analysis project Ga0114966, IMG submission 87029) | Freshwater microbial communities from Lake Montjoie, Canada to study carbon cycling - M_130207_XF_MetaG | ecosystem: Environmental > Aquatic > Freshwater > Lake | place: Lake Montjoie...
CGTGAGCTGCTCGCCCTACCGAGTGCCCGTCGCTCGCCTAGCAGCAGCTCAAGCCGCGCTCGAAGAGAAGCGTGCGCTCGCTAAATTGGCCCCAGCCAAAAAGGTCGTCGCCAAAAAGGTCGTCGCTAAAAAAGTGGTCGCCAAAAAATTGAAGGACTAATTCCTCGGTCACACTAAATCACGATAAGCCGCTCCGCATAACACGGGGCGGCTTTTCTATTGAGGTCACCTGCCCCGTCGTTCATGGCCGAGCCGCCACCACGGCCCTGGCTTTGGCAATGACCTCCTGCACATTCACCACCGCGCCTCCGCGCCGTTTGCTCTCATCCGCCGCTTCCATAAAAGCGTAAAGCTCCAACATTTCATCCAGGCTCACGGGCGAAGGACCGCCTCGAAACATTTTAACAATCTCCGACAACAAGACATCATAGCCATCAAAAGTCCCCACGATAGCCTCGCCCTTTTCGCCTCGTGCTTTGCCACCGTAACCGGCGCGATCCTTGCCATTTTCCTCCCTGAACACACCGACTCTTCCCCCTTGCCACACTCCGGTCACTTCGATCTTTCCGTCCGAGGTGGTTCCACGTTTCACCGTTTCACAACCCGTGCCCATCACCGTGAACAACGCTTCACAACCATGCACTCCGTACCAATAAAGGTCCGTATGCGTGGGCTCGAGATTCGCCGGGCTAAAAGTTTCCGCGCTGAGGACTCGCCCCAAAGAACCTCGACGAACCGCTTGCGTCGTTTGCGAAAACCGTAACGAGGACGAACAAAAAAGTGGCACCTTCGATTTTTTGGCGGCATCAAGAATTCGGATCACGTCAACGAGATTTCCGCCGAGCGGTTTGTCGATAAACACGGGCTTGCGAGCCGCGAGCAACGGCTTGAGCTGCTCGAAATGCACGCGACCATCATTGGATTCAAGAAAAACGACATCCACTCGTTTCACCAATTCCTCAATCGAATCCACGATCTCGACTCCCAGCCCCCGCACAATTCGCGTATAATCAGGGACTCGACTAGTGCTGCTCTCGATATCTTTGCTTCCTTGGGCCACAGCAGCCACCACTTTGACGCCTTCAAACAAGGGAACGTTCTCCGCCTTTTTAAGGCCTTTGTTCAACGTCTCCGCAAAAGCAGTGGCATGAGAAGTGTCCAACCCAATAATGCCAGCGCGGATCTTCAAGATATCCTGTCCATAGCCAGCAGTGGTGAAAGCCAATAAAGCGATTAAAATAAGGAGGTTCATGTCCACACTTTCAGCGACACCGACGCTGCGGTCAAGCAACGCTTTTTTGTCGCCTTGCCAAGCGGATGCTCCGACAACTAATCTCCGATACCAAAACTCATGAGACTAACCATATGCCCGAACAACTAGAATTCATCGCGGGTGTGATCGAGGGTTTCTATGGTGAACCCTGGACGCAGGCGGAACGGTTGGAGCTGTTTGAACGAATGACCCATTGGGGTTTGAACACTTATTTTTATGGCCCAAAAGACGACCTCAAACACCGCGCGATCTGGCGGGATCTCTACACTGCCTCCGAAACTGAAACGCTCTCCCAGATCATCACGGCCTGCAATCAACGAAACCTTCGTTTTATCTACGGGCTAGGGCCAGGCTTGGATATTCGCTATTCGGAAGAGGCGGACTTCGCGTTTTTGAACCGTCGTTTCGAGCAAATGCTCGCCTTGGGCTGTCGGAATTTTGCAGTGCTCTTTGACGATATTCCCGATCGCATGGATCCGAACGATGCGCAACGGTTTAGTTCTTTCGCGAGCGCACAATGTCATCTCACCAACGCGCTGCTTCAGGCCACACGGGCACGCTGCGCCGATGTGCGATTCTTTTTTTGTCCCACGCCTTATTGTGGTCGCATGGCAGAAGCCGGTCTCGGCGGCGTCGGTTACCTCTCAATCCTTGGGAAAGAACTGCACCCTGACATTGAGATTTTTTGGACGGGTCAGGAAATCATTTCGCAGGAAATCACCGTTTCATCCATCCAAACACTTCAAGGTTACCTCCGCCGGAAACCGTTGCTCTGGGACAACCTTCACGCCAACGATTACGACGTACGCCGCTTTTTTTGCGGCCCTTACTCTGGGCGGCCCATTGAATTGCGCGAGCACGTAAGCGGCTTGATGCTCAATGCGAATAATGAATTCCCGTTGAATTTTGTACCGTTTCATACTCTGGCCGCCTTCGTGAAGTGCGTCGGCCCTTGGGATCCCCGTGCCGCTTACCTCGATGCGATTCAAGAGTGGTTGCCCAGCTTTGAGATGATCCACGGTTCGGTCACATCAGACGAGTTGATCCTTCTGGGAGACTGCTATTACCTGCCGCTCCAAGAAGGACCGCAGGCCGAATTACTCTACAACAACGCTCGTATCCTGATGGGTTCTCGGACACTCGATTGGGAGAACGCAGCGGCAGAATTTCAGAGGCAATCAACCCAACTCAAAGCATTCTGTGTTCGATTGACGGAACTTCGGCACCGCCGATTATTCTACGCATTAAGCCGTCGAATCTGGGAACTCCGTGAGGAACTCGATTTCCTCGAACGATATCTCGCTTTTCGAATGACCCACGACGCTCCTCACCCTGAGTTCAATTCCGAATTCCATCATTGGGGCACTTACCGAGGCGGGATTGTGCCTCGCCTCCAACGGTTGCTCGCGCGCCAACCCAATGGAGCTTTTCAACCGACAGAACCCGCTCTTCGCGCATGAATCCTGACCGCTTAATCCGCGCTGCAAGGACTGGTGATGCGCCAGGCGCCTATTACGTTTGCCTCAAAACCGGCGACTACGGAAAAGATGGCGAGCCGTTTTATCGTGAGGATCCTGACGCGCTGGGTCGGATTTTTGTCGGGCCTTATCTGGTGTTTGAACCAGAGCTATCTCTCGTGCTGGAGGATAACCAAGGCATCTGCGGTTACGCATTGGGAGCCTTCGATTCGCACCAATTCTTTGCACGCTACGAAGCGGAGTGGCGACCGGAGTTGTGCGCGAACCACCCTCGGCCCACAGGTGATCCGACACGTTGGACTCGGTCGGAACAGATTCACGCCCTTTATTACGAGCCGGATTATTTCTGCCCTGAACCCTACGAGACCTACCCTTCGCATCTCCATATTGACCTGCTCCCTCGGGCCCAAGGTCAAGGGTTTGGAAGGCAAATGTTGGAACAGGTCATCGACAAACTCCGGCAGCGCGGTTCCCCGGGAGCGCATCTGGGCGTCAGCGTGCCGAATCAAGTTGCCCTTGGTTTTTATCAACGATTGGGCTTTAGTGAATTAACCCGAGTCGGTGTAGGAAACGACGGATGCATCTACATGGGCAAAAAAATTAACCAATAGCCATGATACAAAAACTAGCTTTATTGGGAGGGAAACCACTCCGTACCCGACCCTTCAATTCATGGCCGATCCACAATAAATCTGAGGAGAGAAGCCTCCTGCGCACCCTGCGCAGTGGAAACTGGGGGCGATTACAGGGCCAGGAAGTGGCCAATTTTGAAAAACGATTCGCTGCCGCACACGGTTGCGAACACGGCATCGCGGTGGTCAACGGCACGGTGTCTCTCCGCATCGGTTTGTTAGCCGCCGGAATCCAAGCCGAGGACGAAGTCATCGTCCCACCTTACACTTTTTTATCCACGGCATCCGCAGTGATTGAATCGAACGCGGTCCCTGTGTTTGCAGATATCGATCTGCACACATTCAACCTCGACCCGAAAGCCGTCGAAGCCGCGATCACTCCGCGCACCAAGGCCATCATCCCCGTGCATTTCGCGGGCCAACCAGCCGACATGGACGGGATCATGGCCATCGGGAAGAAACACAACCTCCTCGTCATCGAGGACGCGGCCCACGCTCACGGAGCTAGCTACCAAGACCGTCCCGCAGGCTCCATCGGACACCTCGGATCGTTTTCATTCCAATCCAGCAAAAACATGACCGCTGGCGAAGGCGGCATCATCACCACGAACGATGAAACTCTCGCTGAGGCTTGCCGTTCCATCCAAAGTTGTGGACGAATCCCCAGCGGCCCTTGGTACGAACACCATGTGATCTCAGGAAATTACCGATTGGGCGAGTTTCAGGGGGCAATCCTGAGTTGCCAACTTGACCGCCTTGAGGATCAAACAAAACGACGCGATCGCAACGGGCAATACCTCGCCGCAAAGCTCTCACGGTTCCCAGGCATTTTTCCACAGCAACGCCCCTCGGATTGCACACGCCATAGCTATCACCTGATGATGTTGAGAGTCGAAGCGGAACACTTCGGTGTCTCCCGTGACACCTTGGTGGAGGCTCTTTGCGCCGAGAGGATCCCCTGCTCTGCCGGTTACGCGTACTCGCTCCCGCAGCAACCGATCTTTGAGAACAAAGCGTTCGGCCCCTACATCCCCAAAGCAACCGCGCGGCTGAAATTTAACAAAGTTCGCTGCCCTAACAGCGACCTGATCTGTAAGGAACAATGCGTCTGGCTCGGGCAAAACATATTCCTTGGCCAACGAAAGGATATGGACGACATCGCCGACGCGTTTGAAAAAATCTACGAACAACGCCAAACTCTCAACGCCAAATTCCCCTCTAACCCCTAACCCAAGGATCCCTGTGTCTAAGCCTTCCGGAGTTCTGAACCCTCGCCTAGCTCCCCTGTTGCATGGATTGAACGAGAATGTTTACCTCGCCGCAATCCGAACAGGAATGGTGTCAGTGGTGCCCCTCACGATTATCGGAGGGCTTTTCATGATCCTCTCCTTCCTGCCGATCAAAGGCTGGGAAGCACGCGTGGCTCCTTACCTCCAGTTGTTACAAATCCCCGTCACGGCGACCTTCGGACTTCTGGGAGTGTTCGTTTGCTTTGCCATCGGCTACGACCTTGGAAAACGACTGAAACAAGAGGCGATTGTCAGTGCCTCTATCTCAACCTTGATCTTCCTCATGATCTCGCTCGACTTGAAAGGGTTGACCCTCTCGATGGATAGTTTGGGATCCAGGGGGTTGTTCACGGCCATCCTGATTGCGATCATTTCTGTCTGCGTCCAAAAATTCTTCACCGACGCGCAGTGGGTTATCAAGCTCCCTGACAGTGTGCCTTCTGTGGTCTATGAGTCCTTCCTATCCCTCGTGCCAATGTGCTTCCTTGTCATTGGTTTTTGGATCATCCGGTTTGTCCTCGGGATTGACATCAATGAGTTGATGCAAACCGCCTTTAAACCCTTGGTCTTTGCACTGAACACGTTGCCTGGGATTTTGGTCTACGCATTTTTAGTCACCTTGCTATGGTCGATTGGGATCAACGGCGACAACGCGATGGACGCAATCGTGGCTCCCATCTTTCTCCAATTCTTGGCCGATAACGTCACCGCAATCACCCAAGGCCAGCCCTTGCCCTATGTGACGGCAAACGGATTTTTCACCACCTTTGTCAACGTCGGAGGCACAGGGGCTACTCTGGCGTTGGCACTCATCATGTTCAATTCCAAGGAGCCGGGCTTTCGCAAAATCAGCCGCATTTCGTTGCCGACTCAGGTGTTTCAAATTAACGAACCAATCTTCTTCGGGTTTCCCATCGTGCTCAACCCCATCTTCATGATCCCCTATATCCTGAACGCGTTGATCCTGACGGCTTCCAGCTATCTGCTGATCGATTGGAACATCATTCACAAACCGTTCGTCAACGTGCCCTGGACCACGCCCCCCATTATTGGCCACTATTTAGTGACAGGTGGAGACTGGAGGGCCGCGGTGTGGGGAGCCGTTTCCATCGTAATCGCCATGTTCGTCTACTACCCGTTCGCAAAAGCCGCCGAACGACAACGCCTACGTCAAAACTCGACCACTCCGACACTGCCTCTTGCGTAACGACACCAATAAGTCCTTAATAGCCGTCAACTTATGTCACTGAAATACTGCCATTGGATCATCCTTTTAGCATTTTGCCTCACCGCGAAGGCCCAGACCCCACCATCCGCTACCAACAAATCCGAACCTCCCAGCCAAGTGGGGCTTGAACTGACCCCCGCGAAGAACCTTGGGGTCACGATCCCACGCGCCGCGTTAGGTCAGGACTTTCTCCTTTCGGGGTCGAGCATCCCGCAGGCGGTGACCGCCACCAGCCATGGGCTCGCAGGGAAGATTGTCCGCTTCGAACTGTTTCACGATGCAGTGGATATGTACGAATCCACTCAAGGCCAACTGGTGACCACAGACCTCCCAGCCCGTCGCCTTCTGACGTCCTTTCCGATTATCGAACAAAATGAGACTCGTGTCGTCATCGACTTCAACAAGGGAATGCACCGAGTCTTTACCGCAAGTTGGATTGGCGGCGGAGCGTTCAATCCCTCTGCAAGTGCGCGAACTCTCGAGGTGTCGCAAAGTCGTGTTTTTGAAGTCAAACGCGATGGCCGCCGCTTGGTTGTACGCCAAAGTGTGCAAGTGCGCGATCGGCAAACCGATCCAAACCTCGAGGAACGGTTCGAGATTCGTTATTTCCTCAGCCCCTACACCCAAGTCGCCATCCCGAACAAAGAACATGGCCCGAGCGATGCGCGATACGTGGGATACTTCGAAGTTGCACCTCAGGTCGAACCTATCTCCGGTCGCCAGACCACCAAGATCGCCCGCTTCAACATAAACGAGCCGATTCGATTTTATTACAGCGCCAACACCCCTGCTGAATATGAGGAAGCCGTTCGTGAAGGTATCCTTTATTGGAATCGGGCCTTCGGCAAAGAGGTAATTAAAGCGGATAAGGCACCCGCCGGAGTCACCGCGCCCGACGCTGCTCACAACATTGTCCAATGGGTGCCCTACGACAGTGCCACCTTCGCTTATGCAGACGCTCTGGTGGATCCAATCTCCGGAGCCACTCAACACGGGCAAGCTTACATTACCAGCGTCTTTGCGTTCAGCAGCAAGGCTCGCGTCCGAGAACTCCTGCGTCTGGTTCGCAGCACGTTGGATCATAAGGATGGAAAATCTACCAACAGCAATTTAGGAATCGATTTTCTTCAATCCTCCAGCCTGTGCAGTGGTGATCCTATCCAGTTCGCACAGCAGTTTGCGGCTGGGTTAGAAGCAGTGCTCGCCGTCGATCAACTGGATGATTCCGGAGTGCTGCGGCTTTCTCAGGATTACGTCCGAAAAGTGGTGGCTCATGAAATTGGCCATGTCCTGGGTCTTCGCCACAATTTTGCTTCTAGCTTAACGGGGACATTAACCCACCGCGAACTGGACGATTGGTTCCGCCAATATCTCAACAACTCCATTACCAACAATTACAACAACCATCTCACCAGTGAATCCGTGATGGATTACACGCCGTTCAAGTCGAGGTTGTTCATTGGGCACCTGATCCACACCTCCAAAGAAGCGTTGCCCTACGACAAAGCCGCCATCCAATGGGGCTATCTGGATCAGACGACTGTGATCGATCGAAAAACCATTTTTGCGACCGACCAGGACACCGCCGTCTATGGGGACGTTCGCACGTTCGATTACGGCCCCGATCCAATCGTGGGGGCATACGCCAACATCGGTGACCTGGTTCGCAACCTTCCTCAAAGCGTCATCGAAGCGTTCATCCGTGCCAAAGCACCCCGCGACCCCCGTGACCGTGTGCCACTGTCTAATGTCAACTTGAGCCACGTGACGTTCGCTAATGCTTTTGCGACCGAATTCGCACAAATTCTTCAGTGGTTCAAATCCTCCACTCGCTCGCTCAAGGTCGAAAATGGATTCGACTATATCGGCGACCTCAATCGCAAAGAGATCCAAGTCGCCCATTGGAAAAGGCTCAACGAACAAACCGAACGCATCGGGGGAATCGATCGCCTCCTGTTCTCCAGCCTTCCCGTAGACCTCAAGCTCGAATTCAAAGGTGAACCCAAGGAAGTCGCGACGAACGAAAAAATTGACGCTAAAAAACTCAATGAAACGCTGGCCAAGCTGCTCGAAACACCCGTCTATACGAATTGGATTGGTCTCGATGCTCGGACGAATACGTTCACCAAGGATGAGAAAGAAATCATCCTGAACCGAGGCCGCAAACTCTTCGGAGAGTTCGAGAAAGAAATCGTCAAACGCGCGGTCCAAACTTTGGAGAAAGCCCAACGCGATCTAGGCGTCAAAGCGAATGGAATTGTCGGCGAGGATGATATTATCGCCCAACTCGAAAAAAGGACGGCCGAACTTGCCAAAGTAGTCATCATGTCTCGAAATGACGAGGATCGGCGTCGCGGAAAAGTCGATAAGAGCACCGTCGACGTGGTTGATTTTCGTTACGACTTGGAAACACGCCTAACCGCCGCAAGATCTCTGGCTGATGACATCGGCAGCTTCAAAGGCTGGGCTGCTGATGCCAAGGGTGATCTCCATAAACAACTTCGTGAGGAGGTCGATGCCTCGTTGAATATTCAGAATTTCCGCGAGTTCAACGAGGCCATGCTCTCGCGTTCCTTACGCGACTGGTACCTCGACCAACAATCAGTCATCGGACTTCTCCCGGCCAAGAAAGGGCCAGTGGCCCCTAGCAACCCACGCTAAAGCGACCTACTCGGAGGTGCTCACTCGAGCACTTTCCGACATGCCGAGCGCAACTGGCTTAGACCTTGAGCGGACCGAGCTTCGATATAACATCGAAGCAACGGTTCAGTTCCGCTCGCACGGAAAGCTACCCACTCTCCTCTGGGCAGTAGGAATTTAAAACCGTCAACGGTGATGAATTTTTCGACCTTAAACTTGCCGATTCTATCCAAACCACCGGCAAGTTTTTTCAATATCATTTCCTTCTGCTCAGGTGGGATTGAAATGTTCAGGCGATCCGTAAAAAACGATCCCGTTTTTGCTTCGAGCAATTGAAGAATCGTGCGTAACGATTTTTTCTCCGTCGCGACCAATTCAGCCATCAATAGACAGGCCAAAATACCATCCTTCTCAGGAATGTGACCTTTGACACTCAGACCGCCGGACTCCTCCCCACCCACGATGATCGGCTCAGATTCCATCAGCGCACCGATATACTTGAATCCGACGGGAGTTTCATGAACCTGCACGCCCAGCAGGCCCGCCACGGCATCCAACTGATGACTCGTAGGCACAGTGCGAACCACCGCCCCTGTCCAACCACGGTGCTTCTTGAGGTGATAAAGGGCCAATGCAAGAATCTGATTGGGCGACAACCAAGTGCCATCGCGATCCATAATCCCGAACCGATCTGCATCCCCATCAAGTCCCAGCCCGAGGGAAATTTTGCCTGCTAAAAGTGCCTGCCTCACTTCTGACATTCCCTCCGAATTCGGCTCTGGATGATGCCCCCCGAAGAACGGGTCAGGTTCTGCGTGGAACACAATCACCTTCGCTCCGGCCTCAATGAGCAATCGGTCGAGGTAACCCCTCCCAGTCCCGAACATGAGTTCGACGCCAACCTTAAGCTTTGCTTTTTTAATCGTCGCAAAATCAATGAGCTTTGCGATCTGCTTAAAGTAGGCAGGTTGAGGATCAAACTCGGGGCACGGGAAGGTGCCCACAACCTGAGAGGGAAAGGTCCACTGATTTCGGATCAACCGTTCCACATGAGCCTCGATCCGTTGAGTGATCTCGGGGGGAGCAGCAGCACCGTTGGAAGTTGAAAACTTTAATCCCTGATAATAAGCAGGGTTATGACTAGCGGTCATGTTGATCCCGCCGATCGCTTTCCGTGCGCGAATACTCTGGGCAATGACGGGTGTGGGCGTGTCCCGGTTGCAAAGCAACGGTTTCAGACCGTTGGCGACCAGAACCTCAGCCGCTGCAAGGGAGAATTCCTTGCCTAAAAACCGAGTGTCATACCCGAGAATCACCACCGGTCTGCGACCCTGAATCGTGGAACCCTCCACAGCCAACTCTTCTTTTAAATATTCCGCGATGCCTTGAGCGGCGAGGCGAACGTTCGCGAATGTGAAATCACGGGCGATCAACCCCCGCCAACCCGAGGTTCCAAACTTTATCATGAACTACCTTTTCCAGTCGAAAGCACCTTTTTTTAGAGCGTAAATATAGCCCACAAAAAGGACACCGAGAAACGAAACCATCGCACCAAAAATAAGATTGGCATCCGTCTTCAGTAAATCGCGGTAAACCACGGCCCATGGATACATGAACACCACCTCGATATCGAAAAGAATGAACAGCATGGCCACCAGATAGAATTTCACCGAGAGTCGACTTTGGCCATCGCCGATGGGCAACATGCCGCATTCGTAAGCCGTGTCTTTGATCAGGGTGCGCTTGGCACGTTTCCCCGCGACTGCGGAAAGGATCAGGTTCCCCACGGCAAACGACACCGCGACGGCTCCTAACAAAAGAATTGGGATGTATTGCTGCTGCTGTTCCATAACTGGGTCAACCCTATCCACCGGACTCAGGCTTGGCAAGCTTGCCCGCCCTCAACCCCTACATCCCCATGATCTGGTAGCCTGCATCCACATAAATCACTTGCCCTGTGATCGCTGCGGCGCCATCCGAGGCTAAGAAAGTGCCTGTCGCACCCAGTTCCTCCGGCAACACATTCCGCTTGAGCGGAGAATGCGCCTCGTAATGCTTCAGCATCTCCGAGAAACCAGAAATTCCACGGGCAGCAAGGGTGTTTACAGGGCCGGCTGAAATACAATTCACCCGGATTCGTTTCGGTCCCAAATCGTAAGCCAAATAACGCGTCGAAGCTTCTAGCGCAGCCTTGGCAACTCCCATCACATTATAATGAGGGACAACCTTTTCGGATCCGTAATAGGTCATCGCCACAATCGAACCGCCTTGAGTCATGAGCGGGGCGGCAGCTCGAGCAATCGCAACTAAAGAATAGGCACTCACATCGTGGGCCACACGAAACGCTTCCCGTGACGTATTCACAAACTCTCCTTCAAGCGCGTCCTTGGGTGCAAAAGCGACGGAATGAAGCGCGAGATCCAATCGACCAAATTTCGCGCCAACCTCACTAAACACGCGTGCAATGTCGTCGTCCTTCGTGACATCACACGGCAAGATCAACGTCTCAGGACCGAAGGTGCCGGCGAGTTCCTCCACGTTTTCCTTAAGGCGATCCCCTTGGTAAGTAAACGCCAAGGTTGCCCCAGCTTTTTTCCACGCCTGCGCAATCGCCCATGCGATGGATCGTTTGTTTGCGACACCAAAAACGATTCCTATTTTATTTTCAAGCAACGACATAAAGCAGTTTCAACTGAGACACAGGTTGGATGTGAGTGGCTTCCCTTGGCAACTGTTTTTTGAGGCACCGAACGTGATAAGTTTTTTTAGTTCGTGCGTGTAATTTTCGGTTTCAACTTCACCAACGCGACCCCTCCACAAAGTAATGTTACAGCGACTGCGTAAACGGCGCCGTGAGGTTGCCCAGGCACAAGCCACAATGCCGAGGCTCCAATAGCTGGCCCTGCAAATAGCCCCACACCCAGCGCAGCTTCATGCATGCCGCCGTGTTCACTCAATGTCTGCGAAGCGTTCATCGAATAATAGAGCGATGAATAATAAACCAGGCCGACGCACAGTCCGAAAATGATCTGGAGCAACGCAAGCCACCAAAGGTTAGTAAAGAGTAGAATTCCACAAAAGGCTGCGCCCAACAGGAGATAACAACTGATAAGCCAACCGAACCTGTAATGCCACCCCGTCCAGAGGCCCAAAATAACAAACGAAAATAGGCGTGCAAAAAGCCAAATGGAACAGAAAACACCAGCCGCCGCAGCCGAGAGGTGCAGGCGTTGAGCCAACTCTGGGATCAAGGGTACGATGGCACTCTGTGCGATGTAGGCGAAGGGGTTCGCCACCCAAGCTAATGTTTGGAATCCTTGGGTGACTTTGGGACTCGCTTCTTGAATGTGTTCAGCGTCGTCGTTGGGGAGAGCTGCGAGGGAAGGAACACCACGCGGCAACCGGCGCCGGAGCGAACTCACAATCACAAGCTGGATCCCATGCAAAATTACGGGAACCCAAAAGATTGATTTTGAGCCTAAATGTAACTGGGCCCAGCCACCGCTAAAGTAAGCAATCGCGCCTCCTCCGGCCCAAACGATGTTGTAAATGGCGAGCATCTTTGGCAGCGAGGCGTGATTCTCTTTTTCGCAGGCCATACCTTCGAGTGCTGGCCACGTGAAACACATGCCGAACGTCCATACCGATAAGATAATGCAAAGTCCAAGCACCGTACTCACGAAATACCCGAAGGCAAGTGCGAGGATCATGAGAATAAAACCCAATCGTAACGCCGAAAAATAGCCGTGTCGTTGTGCGTATTTTCCGCCGTAGAGTGACGAAAAAACAAACAGAAACCCGTTCAACGCTCCGAACCTAAGATTGTCGTAGGGACCAAATCCATGGTGTTTTTGAAGGAAGAAAAAAACGTAGTTAAAGAAGTAAGCCGAGGCCAACGCGTTCAGACCTTCCAGAGTAAAAACCCAGAACTTGAATTGTCGCAAATTGATCATGACCGCAGAGAATCAGAAGTAGTGTTTAAGTGATTAGCGAGGCCGACCGGAATGGCAAGTTCCTCCAACGCCTTGCGTGCATACCAAAGAACCGCACCTGTCAGTGCAGGGTCCAACGCAAGCAGATCAGCCCCATCACACCAACGAATATCATCGTGTTCCTGAACGGCCAACGTCGTCTGTCCTCCTCGGACACGGGCAAAATAAATCATTCCGATATGTTCGTGAGTCGCACTAATACGATGGATATCCAAGAACCGTGGAGCGATCAACGCACGTGTTCCCTGCTCAGTCGTGGGAGGGCGCTCGCCCACCAGTTCGACATCAAGCCCGGATTCCTCACGCGCCTCTCGAATTGCTGCAATTTCCGGATCCTCATCCAGCTCGATGTGTCCACCCAAAGGTAGCCACTTTTCAAGCTTCTTGTGGAGGATCATCAGAACTCGGTTTTGATGCACCACAAAAATCGCCACCGTAAAATCAATCGCTTCATGAATATGCGCCATCGCGGCGAACTCTGGGGATTAGAAAGCAGCCTGCCAACTTCAAAATGAACCTGGAGCGGTGCCGATTGCTCGAAAGCTGGGAAAACGTTTGCTCGTCCTAGTGTTGCTACCTATGGTGACCACTGTGTCAGTCCAGTTTACAATTCTTGGCAGCGGTTCCGGCGGTAATTGCGCCTATTTGGAGCATCAAAATACCCGCCTGCTGATCGACGCCGGGTTCAGTGGTCGCCAAATTCGACACCGCTTAACAACGATCCAACGCGTTCCTGAATCGCTCACTGGCATCCTGATCACGCACGAGCATTCGGATCACATCCAAGGCTTAACGGCACTGGCGGGTAGGCTTCGCCTGCCGGTTTATTGCAATCGTCAAACCCGCGAGGCAATCGAAGCCCAGTTGGGAATTACGATGGACTGCCGACTCTTCAATACCGGGGACTCCTTTGAGATCGGCTCAGTGAATGTGGATACGTTCTCGGTCCCCCACGATGCTCAGGATCCTGTCGGTTTTGCATTCCGTGCCAATGGAGTGCAGATTGGTTTTTTGACCGACCTTGGGCATGCCACCAAACTCGTCGTCGAACGTGTGCGAGCTTCTAACGTGCTCGTGTTAGAAACCAACCATGATCTCAAGCTACTGCAAGACGATGTCCGACGACCTTGGAGTTTGAAGCAACGTATCCTCAGCCGTCATGGACACCTCTCCAACGAAGCCGCAGCGGATGTGTTGGAGGAAATCATCACACCCACGCTCGCCCACCTTTACTTGGGTCACCTCAGCCGTGATTGTAATCGGCCCGAAATTGCCTTAGGTGCGATCAATAACCGGCTCAAAAAAATCGGCGTCACTCACCTCAACCCCGTGGTGGCCTCGCAGGATGCGGTTTGTCCGACGTTGACGTTATTGTGATCTGCAAGTTGCCGAAGCACCGCGCACAATCGCTCTAGCCACGGTGTCGGGAGACCTAGTCGACGAGCCTCCACCAACGGGCGCTCGAATAAACTCCTCAGCTCGATGTCGCGCCCCAATTCAAAGTCGATCAAGGTGGAGGGCCGATAAACTCCCATTTCTCGAGTCCTGGCAATCTGACCCTCCACAAGCTCATCGTTCAACTGGAAACCTAAACCCCGAGCAATCGAGATCACTTCCCGCATCAGGAATCGGACTGTTTCAATCCACTGCGGATCATCAAGCAACCGATCGGTAGAAAGGCAATTAAACCGCTCGGCTGTATCCCAGCATCCTAATTTCAACGCATTCGATCCTGCAGCCGAAGCAACGCTCAAGCCGTTGAATGGGATGTTCCAAATTAACTTCTCCCAATGCGCAAGATCCAACCGATCCACGACGGTTACTGGAACACCGGCACGTCGAAAAAGTCTGGCGACTTCGTGCGTGCGTTCGATTGGTGGCCGTTGGAATTCTCCCAGATGAATATGCCCGTGAGCCATGTGCTGAATCACTCCCGGCTCGAGTCGATTCAAACAAACGAAACAAAGAGCACCCATCACGTTTTCGGCCCCGAACAACGCAGCCAAATCTTCCTCGTTTCCAAGGCCGTTTTGTAACGTCAACAAGACTGTTTGAGGTCCGACTAATGGAGGAAGTAATCGACGGAATTCATGATTGGCTGTGGTTTTCAGCGCGATAAGAATCAGATCGCAAGGCCCTATTACATGGGGATCACGAGCGCATGTGGGGTTCACACGAAAACCCCCATCTCGACTGAGAATCTGGACACCGTTCCGGCTCACGATCTCATAATCGGAACGGAGCAAAAAATGAACATCATCACCCGCGCGGCGAAGGAGTGCTCCATAATAGCTCCCTACTGCACCGCAACCCACGACAGCGATTTTCATGCGCTTTCTGAAAACAAAAAAACAGGCACCTCATGTGAGATGCCTGTTGTGGAAAAAATGAATTACTTCGTGCCGAGGATTGCGTCCTTAGCGGCTTTAGCAATACGGAATTTTACGACCTTCTTGGCCGGAATTTTGATAGTCGCACCAGTGGCAGGATTACGACCCATGCGTGCTTTGCGGTTCACAAGCACCAGCTTACCAAGACCCGGAAGGGTGAAGGTATTCTTAGCTTGTTCGCAAGCGAGTTGGGCGATGTATTCAAGAACTGCAGCAGCCGACTTTTTTGGCATTTCAAACTGCTCTGCAACCTTGGTGACGATCTGTGATTTCGTGAGGGCTTTGGCCATAATATATTGAATGTTGGTTGATTAAGTTAACGGACTCGAGAAAGTTGGTAAACCTGTCCGCGAAAACCCGCAAGCAGAAAAAAACCTTTTTTGTTCAAAGAATTCAAAGATTCGGTAAATGGGAGACGAATAACAGTGCAGCCACCGCTCAAGCCTACATGGCTTCAGCCGCCAAGAATCGCTCGCAATCAATGGCGGCCGCGCATCCCATGCCAGCAGCAGTGATGGCCTGACGGTAAACTGGATCCGAACAATCCCCGGCTACAAACACACCGTTGACACTGGTTTCAGAACCGTTTTTGCGGATGACATACCCGTTAGCATCGAGTTCGATCTGTCCTCGGAACACCTGCGTGTTAGGCACATGTCCAATGGCGACAAACACACCCGTACAATCCAAAGTCGTTTCTGCACCAGTCACCAGGTTTCTCAATTGGACACCCGTCACCTTATCCTGTTTCACATCTAAAATATCCACCACCGCACTGTTCCAGATCGGCTTGATCTTAGGGTTTGCCAGCGTCCGTTCCGCCATGATTCTTGAGGCTCGCAACGAGTCGCGACGATGCACAAGATAAACCACCGAAGCAAAACGGGTCAGGTACGATGCTTCTTCGCAGGCAGAATCACCCCCACCCACAACCACCACGGGTTGATTCCGAAACATTGGCAACGCTCCATCGCAGGTTGCACAGAAGGTGACACCTTTTTTCTCTAAGAGCCGTTCGTTTTCCAGCTCCAGATGTCGGTGCCCAGCTCCACTCGAAATGATGACGGTCTTAGTTTCGACCCGTTCCCCATCCACCGTGAGCACAAAGGGCCGCTGGGATAAGTCGATCGAATCTAATGTCTCAAACTTGACCCGAGCTCCGAACCGTTCTGCTTGTTTTTGCATCCGAGTCATCAGCTCGTAACCATCAATCCCCTCCGGGAACCCAGGAAAATTCTCAACGATGCTGGTCGTCGTTAGGAGTCCACCAGGCAACAATCCCGTGAGCACGAGAGGGTTCAGGTTAGCGCGTGCCGTATAGAGGGCCGCTGTCAGTCCGGCGCAGCCGGTTCCGATGATTACAACATTTTCCATGATGATTGAGACCCTACCGACGCGAGTGTGAAAGTCAATTCACCCAACTCACGTTCAAGCAGAGCGCGGTTTTGCGATTCTGGTTTTAAATAATTCCTAAAATTTAGGTGGCTATTCTGGCTCCCTTTGCTATGTTTTCGCGCTCGCAATCGGTAAGCGTATCGCCTAAGGAAGCGTGCCTTGTCCTGCGAAACGAACCTAAAAAGTGTCGTGATACGTAAGCAAAAGATAGTGAAAAAGATCCAGCAGCCAGTACCGGTGAAACACAAACCACTCGGTAAGGCAACCTCTGCCTCGATTCTAGGCCATTCTATCCAAGAGGGACCTAAGGAATTCACCAGCAACGCCGTCATCAAACCGGAATGGATCAAGTATTACCGCAACTTGCTACAGTTGCGCGAGCGTTTGCTCAGCCAGATGAGCGGGCTAGCTAAGGAATCTGCTGAGGAAATGTCCAGCTACAGCCTGCATATGGCGGATTCTGGCACCGACAATTTTGATAGAGATTTTGCGTTGAGCTTACTTTCGTCCGATCAGGACGCCATCTACGAAATTGATGAGGCGTTGAAACGGATCGAAAGAGATGCCTATGGTATCTGCGAGACCAGCGGCAAACACATCCCCCGCGCACGCCTCGACGCCATCCCGTGGACTCGGTTCACAGTGGAAGCCCAGGCGCAACTCGAAAAAGAAGGAGCATTGCGTCAGCGTCGGCTCGGACAACTCGGCAGCGTGGATAGCGCAACCGCACCCGAAGTGGAGGAAGATGACGAGGCAGAAGAGAAACCAACAAAAGAGAAAGACTAGTTGATGCCAAGAGAAGTTGTAACATTAGAATGCAGCGAAGCACGCAAGGAGGGTAAACCCCCTTCACGCTACCTCACCAGCCGTAACAAAAAACTCCAGACTGAAAAAGTGGAGAAAATGAAATTCAACCCTTTCCTCCGGCGCCATACTTTGCACCGCGAAATTAAGTAAATCTATGCCTCGTAAAACTCATACAGAGAAGAAGGGCGAACGTAGCGGAACTCGCACGGAGACACGCACTCATCGCCCAAAACCAAAAATCGACTTCACCGTCGACGCATTGGACTACAAAAACGTCAACCTGCTCCGGACATTTGTAACGGATGCCGGTCGCATTTTGCCGCGTAAATACACCGGTCTCCCCGCTCATTATCAGCGTGCCTTGAACCGCGCTATTAAACGAGCTCGCCAGATGTTGCTGATGAAGTAATTTCTGTCCTACTTTACCAAGCCACCCCACATCACTGTCGGGTGGCTTTTTTCTTGGGTTTTATTTTGCAAATGATTTGCAAAATGAGCCACCCTCTCCTAGCCTTCCTTCGACGATATGCGCTTTTTTGGAATCAAAATTCTACACGACCCAGGATTTTATTTTACTCGGTTTGTTGGGATTGCCTTCCTGTGTTACTCATTTTTTTTAACATCCTACGCTGAGCCTGTGGA
>Ga0114966_10002142_pt1 | contig 17766 bp, 7 predicted proteins | sample M_130207_XF_Meta_FD_87029 | JGI IMG/M metagenome (GOLD analysis project Ga0114966, IMG submission 87029) | Freshwater microbial communities from Lake Montjoie, Canada to study carbon cycling - M_130207_XF_MetaG | ecosystem: Environmental > Aquatic > Freshwater > Lake | place: Lake Montjoie...
ATCTTTACCTCAACGACGGTCGTGGCAACTTCTCAAAACCTCTAGGCTTCACCCCGCTCAATGGTCAGGCAGGTGGAATGTCCCTGACGCTGGGGGATATCGACGGTGATGGAGACTTGGATCTTTATGTAGCCAATTACCGCGCCGCAACCATTCGTGATCAGCTCAATTCGAAATTTTCATTCCGCAATGTGCAAGGCAAACCTGAATTGGCTTCGATCAACGGAAAACCAATCACGGATCCCGAGTATACCAATCGCTTTGTCTACACTTTGACCGCCTCTGGAGGTAAGGGAAATTTCCTTCATTACGAAACAGGATTGCCGCATGCGCTATTCCTTAATGACGGGAAAGGTCATTTCAAGCACGAGTCTTGGACGGGTGGTCGGTTTAAGGACGAGCAGGGTGAGACTCTGACATCGGCTCCTTACGACTGGGGATTGTCGGCTTCGTTTCGCGATTTGAATCAGGATGGATTTCCGGATCTTTATGTGTGCAACGATTTCCAAAGCCCCGATCGCATCTGGATGAATGACGGGAGAGGAAATTTCCGAGCACTTTCTGGAGAGGCCATTCGCCACGCGCCGTATTACAGTATGGGGGCAGACTTTGGGGATTTGGATCGAGATGGAAATGACGATTTTCTCGTGCTGGACATGCTCAGTCCGAACCACACACGCCGAATGATCCAACTCTCGGACGTACGCAACGATATGGGTTCCCCAGGGTATAAAATTGATCGCCCTCAACTCCCTCAGAACGCGCTTTATCGGGGCCGCGGAGATGGAACTTTTGCCGAGGTCGCAGAGTATGCGGGGCTAGCAGCGACAGATTGGAGTTGGGCGGTGGCTTGTGTGGACCTGGACCTTGACGGTTTGGAGGATATCCTCATTACCAATGGTTTCGAGCGGGACAACATGAATATGGATGCTGTTCGGCAGATGCAGGAGGCGAAGGTCGGTCGGCAACTTTCCATCGCCGAGATTTTTGATCTTCGCCGAGTATTTCCGCGATTGAACACTCCTAATTTTGCCTACCGCAATCTTGGAGGGTTTAAATTCAAGGACATGAGTGATGAGTGGGGTTTCAACGCGGCTGCGGTGTCCCAAGGCATGTGCCTCGCTGATTTAGACGGTGATGGTGACCTCGACGTGGTGGTCAACAACATGAACGACGGGGCCCTCCTTTACCGCAACAACGCCAAGGGAGGCCGCGTGTTGGTTCGTCTTCAAGGCAGTCTCGCCAATCGCCAAGGGGTGGGTGCCCGAATCACAGTGCATGGCGGTGCCGTCCCTGAGCAATCTCAGGAGATTCAAATCGGTGGCCGGTATTTATCGAGTGATGCTGCCGAGCGGATGTTCGCCACGGGCACGAATCAAACGGTTGAGATCGAGGTGCGTTGGCGTTCTGGGCGGCAGACATTCGCCAAAGCGGTGCGTGCTAACACCACCGTAACGATCAAGGAGACCGACAGCCAACCCGCCGAAGCGCTTAAAACTCCTCAGCGCACTCCTTTTTTCACCGAGCAGAATCCACCGGCTTGGATACCGAGTAACGAGATGTTCGATGATTTCTCTCGGCAACCGTTGATGCCTTACCGTATTGGCCATATGGGGCCCGGGGTTGCTTGGTTGGATATGGATGGCGATGGTCGAGAGGAACTCGTGGTCGCGCCACAACACAACGGGGTGACCCGAATGTTCAAGTGGGTTAATGATCAGTGGGAAGGCATCCACACCAATACGGCGATCGTCGTTCGCCCCGGAACATCCATGGTGCTTCTGCCTCAGGGGCAGCTCTGGGTCGGGGTATCAACTTGGGAGGATGGTCAACCCGCTGGGCCGGGCATCGTGATCTATCGAATCAAGCCGGATGGAACGATCGAAGTGGATGGGTCTTCGCTGCCGGCGTTAGCCGAGGGAAGCGTGGGCCCGATGGCGGCTGCTGACGTGGATGGGGACGGGGATTTGGATGTGTGGGTTGGAGGACGCGCGGTTGCTGGACGATGGCCCGAGCCGTCCTCCGGTTGGTTGTATCGTAACGAGGGTGGAAAACTGGTCCTGGATCAAGCGTTGAGTCAACCGTGGGTCAAAATCGGTTTGGTGAGTGGAGCGTTATTTGCGGATATCAACGGTGACGGAAAGCCGGATTTGGTGACCGCAATGGAATGGGGACCGGTGAGGGTTTGGCTCAACGAAGGGCAGGGTCGCTGGACTGAGGGCACGGACGCGCTTGGGTTGGCCAAGGAGCGAGGATGGTGGACTAGTGTCACGGTCGGCGATTTGGATGGAGACGGACGCTTGGACCTTGTGGTGGGGAATTGGGGTGCCAACACTTCCTATGAAGCTTGGCGAGGTGGAAAATCCCTACGTCTCTATGCCGGAGATTGGGATAATGATGGCACCACCGAGATGCTCGAATCTCATGTCGAGGCGGGGAAATGGGTGCCGAATCGTCGCTTGGATTTTCTCTCGAAAACCTTGCCGTGGTTAAAGGAGAAATTTGCTTCCCACGCTGCATACGCCGCCGCGACTGTGGAAGAAGTGCTGGGAGAGGAGCTGCTCAAAAAATCAATGATTCTTGAAGCGAACGTTTTAGAAACGAGCATTTTTTGGAATCGTGGAGGCCGCTTCGAAAGGCAACCGCTCCCGATGGAAGCTCAGGTGTCTCCCGTGTTCGGAGTCGCCATCGCGGATGTGGATGGTGACGGGCGGCAGGACGTGATCTTGGGTCAAAACTTTTTTGGTTATCAAGGCGAAACCCCACGCAATGATGCGGGTTTAAGTGTCTGGTTAAAGAATCTGGGCCAAGAAAAGTTTGAAGCGGTCTCGGCCCAAACCAGCGGGATTCGCATCTGGGGTGAAGCTCGCGGTCTGGCAACGGGAGATTTTGATGGTGATGGGCGTGTGGATCTCGCGGTGGGGTTGAACGCACCCGAGGTGAAGGTTTATAGGAATCGGCTAGGTAAACCCGGCCTTCGCGTCAGACTCAAGGGACCTCCGAGCAATCCACTGGGAGTAGGAGCTAAATTACGCCTCATCACCGCCGGTGGACAATACGGACCGTTGCACGAGGTGCGGATGGGTGGAGGTTATTGGTCGGTGGATGCTGCCATTCAAATCATGAGTTTGGAAGGTGCTCAACAGTTGGAGGTGGAGTGGCCTTGGGGCACTGGAAAACAGCGGGTGGCGATTCCTGCCGGTGCCCGCGAAATCACGGTGTCGCAAGTGCCATGACCAACGTCGCGCAACGAGATTGGATTCGCACCCGCTTTTTAGTCTGGGTGACCCTGTGTCTTTTTAGCGCGACCGGCACCGTAAGCAGCCAGGAATGGAAAACAGGCCAAGGGTTTCGTCAAATAAAACTCGCTCCTCAGACCACGGGGCGCAGCGGTTTCACTCAACTTTCGAATCACGTCCTTGGGTTGATGTTTACCAACCGCCTGTCAGTGGCAAAAATGCTCGATAACAACAACCTCCTGAATGGAGCAGGGGTGGCGAGCGGAGATTTTGACGGCGACGGGCTACCTGATCTTTTTTTCTCGAGCCTAGAGGGTCGCTCTGAGCTGTATCGAAATCTGGGAGGGTGGCGATTTACGAACGTCACCGTAGCCGCTGGTGTGACCACCACCAATCTAGCAGCCACTGGTGCGATGTTCGTTGATTGGAATGGGGATGCCAAACTCGACTTAATCGTGATGAGTTGCGGTGGATCCAACGCCTGTTTTTTAAATCTGGGTGGTGGTCGGTTCACTAATGTCGCCCCGCAGGTGGGGCTTTCCTGGCGATTAGGCAGCACCGGTATGGCGGCTGGGGATTTAAATGGGGATGGTTGGCTCGATTTGTATGTCGCCAATTACGGAGAAAATACCATCCGTTCGGGTATCTCGTTGGCGACGAGGACGGTGAACGGTAAGGAGGTTGTCACGGGCCGTTGGGCGAACCGTGTCAAGATTATCGCCGGAAAACTTATCGAGTTTGGCGAACCGGATTCTGTCGCGCTGAACACGGGCCGAGGCGAGTTCTCGATTGAATCCTGGAAAGCCGGATTATTTCTTGGAACCGATGGCAAACCCTTGAGTGTCGTGCCTTGGGATATGGGATTATCGGTCGCCATCCGAGATCTCAATGGAGACGGTCGCCCCGATATTTATGTGTGCAACGATTTTCAAACACCCGACCGAATCTGGTTGAACGATGGCCAAGGTCACTTCGCGCCGATGTCTGAGAAAGCACTGCGGGCTTTGAGCCATTTTTCGATGTCCATTGATGTGGCGGATGTGAATCGCGATGGGTTCATGGATATTCTGGTGGCAGACATGAAGCGGCGCAGTCACGCCTCAGAAATGCAACAGAGCGAACCTGCAACGGAGACGACCATCCCGGGAGAGTGGGAGACGCGACCACAGATTCGTCAGAATACCCTTTTCCTGAATCGAGGCGACGGGACCTACGCCGAGATTGCTGAGTTCGCTGGTCTTGCGGCCACAGATTGGACTTGGTGTGTCGCGTTCTTGGATATCGACCTTGATGGTTACGAGGATGTGCTTGTGGCGAACGGACACGGTTTTGATACTGAGAATAAGGATGTCAGCAATCAGTTGAAAGCCAAGGGCACCCAGACTTCGTCTCTCTCTCGAACCAATCTACTCGCTTATCCCCCGTTGCTGACTCCGAATCTAGCTTTTAAAAATGGTGGAAATCTAAAATTTACCGAGCGCGGAAAAGAGTGGGGGTTTAATTCCACACAGGTCTCGCACGGTATGAGTTTCGCCGATTTTGATGGAGATGGTGACTTGGACGTTGTCGTGTCCTGCTTGAACGCGCCGCCGCTGATTTATCGTAATGAAACTGATGCTCCACGAATCGCAGTCCGGCTCAAAGGGATGGCTCCGAATGTGGCTGGAATCGGTGCGCGTCTCACGTTCACCATCGGTTCTCGGGCGCAAACGCAGGAAATGGCCGTAGGAGGGCGTTACTTGTCGAGTGATGCTGCCGAGCGGGTTTTCTCTGCTGCACCCATCTGGAGCCATGCTGGAGATTCCTTAGGTCGTTTGGAAGTCCGGTGGCCCAGTGGTAAGGTGAGCCTGATTGACAAAATCGAACCCAACACGCGCTACGAAGTTGATGAGGCGGGTTCGGTGGCTAATCCTGTCTCGATCAAATCTCCCCCTAGTTCCCTTTTTACAGACGTGAGCACCTCCGTGAATCTGACGGTTGAGGATGCCGTGTTTGATGATTTTTCACGGCAACCTTTGCTGCCACGAAAGCTGAGCACACGAGGTCCACCTTTACTCTGGCTTGGCAAACCGGACGGCAAAGGAGGCGAACTCTGGGTTGGAGGAGGGCAGGTGGGCAAGATCACGCGACTTACAACGGATGGGGTCGCTTGGCACGCTCACGAGATTGTCAGTGTCGAAACGGAAACCACCGCCTTCGCTACAGTTGTCTGGGAAGGGAAACCGCATGTTTTGGTGGGTGCCTCAGGTTATCGGTTACCCGATCCGACCGGGGTCAATCTAACATTATTCCAACGCGATGGAGGGCTGCCTGGCCCTGTGTTAGCCATCAGTGCGACCAACCTTAGCTGTCTAGTTTCCGGGGATTTTGGAGTGTTCGTGGGAGAGGGGAGCGTGCCGGGGGCGTATCCAAAATCACTCGGTTCTCGCCTCATTTTTCGTCCATCGGATTCTAAGCCTTCGGCTCTCGCAATAGGCGAGGTTGTCAATGGAGGGGTGGCGGCTGATATCGATGGTGATGGGAAGCAGGATTTGGTTCTTGCGACGGAATGGGGCCCTGTGCGGGTGTATCTCAATCGCCAAGGCCAACTTCAGGAGGCGACAGATTCCTACGGTCTCAGTGAGTTCAAAGGCTGGTGGAATACGGTGATCTCGGGTGATTTTGATGGGGATGGAAGGACGGATTTAATGGCTTCGAATTGGGGATCGAACACCCGCTGGCAGAGCCGCCGCACCCAGACCTTGCGGCTTTATGCGGGTGACTTTGATTCCGATGGCACTACCGAATGTTTGGAGGCGTTTTTTGATCCTGAGACTCAACAGTTTGTGCCGGAACACGGGTTGGGTTTTCTGAGCCAGTTTTGGCCACAGATCGCGCAACGGTTCCCGACATTTCGTTCCCTAGCGACTGTGGGTATTGATCAGGTTCTAGGCTCCGATCTCAACAAGGCGTTGAGGACAGAAGCCAACTGGTTGGAGACCACACTTTTTCTCAATCGCGGAGACAGGTTCGAAGCTAGGATGCTACCGATGGAGGCTCAGTTCGCTCCGGTTTTCGGAATGGCTGCCGCCGACTTCGACGGGGACGGAAACTTGGATGTTGCTCTCGCGCAAAATTTCAGCGGAGTGCGAGGTATGGAGCCGAAGATGCAGGGGGGCCGTGGGTTGGTTCTGCTGGGCGATGGGAGAGGTGGTTTCGTTGCTCAAACTTCTGAGCAATCGGGCCTACGAGTGGACGGTGATGGGCGGGCTTGTATCGCTGCAGACTTTGATGGAGATGGTCGACCTGACCTTGCCATGAGTCAGTGGAACGGCGAGGTAAAGATTTTTAAAAATACCGGCGGTCGCTCCGCGAAGAAGTAGGAGTGCGGCAGATCAAGGCTGCCTTGCCGGACTCGCCGGAGGTAACGGCAGCGTTTCACCAGTTTGTTTACGAGCGGGTTGATATTGACCCGATCCGAGGTTCCGCAGGGGATCCTTGCTCTGCTCCAGCTTCACGGAGCGGTAAACAAAAATGATGGTGACCACCCCGATACTAATTGCAAGCAAGGGGAGGAGGACTTTCCAGTTTAGTTTGGAAAGTTGGAGCATGATTAAATCCAACCAACCTCGGGCTTGCCCTGTTAAGCGAGGGTGTTCTCGGAATTTCTCAATCTTCGATAATTCCTCGTCCAGCGTGGCCAAAACCACCTGGGCATCCATCTTCAATATTCCGGCGCAGCTTCGCACAAATCCACGGATGTAAACCGGCGCAGCGAAGACATGGTAGTTGCCCTCCTCCAATGCGCGGATGTGATCGGTCCGGATCTTGGTGACGTCTGCCAGTTGATGCACGGTGAACCCCTGCTGTTCGCGAGCCGTGTGCAACTGTTCTGCAACCGTAGGCATCCCTTGATATTGCCGTGGGCACCGTCACTTGACAAACGGATTCTCTTGTTCCGCAATTGCCAATGTAGCCTAATCCCGGGGAGGCACCCCGGCATCTAAATCGATCAGAATGTCCCTTGGTTCCGCGCCTTTGTTTGGCCCTACGATGCCGCGATCCTCTAACTCGTCCATGATCCTCGCCGCCCGGCCATAGCCCAGGCGCAAACGTCGCTGTAACAGGGAAACGCTCGCCTTGCCTTCGCTGCGGATCACCTCAATACATTGGTTGATCAACTCCTCGTCTTCATCCGCTCCCTGGGTTCCATCAAAGCTACTCGTGCCTGTCGAGGGTTTGGACAGTTGCTGAGTGATCTCCACTTCGTAGCTGGGTTTGGCTTGTTTCCCGATGAAATCAACGAGTGATTGAATTTCAGAGTCTGTAATCAAGACGCCTTGGACACGTGTCAGCTTTGGCGACCCGGGAGGCAAATAAAGCATGTCGCCCTTTCCGAGCAATTTGTCCGCGCCCATCGAATCGAGAATCGTCCGTGAGTCCACCTTGGCCGCAACCTGAAAGGCGATACGCGCCGGAATGTTTGCTTTGATCACACCCGTGATCACATCCACGCTCGGACGTTGTGTGGCTACGATGCAATGAATGCCTGCTGCTCGCGCCATTTGTGTGATGCGTGCGATCGCCATTTCTACTTCTGCAGGTGCCACAAGCATGAGATCAGCCAACTCATCAATGATCACCACGACATAGCTTAGCTTGTCGGGAATCACGATATCGTCGTCTCGCGGGACGATGATCTCCTTGTCTAATTCTACGGCAAATCCATCAGCGTTTGGTTCCGTCTTATCCTTCTTCGCGAACAGTGGCAGGTCTTCCACCGGTGGTTTCACAGGTTCCACCGGTTTTCTCTCTCGTTCGTTAAATGATTTGATATTACGCACCCCGACTTTGGCGAAAATCTGGTAACGCTTTTCCATTTCGTTCACCACCCAACGTAAGGCCAACACCACCTTCTTAGGATCGGTCACCACGGGCACAACTAAATGAGGAAGGCTATTGTAGAGCTGCAGCTCGACGACCTTGGGATCAATCATGACGAACCGCAGTTGATCGGGTGAAAATCGATATAACAACGAGGCGATGATTGAATTGATGCAAACTGATTTACCCGACCCTGTGCTTCCCGCAATCAGCATGTGTGGCATCTCAGCAAGGTCGGCGATGATCGGGTGACCGTACACATCCTTGCCTAATGCTAAGGGAATCTGAGCCTTGGTATTTTGCCATTCCTCGGATTCGAGAAGGTCCCGCATGATGACCTTTGTTTTGACAAGGTTAGGCACCTCGACGCCGACTGAACTTTTGCCGGGGATGGGTGCCAAAATATTGAGGCGTTCGGCTTTGAGGGCGGCAGCAATATTATTGGTCAGGGCCGAAATCTTTTCAAGTTTCACACCCGGTGCCGGATGGAGTTCATAGCGCGTAATTGTCGGCCCTTTGGTGATGTCCCCCAATTGCACTTCGATATCGAACTGCTGCAATGTGTTCTGCATCAGGCGTGCGTTGGCCATCATCTCTTCCTTGGACTCACTCGGTTTGACAGTCGGATCAGGAAGGTTGAGCAGGTCTTTGTTCGGCAGTTGGTAGTTGCCGATCATCGGAGCGGAGGCGACAGTAATTGGTTTGGGCCGTTTGGCAGGAATCTTCGGTTTACCGGGAGCACTTATCGGCGAGGCTCCATCTTCGCGCCAAGGCACGTCCGATTTTTCAGATTTGCCTAGAATGTCTGCGCGGGTCGCTGCCTTAATCTCTCCGGCCGAAATAACTTCCTCGATCACGACCTCCTCAGGTTCGGCAGAGGGACGATCATTTTTGCGTGCAGACTTGACCTGTGGCTGGCTTAGATCACGGATCGTGGGTTCGGGCACGGGTTTAAGATCCGCGCCTAAGCCGGTTTTCTCCACTCCTCCCTCAAGCTTTTTCTGCTCCTTTTCTAAACCTCGTTTGCGTCTTTCCAAGTCTAGAATCTGGGAGGCTTCATCCTCATTGAGTGCCTCTCCCAGATCGACTTTTCGTCTCAGGAGGAAACGTTCCCACTGGCCGCGTATCCATTCGCCGAGCTTGAAATTGGTGAGGTAAAGGAAACTGACCGCGTAAATCGTAAGAAAAAGGATCGTCGCTCCGGTGGTGCCAAAACTTCGAAAGAACCAGCGATTGATCAATTGCCCGACCAAACCTCCCGCACTAGGCGCGTTGAGGCTCTCGGTCAGTGTCCCGAGATGCTGCGTGTAAAGATCCAATAACCCCATACAGGACAGCAGCAGAGTAGCCGACCAAAGCCATCTTCTTTGCAAGTAATTGAACAATGAGAGGAGGAACCCCAGCCCTACAAAAAGGAGCAGTGCGGGCACAAAATAAGCCGCCGCACCGAAAATAAAAAAACAGGTGTAACCGAGCCATGCACCCACTTGACCAATCAGGTTTCGCACCTGCGGATTGGGTGGGATGGAGTTGATCTCCAGATCGCTGCGGTCGTAAGTAAACAGCGACAAGGTGAGCAACATCGCCGCCGCGATCAAAATCAAGCCAACGGTATCATGCAACCCTTTGTGCTCAGTCCCGGTTTTAACTTTTCGAGCCATACTTATCAGCCTAAATCAGTCGGCGGGGTTGACAATCGAAAACCAATCTCGGGCCGCAACTCCTTGATGCCGTTGGTGACCTAGAATTTCCTGATTTACCTAGGGGAATGATTTCCGGTAGAAATGTCTGCAAGCTCCTCAAAAATTTATTTCCTATGTAACTCCACATTACACTCACCCCGATTTCATTATTTGGCGAGACCGTGAAGGATCGCGCCGGCACTGTATTGGACGATCGGTCGAACATGAAAAAGAATGACCGTTGGATATACAATGACTGACAACGCGGTTTCGAGCAAGCGAAGAGCACCTCCGGAAACTCGGAGATGAAAAGTTGAAAAATAATTGAACCACGATTGCAGCCGCAGCGAATACAAATTAAAATCCGGTCCATCAAAATGCACCCGCCCGCCCAGACCTTTGGCTGCTTTGATGTCGAGCTGCGCGTGCAATGCCTCTGGGAGGGCTTTTTATGGAGGAGCTTTCCCTAGAGCAACGTACGGAGCGAGGAATCAATAAAAACCAGTTGCGGATACTCCCTGATCACTTCATCCGTGAGAAGCTCTTTTGCAGGATTTGCCAATCAGCCTGACCTTGAACCTTTTCACGGGCTCCGGCGTTGATCTTGGCTTCGTTCGCATTCTTCGTGGGCTCGGTTACTTTATAAAAAACACCGAAATGCCCAGGAAATGCGGTGTCAGCTAATTTGTAGGCGGCGAGTTCGTCGGTCACATCGTGCTCCGGAGAAACTGTATTGAAAATCCCGCCCTTGCGTGGATTTGCTGCATCAAACGCACCTTCATAAAACTCGATGCACTCGCTCAAGCATTCGATCACGCTGAACCCATCATGATCCATCGCTGCCTCCATCATGCTGAGCAAGTGGTTTGGGTTCGTCGCTGTCGCACGGGCAACAAAAGTTGCACCTGCTGCGATCAGTTGCTTCATGGGGTTGATCGGTTGATCCATCGATCCCCACACGTCCGTTTTGCTTTTAAAACCGATCGGCGAGGTTGGACTCGTCTGTTTTTTGGTGAGTCCATAAACAAAGTTGTCCATGACGACATAGGTCATCTTGATGTTTTTCCGTGCGGTATGGTTAACATGATTACCGCCGATGGAAAACGCATCTCCATCACCACCAAACACAAAAACGTGCAAATCCGGACGAGATAACGAGACACCACTGGCAAAGGGCAATGCGCGACCGTGAATATAATGAGCCCCGTGTGCTTGTACGAAATAGGGAAATCGGCTCGAACAGCCAATACCCGCTATCGTCGTGATTTTCTCGTGGAGGATTTTGCGCCTCTCGATCAGTTTAAAATACAACGCGAGCACGGAGAAATCTCCACACCCCGGGCACCATGTTGGGTGATCAGCAGCGATTTCTTTCTTGGTCAACGGCTTGCGCTCCGCGTTGGGAGTCGGTAGCGCAACGGTTGCTTGACCCACTGGGGCAGTTTCGATGGCACTCATAGTTGAAAAATCTTTAAGGTTAAACTTGGACTCACCGTTTTAGAATCCCAACCGAAACGGTGGATCGTGCGCGGTCGATAATTTCACGAACCTTCCAGTTTAATCCATCCACCTTGGTGAGGCCGCGAATTTTTGGATCACAATAACGAGCTCGCAAAAGGTTCGCCAGTTGACCGTAACCATACAAACCTTCGTCGTTCATCTCTACCACGAAGACGTGGTTGAATCCTGAAAAAATCGTTTCCAAGCCGGGTGGTAGAGGGTGGATATGGCGGATATGGATCGACGAGACACTGTCCCCCGCAGCCGTCGCTTTGTCCACTGCTTCGCGGATCGGTCCCATTGTCGAGCCCCAGCCCACAAGTAAAATATTTCCTTCCGATGCTCCATACACCTCCGGTACAGGCAAGGATTCTCCCAAACACTGCAGTTTTTTGCGGCGTTTCGCCGTCATTTGCATGTGTAATTTCGGAGAACCCGTCGGGTGACCCATTTCATCGTGTTCCAAGCCCGTCGCAATGGGGTATTTACCACTGAGAATCCGCGTCCCGGGCGGAACACGGGGAACAACTCCACTGGGTGTGCTTAAATCATAGGGTTTGTGATCCGCAACATCCTTGAAATCGGGGCCGATGTTTTGGCAAATCGACTCAAAATCTGGCTCCTCGAACGCCTCGATCCGTGTCGCGATCGATTGGTCAGTCAGGATGAACACCGGCACATTGTAATTCCGAGCAATGTTGACAGCCTCAATGGCCGTGTAAAAAGCATCCTCTACGTTGGCAGGCGAGATCACGACTCGGGGAGAATCTCCATGCCCACCGAATACCGCGATGTTGAGGTCGGATTGCTCCACATTCGTTGGCATTCCTGTCGAAGGACCGCCACGTTGGACGTTCACGACGATTAACGGCACCTCAGCCATGACCGCCCAGCCGATGGCTTCCGTCTTCAACGAAATTCCTGGCCCCGAGGATCCGGTAACGGCCACTCGCCCAGCGTAACCCGCACCGATCGCCATCGAAACCGAGGCAATCTCGTCCTCACACTGAATAAAGGAACCGCCATACTTCGGCAATTCTCGTCGGAGCAACTCCATAATGTCCGACCAAGGCGTGATCGGATAACCCGCTCCAAACCGAACTCCCGCCGCGATCAATCCGTAGGCCAACGCCTCATTGCCATTCATCACCACCTGATGTCCGGTTTTTTGTTGCGACTCAATAAACTCAAAGGTTTCCAGCACGTTCCCCAAGGAATGACTATACCCCGCGTTGAACGCAGCCAAGGCCGTGTTGACAATGCTCACATCCTTCCCAGTAAACCGTTCGGTGATCAAGTTCGTCAACTTGACGATGTTCAAATCAAACATCTTCGCGACCAGACCCAAGGTGTAGATGTTCTTCCCTTTGTCCTTCGCCGTTCCCCCGATTGACTCGATCGTTAAAGCTGAAATCGCTACTGGCAGGTGATGATAATCCTTCTCCCACTCCTCATTGGAGGTCACGTGCGATGAATCATAGAGGACAATCCCACCCTTCTTCAGGCTCCTAATATGCTCATCGTAAGAATGCTGGTAAAACGCGATTAATAAATCAGCCTCATCCCCAGCACTCAAAACTTCCCCCGAACCGATCCGAACCTGAAAAATTGAGGGGCCACCAGAGATAGTCGAGGGGATCGTCATGAACGTCATGACTTCCTGCTCCGAACGGCCCGCAAGTCGAGCAAGAAATCCCCCGATGGCTTGGATACCGTCTTGTGAATTACCAGCAATCCGAATGACGGCTTCGGAGATGCGCGAACGCGTCGGCGTTCCGTTGGCCGCAGGACTGGCGGTGGATGAGTCGCTCATGTGCTATAACAGATGGTATCAACTTTTGGTCTCGAATTGGACTACTGAGACTCTAAAATTGTCAAATCGTTGGCAATTTTAGCATGAAAAGGTGAGCTGTCAAAACGAAATGTCCCAGAATTTCGAATTATACTCATCGTTTGAATGGTTCAGGTAGGGGGCAACCCGTTAGGGTACAAAAAACCGGGCTACCAAGTCAGAGGATGACTTGGTAGCCCGGGGAATTTTCAGAATCAGTACTTCAGTAGGCTAATGGGGAACTTCGAAGGCGTTAGTACAAGCCCGCAATCGAAAATCAAATTTTAAAAGATCAGAATCACACCTACAACCCTGTGAATTGCAAGTAGTAAACCACGGAACCCCGAAAACGTCAAGCGATGAATCGCATTTTCTTTTACACTGTAACCTAAGTGCCTCAATGGCAACGGTTCAGGCTGCCAATTTTTTTTATTCCGATCGTTTTTTTTCTCCGAAACGTCAAGTCTTGTCAGACTCTTTGGGGCTTGGTACGGTGTGGATTCGATCATGACGAAGACCTCAAGAATTTTTGTGGCGGGACACCGTGGATTGGTGGGAAGCGCGGTTGTCCGTGAACTCGTTGCTCAAGGCCATACTCACATTCTGACCCGCACACGAGGTGAACTCAATTTGTTGAACGCGGAGGCGGTCAACGGTTTTTTTCGAGCAGAAAAACCTGAGTATGTCTTTATTTCGGCGGCAAAGGTCGGGGGTATTCACGCGAATAATTCACAGCCTGCGACGTTCCTTTTTGAGAATCTGCAAATTCAAAACCATCTGATTCACGCCGCCTACGAGGTTGGAGTGAAAAAGCTACTGTTTCTTGGAAGTTCCTGCATTTATCCGAAGCTCGCTCCCCAGCCCTTGCGGGAGGAATATTTACTGACGGGTTCGCTGGAACCAACCAATGAGTGGTATGCAATCGCAAAGATTGCGGGGATCAAACTGTGCCAAGCTTATCGACGCCAATACGGCTGCGATTTCATTAGTGCCATGCCAACCAATATGTATGGGGCTAATGATAATTTTGATCTCGAAACCTCTCATGTTTTGCCGGCCTTAATTCGGAAATTCCATGAAGCCAAGGTTGCGCAATCAGCCCAAGTAGTTTGTTGGGGAACGGGTCAACCTTATCGTGAGTTCTTGTATTCCGATGATCTGGCGAGTGCGATGGTGTTTTTGATGCACTCTTACAGCGAGGAGGGTTTTATCAACGTCGGATCGGGTGAAGAGGTCACCATTGCTGAATTAGCGGCGGTCGTGCAGGAGGTGGTTGGTTTTCAAGGAACGATCGTTTGGGATCATTCCAAGCCCGATGGTACCCCTCGTAAACTGATGGATTCCTCACGTTTGGCTGCCCTAGGTTGGAAGCCAAGAATTGATCTCGGAACCGGCTTGAAACTGGCTTACCAAGCGTTTTTGCAACTGCCCGTGATGGAGCGGAAGTAAGTTTTGTTTCTTAGTTTTTGGGCTTTTCCCACAGTTACTGTTTGCCGAAGCCCTTCCACGCGTTTATACCGTAGGGCATGATTTCCCTAGCACTTCGTAGCAACAGCTACCTCGCAACTCTGAAGCTGTTAGCATTCTTTTTCCTTACGCCGTTCAGCCAAGCCGATTACCTAGCCCCCAAACGAGACGATGTATTGCCCGACGACATTTTCTTGCAGGAAGTTGGTGAAAACATCCCCTCAACGGTCCCTTTTCTCGCCGTGGGAGCGTGGGAGGGTGAGGTATTTGCAGGCGGAACCAAGGGGTTGATGCAACTTCGGGGATCTCAGCTTACTGATGTTCCAGAAATCCGCGGTCCCGTCCGTCGGATCGTGGTTGCACTCGGTAAGCTGTGGACGTTGACGGATAACGCGGTGTGGCGACGGGACGGATCGCATTGGGTTCAGGCGAGCACGAACAGCGTATCCGATCTGACTGAGCACGAGGGAACGCTTTTGGCCGCCGACGGTCGCAGGATTATCCAACTGGAAGCGGGGCGTTGGAAACCCGTCGGTACTAACGAGTGTCGGTTTCCTATCCACCGGTTGATTTCACATCAGAGAAGCCTTTATGTGAAGGGGCAAGGGCGTTTCACGGTTTTCGAGTTCGATACTTTTGGTGGCCGTGATATTTATGATTTTCCGGCAGATCAAGGCTGGGATTGGGGCCTCCTTCCGTCGCCGAACCTCCGTGACGCGCTGAGTTTGGGGCCTCGATTATGGTTTGCAACGGAGCGCGGGCTCGGAGAGTTGCGCGGCATGTCGATGACTTCCGTCCGAGGGCCGGATGGATTGCCCTACGAGGATGCCACGTGTTTAGCCAAAGGTTTTGCGAACGATTTTTGGATAGGCACCAAGCGTGGCCTCGTGCGCCATGTCGGGGGAGTATTCCACTACTTTGCCGGTAAACGATGGTTGAACCATGACGATGTGCACGCGATTGCCGTGGAGGGGAAATCTGTTTACGCCGTCACCGACTTGGGCTTGAGTGTTATTCGATTTGTTCCCTTTACCCTCGAAAGCAAGGCCGCGTTTTACGAAAAACAGATGGTTGATTGGGGGCAAAAGCGGCTGGGACTCGTGCACAAATTAGAATGGGATGCCCCGCTGGGAGAGTATGTGCGTGAGGCAGGCGACAATGATGGGGGTTACACGGGTGATTATTTGGCGGCGCAAAGCTATCGTTTTGCCATCACCAAGGATCCGAACGCTCGCAGGGAAGCGGTCAACACGTTTCAAGCCCTCCGCTGGTTGGAACGAATGACCGGTTTGCCGGGATTCCCAGCGCGGGCTGTGTGGGCCAAGGGTGAGCGTGGGCATAAAGCGACGGGAGGCTCAGGGGGTTTTCCCGCGGAATGGCATGATACGGCGGATGGCAAATTTGAGTGGAAGGGCGACACCTCCAGCGATGAGCTTTGCTCACACTTTTACGCAGTAAGTTTATTTCTGGAACTCGCCGCACAAGGTCATGAGATCGATCAAGCAAAAAAACATCTGGCTCGGATCGCGTCTCATCTGATCCGTCATCAATGGCAGTTGATTGATCTCGATGGCAAACCCACCCGTTGGGGACGCTGGGATCCAGATTATTTCCGCACGGAAGAAGGGTTGTTCGATAGTGGCTTACAAAGCCTAGAAATTCTTTCTTTTATGAAGACGGCAGAATGGGCCACCGGGGACTCAAAATTTAGCATGGCCTACCAACAATTGGTTGAATTGGATTATCCCCGACGCACCTTGCGACAGCGCAAAGTATTCCCTCCCGATAGTGTCGCAAATTTCGAGGATCAGCTCGCCTTCTGGAGTTATTGGAACTTGCTCCGGCTCGAAAAAAACAAGGATCGGCTCTCTCTTTATCGCCGAAGCTTCGAACGAACCTTCGAGATCCTTCGCGTGGAACAGCAGCCATGGTTTAATTTTGTTTATGGAAGCTTGACGGGGCAGGAGTGCGAAGTGTCTGTTGCCGTGCGTCATCTTCAAGAATGGCCCCTCGATTTGGTCACATGGTCCTACCAGAATTCGCACCGAACCGACCTCCATACTCCTCGAGGGTATGTTGCGTTAAAACCAAGTATACGGCCCTTTTCACCGCGCGAACGTGAGCCAATGAGATGGGATGCCTGGACAATGCAGATGGATGGCGGTTCCAATGGGAACGATGTGGTCGAACCTTCGAGTTGGCTGCTAGCCTATTGGATGGGTCGGTATTACGGCATGATCGAAGCTCCCAGAGGCCGAGCTGCGAGCTTGCAACCACCAGATATCAAGCCCAGCAGCAGGTCAGGAGCAAAACCTTATGACGGCCCGCAACGCCCCGAATTGCCTGATTAGTGCTTTGGCGTCGCGGCTGCCTGATCCGTATCAGGAATTGACTCGAATTCGGCCCGCACGATGATCTTCCAAAAGCTTTAGATCCGCATCAACCATGAGCTCGGTGAGTTCCTTAAACTTTACTTTGGGTTCCCAGTTGAGCTGTCGCTTCGCCTTAGAGGCATCCCCAATCAGGAGCTCCACCTCCGCCGGTCGGTAATAACGAGGATCAATCTCGACGTACTTTTGCCAATCCAACCCAACCCGGCTGAACGCGATTTCGAGAAATTCACGAATCGAATGCGTTTCATTTGTCGCAATGACGTAATCATCGGGTTTGTCCTGTTGCAGCATCAACCACATCGCCTCGACATATTCCTTCGCATAGCCCCAATCGCGTTTGGAATCCAGATTGCCAAGGAATAGTTTGTCTTGAAGCCCTGCTTTAATTTGCGCAACTGCCCGTGTAATCTTGCGGGTGACAAAGGTCTCACCCCGACGAGGAGATTCGTGATTGAAAAGAATCCCATTGCTAGCGTGCATCTGGTAAGACTCTCTATAATTGACCGTAATCCAGTGAGAATACACCTTGGCCGCACCATAGGGGCTACGGGGATAGAAGGGGGTGGTTTCCTTCTGTGGAACTTCTTGGACTAAGCCAAACATTTCAGAGGAGGATGCTTGGTAGAATCTAGGATTCACGCCGCTCTGACGTATAGCTTCCAGCAGGCGGACAGTGCCCGTCCCTGTCACGTCGGCAGTATACTCAGGGGAATCGAAGCTCACGCGAACATGACTTTGTGCCGCGAGATTGTACACCTCATTGGGTTTGATTTTGCTGATCAACCGGGCCA
>Ga0114966_10002143_pt1 | contig 17765 bp, 13 predicted proteins | sample M_130207_XF_Meta_FD_87029 | JGI IMG/M metagenome (GOLD analysis project Ga0114966, IMG submission 87029) | Freshwater microbial communities from Lake Montjoie, Canada to study carbon cycling - M_130207_XF_MetaG | ecosystem: Environmental > Aquatic > Freshwater > Lake | place: Lake Montjoie...
ACTACGAACACCTCAAGCAACGACTACTCACCCTCCACCACACCAAGTTCTCGCTGATCGGATAACACTCACATAAATGACTATATGACAGCCCCCCAAAACCTTGGATGAACCAAGAAACGCTTCACTCATGACCGCGCGATGTAACACCACGTCCGACATCGGAATGGTGCGGCCGCGTGTTGAGAATCGGAAACGATCGCGTTGCCGTTTTGACTCGTGTCGTCATCGGTACACGGCATTTGCGGCGTTCTCGTTGAAGCCACGACTTTTCTCATTGAGACCTGTCGTTTCATTTCGTTTCATCCGAAGGCAGTCACGAACTTGGCGGGCGAACACGGTTGAGCAATCGTGTTCGCTCGATCCCGTTCGTCGTCTGAACGCCCTGCGATGTCTGCGTGCTCGCTGTTGATGCCATCTGCGAGCGGCAGGCGAGCAGCACAACCCCGCTTTCCGGATGGGAGACTTGCCATGTTGTCTTTCAAGCGTTGGATCACCTTTGCCTGCGCGCTGCTGGTGTGCGCGGCTCAAGCGACGGCTGCGGATGTCGTGGTCGATTGGAACAATGTGCTACTGGATACGATCCGGGCGACGGGCGGTCCGCCGTGTCCGATCTCGCGCACGCAGGCGTTGGTTCATGCCGCGATCTATGACGCCGTGAACTCGATTGATCGAAAGCATGAGCCGTACTTGGGGTTCATCCCCGCGCCGGTGGGAGCCTCTGCCAATGCCGCCGCTGCGGCTGCGGCTCATCGGGTCTTGACGACGCTGTTCCCCGCACGAGCCGCGATCTACGACGCCGCTCTCGCCGCGTCGCTCGCAGACGTGCCGGATGGCGCGAACGAGACTGCCGGAGTGACGTTGGGGCGAGCCGCCGCAGACGCCTTGTTGGACGAGCGAGCTGACGACGGGACACAAGAGAATCCGACCTATGTCAGTGGAAACAATCCTGGCGACTGGCGTCCCACGTTTCCGGACTTCACGAGTCAGCCATTCAGTCCCTTCTGGGGATACACCACTCCTTGGACTCTGTTCGAGGGTGACCAGTTCCGTCCCGTGGGACCACTTGGCATTCGCAAGATGAGCACCTTGTTGCAGAGTCGCGGGTACGCAGATCAAGTCAATGAAGTGAAGGCCATCGGTTCTCGAAACAGCACGGTGCGCACGGCCGAGCAAACACGGATCGCTTTCTTCTGGGCGAACGACGTGAACGGCACCTACAAGCCGCCGGGACACCTGAACGTGATTACACAGGTGGTCTCGCATGATCGTGGCTTGTCGATGATCGAGAACGCACGCCTGTTTGCCCTCATCAATCTCGCCATGGGTGACGCGGCCGTGGTGGCATGGGATGCGAAGTACGACACGAACATTGATCTGTGGCGACCGATCTCGGCGATCCGGCTGGCTGACACCGACGGCAATGCGCGCACGGTGGCCGACCCCAATTGGGAGCCGCTCAATCCCTTTACGCCACCGTTCCCGGCCTACGTTTCGGGACATGCCACGTTCGGAGCCGTTCATGCCGCAGTAATGGCGGGCTACTTTGGAACGGACAAGATGACGTTCACCATCACCTCCGAAGACCCGTTCTATGCGGGGCTGGGGGGCGGTTCGAGGACGTTCAAAAAGTTCTCGGACGCCGCGTGGGAGAACGCCATCAGCCGACTCTACTTGGGCGTTCACTTTCGCTTCGACGCGACCGATGGCAACCGCGCCGGAACGGAGCTGGGGAAGTACGTCGTCCGGAATTATCTCCGACCGATCTCCCGAGCTGACATCGACGGCAATGGCAAAATGACGGTGCGGGATCTGCAAGCCTTCTCGGCCGCCTACGCTGGTGGACAAGTCGCGGCGGATATGGACTCGAACGGAGTCATCAACACGCTCGACCTAGGCCGGTTCATGGTGCTCTACGGAAAAGGGGGCCGCGGCTGATTGGAAGGGCGAAGTCTCACGCAGGGATTCGTGAGCTAGGAACTCGTACTACTTGATCCCGAATGTTGTCGGGCCGCGCGAATTGGGAGCGCCTTAAAGTAGCCTTCACGCGGAGCGATGAAGGCTACTTTTTTTCGACCAAAGGTCGCGTCGTTTAACCGCGTGGGCACACTCCCCCCTCACTCACTTGGCCCAATCCGGACGCTCCGCTTCAAACGTCATTCGTTCGTGCGTGAACGGGTGCGTGAATGTGATGCGTTGGGCCAGCAGGCAGAGCGGCGCGGCATCGACGGCGTGAGTCTGAGTGTCGCCGAGTTGCCGCTCGGGGAGATAGGTCGGGTCGCCGACGATGGGCCAGCCGAGATGCCAGAGGTGAACGCGAATCTGATTGGTGCGGCCCGTGAGTGGAACAACCTCCAGCAGTGATGTGCCGTCCGAATGACGTTCGATCACCCGGAAGTCGGTGCGAGACGGAAGGCCATCCGCCTCATCAATCTCGCGTGAACCGAGGTCACTGGAAACGGAACTGATCGCCGCGTCGCAGGTGAAATGGTCTTCAGCGGGATGTCCGATCACACGGGCGAGGTACGTCTTTTCAATCTCGCCCCGTTGAAACTGCGGCTGCAACAGTCCGGCGATGTGCTTGGTGCGTGAGAGCAACACGATGCCGCTGGTGTTTGCATCGAGGCGGTGGGCCGCACGCGGATTGTGCGGCCGATAGACCGTTTCCAAGATGTGTTGCAGCGTGTTGCGATTGAACCGGCCGCACGGGTGCATCGGCAGCGGTGCCGGTTTGTGGATGACGAGGATCGCTTCGTCTTCGTACAGGATGCGGATGTCGGCGTTGACTTCGGGTTCGATCGTTTCGGGCTGACGTTGCAGATAGCGTTCGCCCGTTCGGACACGATGATCGGGACCGACCGCGTGACCATCGGGATGCAGCAGTCGCCCCTGTTCACACCGCTGCCGCCAGTCGTCGCGCGGGATGTGATCGAACAGTCCCGCCAGACAATCGAGCAACGTGTGGCCGTCGAACTTGGGCGGCACTTTGACTGGTCGCAGATTCTCGTAGGCGACGCTACCCGGCAACGGATTCGTCGCGAGACGTAGTGCCGCGTGGCGTGCGGCGATGACGGCGGCGCGCTGCTCATCGTCGGATTGGAAGCAGTGCGGACACGACCGGCCGGGGATGTGACGCGGGTCGCGTTGCTCTTCAAAAGTGAGGGGCGATTGGCAGACGAAGCATTGATCGCTGGCGGTCTCTTCCAGATGAGGATCGACTCCGACGCGCTGGTCGAATACGAAGCACTCACCGTCGTAGTGCGCGGCACCGCAGTCTTCAAAGTATTTGAGGATGCCGCCGTCGAGTTGAAAGATGTTTTCAAACCCCTCGCGCTGCATGAACGGCCCGGCCTTCTCGCAACGGATGCCGCCCGTGCAGAACATGACGATCGGCTGCCGTTTCAGTTCGTCCGGAAGCTGCTTCACCGCGTCGGGGAACTCGCGAAATTGGTCGATCCCCACGGTGAGGGCGTTCTGAAATGTTCCGAGCTTCACTTCGTAATCGTTTCGCGTGTCGAGCAACGTGACGGGACGCCCTTCGTCCAGCCACTGCTTCAATTCGCGAGGACTCAGCTTGGGCGAGGGCCGTCGCGCCGGATCGATTCCCTCCACCCCGAACGCGATGATCTCTTGCTTGATCTTCACTAACATCCGGTGAAACGGTTGATGGTTGCTCTCGCTGAATTTGGCTTGCAGTTCGGCCAGTCCGGGTACGGCACGCAACTCGGTCAACAGCGCGTCGATGTCTCCGCGTGGTCCCGCGACAAACAGGTTGACCCCTTCCGTACTGAGCAGGATCGTCCCCTTCAGTCCGGCCGTTTTGCACTGCGTCAGCAGCCGTTCGCGCAGCGGTTTGAGATCGGAGAGCGGAGCAAATTTATAGGCGGCGATGTTGGTCGTGACGGGCATGGTGAGGCTGGGCAATTGATGGTGGGAGGACGTGCAGGTTCAATACTGAGGAATGCGAGTTGTGAAGTCAGGGCAAACGAGATCGGCGTACGGTGCGGCGTCAGCCCCGCTCGCCGACCTCTTGCTAGAGGGCATTTCAGCACCTGTTTTTGCCTCGAAAAACTAGCCCGACGCGCAAGCGAGGGCTGGACATTCGATGACGGTGAAGCCCTCGCTTGCGCGTCGGGCTAGTTTTGAAATGTGCCCTAAGTTGTGGGCGGTGAAGCGGAATTCGCTTCTGTTGCGGGAGCCTTGCGGTAGATCTCGCTGTTCCGTGGAAAGAGCAGCATCAACATGGCGATCCCACTGCCGCCGAACTCCAACAGCTCGCCGCGCTTTTTGCTGGAGACCAACAGGAACAATACGACGAGAACGATGTACGCGATCGAGTGACAGAGTCGAGGAATCGGGATCGCCGACTGATCGACCAACTGCTTCCAGCCCGCTGATTTCCCGTACAGAAACGGCAGGCCGAAGAAGTAGAAGACCACGCCCGCAGCCAGTGCCTTGCCGAAGAGCAGCTTGTTGATCTTCACTCCTCCGAACTGCAAGTTGTGCAGGTTGGTCTCTCCTTGGGAGTTGTGCTTGGCGATCGACTCCGGTGTGGCAAACCCGAACAAACGCTGCCCCCACGAGATTTCCTCACCCACGCCGAACAACAGCACGAGCGACGCCAGACACAACATCGCGATGAACCATTTGGATCGCACTCGGGCGAGTGTCACAGCACGCACCGCACACGCCATCGCTCCGACGAACAGAGCCAGTACTGTCAGCCACTCAACGACCCCGTCCTCACGCGCGAAGACGCGTTCAAAGTAGTCTCCTTCTCCGCGCGAGACGACAACGCCGAATAAACAAATCGCGGTGATGAATGAGAGCACCACCGGCTCCAAGAATTTGCGGAACGATTCCACGAGGTCTTTGTCCCCCTGCTCCAAATGTTGTGTGTCGATCTGGATCTGGCCCAAACGAGGCGGGAAGCTAGTTCAACGATTGGTGAGTTTGCAATCGCGATCAAGCGAACGGCCGCGACAACTCGAGAATTTGGGGACAGCGCGGCGATGAGCACACCGTCCTGACCCAATGCTTCGTGCCGCGTTCTTTCTGCCGCTCTCTTTCTATCTACCTCTTTCTCTTGCACGGCCAAGGCAGGGAGACAGAAAGAGAGAGACAGAAAGATGAAGTCTGGGGTAAGAGTGACGTTGCCGACAAAAGGAGCCTTCATCGCTGCGCGTGAAGTCAGCCGAGTCCCCAGCGTCCCGGACACGCGGGAAACTGCGTCATTCAGCGTTCGGCTCTCTTCATGCGGAGCGATGAAGGCTCCTTTTGGCGGACGCATCAAGAGTGCCCATCGTTCATTGCGGTCAGTCGAACAGCGATGGCTGTGCTACTTGAGTTGCAGCGGCAATGTGCGCGGCTGCGGGCTGAGCGAGCAGCGTCTCAAAGGCGTCTTCGTCGAGAACCGTCACGCCGAGATCGCGGGCTTTGGTGAGTTTGCTTCCGGCGTCGGTTCCCGCGACCACGAAGTCGGTCTTCTTCGAGACGCTGCTCGATGCGCGGCCGCCGTGCTGCTGGATCAGCGACTGAATCTGATCGCGCGTGAAACGGGATAGCGTTCCGGTGACGACCACCGACTTACCGAAGAGGACTCCCGCCGCTTTCGCCGCCGCCGAGGCAGCGGCTTCGGCCGCGTTGCCCATGTTCAAGCCGAGACCCGTCAGATCGGAGACAATCTGTTGGCCGTAGTCGCTCGCGAAAAAAGCTCGCACCGATTTTGCGATGACATCGCCGACCTCATCGACGTGCGACAACTCTTCTTCGCTCGCGCTGGCGATCGCCGACATCGCGCCGAAGCGTTCGGCGAGTTGTTGCGATGTCCGCACGCCGACGTGTCGAAGATTGAGCGCGGTGAGCAACCGCCAGAGCGGCTGTTGTTTCGAGGCTTCGATCCCGTTGAGCAGGTTGTCGATCGACTTCTCTCCGACGCGATCGAGATCGATCAGCTCGGCACGACGACCGGCCAAACGAAAAATGTCGGCGAAGCTGGTGAGCAGTTTCTTGTCGGTCAGTTGTTCGATCAATTTGGCTCCCAGCCCATCAATGTTCATCGCGGCACGGGAGGCGAAGTAGCAGAGGCCCTCACGCAGTTGAGCTGGACACGTCGGGTTCGGACAGCGGACGTAAACGCCGCCTTCATCCTGCGCGACGGCCGTGCCGCACTCGGGGCAGACGGTGGGAAACTCGAACGGGCGCTGCGAGCCATCGCGATGCTGGGCTTCGACACGCACGACATGCGGGATGATTTTTCCCGCCTTCTCAACGATGACGCGATCGCCGATCTGAATTCCAAGCCGCGCGATCTCGTCGCGATTGTGGAGACTCGCGCGGGAGACGGTGGTTCCGGCGATCTCGACCGGTTCGAGACAGGCGACGGGAGTCAGCGCACCGGTCTTGCCGACTTGGATCAGGATGTCGGCAATGCGCGTCTCGGCTTCGTACTTCTCCCACTTGTAAGCGATGACCCAGCGCGGCGACTTGCTGGTTGAACCGAGTTCATTTCGCTGTGCGAGGTCGTCGAGCTTGATGACCAACCCATCGACCTCGAAGTCCAGCGCATGGAGTTCGTCCATGAGTTGGTGAGCGGTGGCGAGCGTCTCATCCATGTTGGGCAGCGTGGCGCAGCGCGGTGTGGCGGGGATGCCCCAGCGCGCGACTGACTGCAAGAATTCGCGGTGCGTGCGGTATGCGGTCCCTTCGCTGTAGCCGACGCTGTGTGCGAAGAACCTCAGTTTGCGCGCAGCACACAGTTTGGGATCGAGCAGCTTGAGCGCGCCAGCACAGGCGTTGCGCGGGTTTGCAAAAGGAACTTCTCCCGCCGCGATTTGCTCGGCACGTATCTGTGCGAAGTCGGAGTTGGCGATGTACGCCTCGCCCCGGATCTCGATTACTGGCGGCACGTCGTCGCCGAGCAGTTTCAGCGGGACACCCCCCATCGTGCGCGCGTTGTTCGTGACATCGTCGCCGCGCCGTCCATCGCCGCGTGTGAGTGCTCGCGTGAGGCGGCCATGTTCATAGATCAGCGCCAGCGAGACGCCGTCGATCTTGAACTCGATCGAATACGCCGGTTGGACGCCAAGATCTTTCCGCACGTCGATGTCAAATTTGCGAACGCTCCCCTTTTCACCTTCTTCGACGTAGACGTTCTCGATTGAAAGCATTGGGACACGATGCTCGACGGTGATGAAGCCTTCGATCGGCTCGCCCCCGACTTTGCGAGACGGGCTGTCGTCGCAGGCGAGATCGGGATGAGCCTCTTCCAACGCGATCAACCGTTGCATCAGTTGGTCGTAATCGTGGTCGGCGATGACGGGCGCGGCGTGTACGTAATAGAGCGCGTCGTGGTGACGTATCGTGGCACGCAGCGATTCGATCTCATCGCGAGGTGAAGCGGTCATGCAGAAGTTCACTCGTGAAGCTCAGGGGAGGTTGGTGAAGTCAGACACCGAGCGAGCCGCGGGGGCCATCACGGCGCGGGCGAGATGATGATGAGACAGCTCGAACGTGTCGATGCACCGCTCTCTCGCCCAAGGGCATCGTCCATTTGAATCTGAGAGTTGGGGTGCCACGGTCACGGAGCTTCGACGTGGCCGTGAGACTGAGAAGCCGCCTTCACTTCCTCGCACGGCCACGTCGAAGCTCCGTGACCGTGGCACCCGAAATGGAAAAAGGCGATGGCCCTGTCCCGCGCCGATGCTTCGCAGAACACGCGCGGCCCTTCTATGATCGGCTCGCGACCGGGCACTTTGTTCGGCGTGCGGACACGATACGGCATCGCTTCTGCGACACAACGACTTCACACACTCGATAGGACGGTCTGAATGATTACGGTTGGCATGAATTACCATGTGATTGAAGGCAAGCAGCAGGACTTTGAAGACAAGTTTGCCGGAGTGATCGACGCACTGCGAGCCGCCGACGGGCACACCAGTTCGACGCTATGGAAAGATGTCAGCGACGGCGCGTCGTACCTCATCACGAGCGAATGGTCGGACGAAGCGGCCTTCCAAACCTTCATCCGCAGCGACGCCTTCCGCGCCGTGACGACGTGGGGCAAGGAACAGATTCTCTCCGGCCGTCCTCAGCACAAGGTCTATAAGCACTGAGCCGGGCTGCGGGCTGCGAAGCCTGACGTGCGAGCGAAGGATTGGCGTCGAGCGTTCTTCGCTTGCGCGTTGGGCTTCGATGGTGGGGGAGAAAAAGACCCCTCACCCTGACCCTCTCCCCGCAAGGCCGGGGCGAGGGGACAAGGCGAGAGCCACGAGACAACACTACTTCACGGCTGGAGGCTGACGGCGTTCGAGACGTTTCAGGCGTCGCTCTTCTGTTTGCTGGCGACGTTCTTCTCGCTGGCGGACGGCTTCCGGTGACGGCGGTTGTTCGAGCCTCTTGAACACGTCTTCTGGAATGGCCTGCTGGATGCCGTCGGGGATCATCGCCTTGATGAATAGCGGGGCCAACTTTCTTGCGATGACGGCTGCCGCGGGTTCTGGCTTCTTGGGGGCTGGTTCAATGGCAGCCGCAGGCACAACTTTTCCTTCGGCGTCGCCCAAGCCCGCGTTGAGTTGTGAGTGGTTTCGCTGGCGGCGGACTTCGAGGTACTCGTCGTAGTTCGGAAGGAACCACGCTTTGGCTGAGCCGAGAACCGCCGCCGTGAGGATCGCCGTGTGAGGGTTCTTCGTTTCCAGCATCAACCCCTCCGGCTGTCTCACGACGACGAACGTGGAGTCGCTGGCATACGGCAACAGCGCAGCGGCTGACGGGATGGCGAAGGCATCCAGCGGGAAGCCGTTACTTTGCAGATGGCTCAAGACGGACTGGCCGTAGAACGGCGCGATCGCGCAGAGCGTTTGGATTGCTCGTTCGCCGTCGAGTGTCCCGAATGCGAGCAACTCCCCCTCGGGTCGAGTGAGTTTTTTCGGCAGCACGCTGTCGAAGGTGGGTCGCGGTGCCGACTGCTGTCTCAAGTGAGCCTTTAACGCTTGCGGGTGCAACGCGAAGAGAATGTGTTCGCGCGTCAAACTGAATGACGGTGTCGTCGCGGCTTCGGAGCCAAGCTCCCAACCGGCGGTGTTCACGTAGCAGATCGAATGACCGAGAAACGACTGCCGTTTGAGTTCGACCGTCTTGCTCTCAAAGTCGGGATCGATCTCGGTGACGAGCGATTGTTCGACCAGCTTCATCAAGCGTTCAAACAACACTTCGGCCCGCTTCGCATCGCGGACCTCGACCGCCACGATCAAGCTCGTCGCAATCAGACCGCCTGCGGACGGAGAGTCGAATGCCGTCCAAGTGTCACCCACGACGGGATAGATGTCTCGCTCCAAATTCAGTCCGAGTTCTGACTCCAACTGCTTGATCGCTTCGTCGAACATCGCGGCCGATGCGGGCGTTGTTCGGCCCACCAATTCACGTGCGCCGCGCACGGTCTGCGCGAGATTCAGGCTTCCCGCCGCGACCAGATCACAATCGGCGGGAATGTGTTTGAGTTGCTCGGATCGAATCGTCGGCCCGCCCGCCAGCAGTAACAGTCCGTCGGTGCGACCACCCGTCGCGAGGAAAGTTCGCTGCACAACGTTCCCGTTTTCAACGCCCGTTCCCGTGACGAGCGACTCCAGCGCATCCGCACCAAAGCCACGCAACATCGGTTGGAACAACACGCCCGCCGGTCCGGCCGCGCGCGTGGCGGTTTCAATCGCTCCCTTCAAATCGAACCAGCCGACCGTCGCCACGCGCGTCGGGGCAACTCGTTTCCACGCGGCTTGAAACCGCGGACTCTGATCGAGGCCCGGAGCATCGCCCTTCAAGCAGGCAAGAATTTTCGTGACGGTGCCTTCGCCGAACCCGATCAGCACGCGATCCGCCTGGCGGTGAACGGTCAGTTTGATCGTGTCGCTCGTTGTTTTGAATGAGACTTCTTGCAACTGCGGCTGCGGCTCAAGTTCAGCCTCCAGCAGCCGTCCCAGTGTTTCGAGCAGTACCGCCGCATCGCGTCCGGCAGACGAGACCAGTCCGATCCGAAACTGTCCGGTCAACGGTTGTCGTTTGAGAACATTCAGCAGCGCCTGCTCCGGCGGCGGCGTTTCAAAGCCGATCGACAGGCTGCCGGGATGAGCCGTCAGCAACTTGGCGAGTTGTGGCAGGTTCTCTCGCAACCGCAGTTGGTCCTCGTCCGCATCGGGAGTTTCCGCCTTGGCCAGCGCCTGATCGAGAGCCACAAAAAACGCGACGACTTCCGGATCGGCGGCCAGTCCGTCGATGCCTGCTCCTCCCGGTTGCCCCGCTCCACGACCGGCCCATTCCAAATAGAACAGCGTCTGTTGCGGAGCGGCTTTTAATAACGCGGCATCACGCTCACCGGGCGGCATTCCCAGCCAGCCGCTTCCACCCAACAGGATCAGGAGCAGTTCAATAAAACCCAAACCGAAGGTCGGTGTCGCCACCATCGCAAACTCCATTCGTCCGCCGAGCGACTCACGACATTGCTCACCTGCCGACAGACGGGCGAGATCGTATCGCCAGCGCAGTAGGCTCTCCAGCCGCGACACAGAACTGGTTTTGACCTTCGCTTTCATCTGCCCCTATAATCCGCTCCACCATTCGACTGACCTTGCGTTGCACTCCAATCGGATGTCGCAATCACCAAAGTTCATCATCGTCGCCCTGCCTCACTCGCCCCAACCCAAAGGCCAGCATTGATGAACACCCCCGAAGTAGAAGCCTTCTGCGAGGCGGGTCGAGCGGCGTTGAAGGCCCGCGATCATGCCTCGGCCAATGATGCCTTCGAGAGTGCGGTGGCTTTGGATTCGGACTGCATCGACGCTTACGACGGCTTGGCGGCGGTGGCCTATCTCGATGGCGACTTACCCGACGCGATCAAGCACTACACGAAGCTGACGATGCTCAAGCCGATGGAAGGCCGATTCCACACGAACATCGGGGCCATCTACAACCGACTCGGCGAACATCAGAAGGCGTGCGAAGCCTTACGCAAAGCGATCCAGCGCGACAAGAAGTGTGCCGAGTCGTACTACAACTTGGGGATTGCCCAGCGGAAGCTCAAACAGAACGCGATGGCGGTCTCGGCATACAAGGAAGCGATTCGCCTGAATCCGAGTCTGGCCGAGGCCTACCAAAACCTCGGCAACACCTACGTCGATATGGGCAACCTTCAGATGGCGATCGTCAACTTCAAGAAAGCGTTGGAGATCAAGCCGAACTTTGAAAAAGCGCGTCACGGGTTAGAGAGTGCCGAAGCACAGTTAGCTCTAACGAAGGCTGGTGCCAACCCGTTCGGACGCTTGGTCGATGTGAATACTAAGTCCGCTTCGAGCAAGGCTCCGTCGTCCGCTGGTCGCAAGCTCAGCGATGCCGAGCGATTGGAAGAACGTGCCCACGTGAAGAGTCTCGCCGAAGAAATCGAACGCCTCGCCAAAGGCTGCTGCGAGTACCTCAAGCAAAAGATGGAGCCGGCCGTGATGGAAGTCGAGCGGGCCATGGCGCAAGGCGACGATGCCGCTTACACGCTTCCCGTCGCCGCCGAAAACTTCCGCACATCGATGTACCAATGGTCCGCGCTGCGCAAGAGCCTCAAGCGGAAAGTTCAGGAACTGAAGGCTCACGAAGACTTCATCAATGCTCCGGATGTGAAACGGTGAGTTCCATGTCTGGGCCAACGCCCTCGAACCGCCGCGACTTTCTCACCGGACAAGCCGTGCGTGCTGAGTGGGAGCAGGTTCAAAACCGGCTCGCTGATGAGATCGCAGCTCCGCGAGTCACGCCTGGGCGCGGACCGACGCTGCTGCTGCAAACCACCGCGATGGCGTGCGACTTCGATGTGATGCTCAACCCGGATGGTCCTGATTCGCAGATTGAGTCCGCATCGGCAGCGTTGGAACACGTTCACGAACTCGAACGGTTGATGAGCGTTTACCGCGAGGACGCGCATCTCGCGACGATCAATCGCCTGGCGCCGACGGCGGCGGTCGAGGTCGATGCCGAACTGTTCTTGCTACTACGTCGGGCCGAACTGATCGCGAGCCAGACCGACAGCGCATTCGATCCGGTGGCAGGCGCACTCGTCGCGCTGTGGCGTCGCTGTCGAAGTGAAGACCGCATCCCCACGGGAGACGAAATCGAAGCGGGTCTCGCCAAGAGTGGCCTCCGTCACGTTCTGTTTGATGATGCGCGCCGCACCGTGCAGTTTGACCAGAGCGGAGTCGAGTTCAATCTCGGCGCGATCGGCAAAGGGCATGCGGTTGATCGCGCGGGGGAACTGCTGCTTGAACGAGGCGTCTCGAATTGGTTGGTGCATGGCGGACGGAGCAGCGTCCGGGCGCAGGGGACTCACGCGGGACACGATGGCTGGCCGGTGGGCCTTCGCAACCCGCTCCTGCCCGACCGGCCCTTCGCAACGTTGCTCTTGAAAGATGCGGCTCTGTCCACGAGTGGCACGGCGGTGCAATGGTTCCGGCACGAAGGGAAACGATACGGACACATTCTCGATCCGCGCACAGGTTGGCCGGTCGAGACGATGTTGTCGGTCAGCGTGATCGCGCCGGATGCCGCACTGGCAGATGCCCTCTCGACGGCCTTTTTTGTTCTCGGAGTCGAAAAAGCCCTCGCCTGCTGTCACAATTTCCCGCTCGTTGGTGCGATCTTTTTCCCGCCGCCGAATCAGGGGCAGATGCTCGAACCGATCGTTCACAATGTGGCGGTGGACCGGCTGTTTGTGGCGGGGTGAGATTGGCTGGCTCAATCGTTTTACCGCGTGGGCAACGCCCCGCGGTGAGACGACGAACTTCAATCGATGACGAAAAATCAGGTAGGTGACAAACCCGCCCCACGTAGGAAGAGAGTGATCGAGTGTCTGGTGATTTGCGAAAAATCTCGCTGTTGGCGGTGGTCTTGCTCGTGCTGCTCCGCATCTCGATCGGGTGGCATTTGATGTACGAGGGGCTGTGGAAACTGAGCACGCTCAAGACCTCCACGCCGTGGTCGGCCGAGGGCTATCTCAAAAACGCGACCGGGCCGATGCGCGGCACGTTTCGTGAGATGACCGGCGATCCGAACGATTTAAAGTGGCTCGATCATGGTCACATGACGGCCAAATGGGATGGCTGGCGTGAGCGATTCTTGGCTCACTATCCCGCAGTCGATCAGCCGAACAGCGTCAGTAAGCAGCCGGTGCAAGATCGACTCAACCGCCTGATGGACGGACAGTATGCGTTTGCCGCCGCATTGGAGTCGCTTCCGCCCGACTTCGATCTCGCCAACGTTGGTGGTGTCAGCAAGAAGGCGATCAAGTTTGACGCGAAAGCCAAGCGGTTGATCGTCGATGGCAAGCTGCACCTGCTCCCCATTGAACGAGATCGACTTGTCGATGCTGCCGAAAAAGCCAAGCCCGAGGACAAAGCGGCGCAGGCTCCGTTTGACGACTTCATCAAGGCGGTGAAAGAGGTCGCGAAGCTGTCGTCGCGACTCTCGTTTCACGAGCGACTGACCGCGTTGTTGAAGCAGGACCCCGAGCGAGTTGGTGTGATGCTGAAGGCCAATGCGGGGGGAAAAGGAGGCGACGACGGCGATGCATCGGCAGGCGACTCGGCCTCAAAACAAACGCCCGTCGTGATCGGTGACGTGGACAAATACAAAAACTATCTCGCCTTCTACGAACAACAGTATGCGAAGGCGAAGACGAAGTCCGATTGGGATCATCTCGGCAAGCAATGGATCGAGGTCCAGCAGCTTCGTCGCGATCTGGTGGGGCCAGTGCAGGCTCTCGAACAAGAGTTGTTCACTTCGGCGGAAGAACTGCTGAGTGTCGAGCAACTCGCGACCGGACCGGTTGCCCCCGCCGCCAGCCCGATCCGCGGCATCAATCTGCGAACGATGTGGGGGCTGACGATCTTCGGCCTGCTGTTGATGCTCGGTCTGTTCACGAGACTCTCTGCCCTCGGTGGTGCCGCGCTGCTGACTCTGTTCTATCTCGCGATGCCACCTTGGCCCGGCGTGCAAGAGATCCCGAGCATCGAGCACAATCTGTTCGTGAACAAAATCTTCGTCGAGATGGTCGCGCTGCTGGCCATCGCCGCGATGCCGAGCGGAAAGTGGTTCGGACTGGATGCGGCGGTGTCGGTGCTGTTCACACGACGACCGAAGAATGAGTCTGAGAAGAAATGATCAAATGATTTGCGGGATGGGCGCTCCTGCCCGTCCTGCTTGATCCGCAAGCGTCGCATTGCAATCAAATTCGGACGGGCAAGAGTGCCCGTCCTACGACTGACACATGTAAGGAGACCACCATGAAACTGACACCAGAACAAGAACAGCTCGGCAGGGAAAACTTTCATGAAGCGGTGTCGTTCACGCGACGCCAGTTTCTCGTCGGAGCAGCGGCCGCCGTGCCGACACTCGGCGCGGCCTACTTTGGCTACGGGGCCATTCAAGGGAACCCGGTGAAGGTCGGCTTCATCGGGACGGGTGACGAAGGCTCGGTCCTGCTGACGCAGTATCCGCCCGAATACATGGACATTGTCGCGTGTGCCGACCTGCGACCGAAGAACCAAGTGCGGGCACTCAACGGAGACGGCAACGAAGTACGCTGGGGTCTGATTCGCAAGCTCGGGCGCGAATCGGCTCTCAAAGTGAAAATCTACAAGGACCATAAGGAACTGCTCGCGAAGCATCCCGAGATCGAAGCGGTCGTCATCGCGGTGCCACTCTGCCAGCACGCACAGGTCGCGATCGACTGCCTCAAGGCGGGCAAGCACGTCCTGACCGAGAAGCTGATGGCGCACACCGTCACGCAGTGCAAGGAGATGATCCGCGTCGCCCGCGCCGAGAAGAAACTGCTCGCCGTCGGACATCAGCGTCACTACAACGTCCTCTACGACAACGCCAACTCGCTGATGCGTAGCGGGTTGATGGGCGACCTGAAGTTCATCCGGGCGCAGTGGCATCGCAACAACAGCTTCCCCGGTGTCGATGGCTGGCGACCGGGCGGCTACACGAAGGAATCGTTCCAGAAGAAGTTCGCGGTCGATATCGAAGAACTGACGGCCCGTGCGAAGGAGAAGAACCTGTCGATCGACGAGTTCCTCCAGAAAGACTTCGGCTATCCGTCGATGGACCGGCTCATCAACTGGCGACTGTACAACAACACGGGCGGCGGACTGATGGCCGAGTTGGGCAGCCACCAGCTCGATGCGGCGAGCATCTTCCTCAACAAGGTCCAGCCGATTGCCTGCTTCGGTTACGGCGGCAAGAACTATTACGGCGTGAAGGGGATCGGCACCGCCGACCAAATGGGCGACGACCGTGACGTGGACGATCACGTCTACATGACGTTCGAGTTCCCCGGCCCGCACTACGCCGAGGACAAGAACGATGTCTGCATCGTGACGTACTCATCGATCAACTCGAACTCGTTCAGCGGCGACCCGTATGGTGAGACCGTCTTCGGCAGCCGCGCCACGCTCGTGATGAAGCAAGAGACCGAAGCGATGCTGTATCGCGAGGGCGTTGGTTCTTCGACGACCAGCGCCGATCAGCGGCTGTACGTTTTGAACGGCAACGACGGCCAACCGGCGATCAGTGCCAGCGCGAGCCTCGGCCCGTCCAAGCAATCGGCCGTCGCCGACATCGGCAAGGTCAGTCGCGGCTACACCGAAGAGATGGAGCACTTCGCCCACTGCATCCGCACCAACAACTTCGGCAAGATCGCCGACGGTGGTCTCCGCTGTCCGGGCGAACAGGGAATGAAGGATGCCATCATGGCGCTGTCGTCCAACATCGCGATGAAGAGCCGCAAGCGGATCGTCTTCAAACCCGAATGGTTCGACGCCGACAGCGACGCGGCCCCTGAGACAGACCCGGAATTGGTGGGTTAGGACAGAACTAGGTCAAAGACAAAATGATCTTGGGCAAAATGATGAAGACGAACAAAGGTTAAGGTGAGCCGGGTGCCTTCAGGCCCCGCCTCACCAAAACCAAACAGGTGAATCCCGTCAGTGACTGATGCACCGTCCCTGATGTCTCGCGTCATGAATCAAACCCTCCTGCTCTTCATCATTCTGTGAAACATCATTTTGTCTTTGTATTGACCCGAGCCGCGACTTGGTGCGAGCGATCTCGCTGAGTCGCGGCCTTTGTGTTTGAGGAGCATCACGAACATGGCTCGCTGGCCCGACGAACGGAGAACCAATCTGATCGCTCTCCTCCTGGTGTTCGTGTTGTTTCCCGTGTTGTGCTGGCTGTCTTGGCGCTGGCTGACACTGCCGTAGAGTCGGCACCGTCGATCACTGTCGTGACGACTTCGCCCTCGCTTACGCAGCGGGTTGGTATTGGAAGTCTCTGCTCGTTTGAACTGCAACCGTAGGAATCCCGTGTCTCGCAAACCATTGCTGATCATTTTCATTACGGTCTTCATCGACCTGCTCGGGTTCGCGATTGTGCTGCCGCTGTTGCCTCGGTACGGGCGCCACTTCGAGGCGACGAAGCCAGTTCTCGGGCTGTTGATGGCGTCGTTCTCGGCGATGCAGTTTCTGTTCGCGCCGTTGTGGGGACGACTGTCGGATCGAATCGGTCGGCGGCCGGTGCTGATCGTGGGGCTGGCCGGATCGACGATCTTCTACACGCTGTTCGCGCTGGTGACTCAGTACGGCAACGCGGGTCCGATCTTGGGCCTCAGTCCACTGATCTGGCTGTTCATCACGCGCAGTGGAGCCGGGATTGCGGGAGCGACGATCCCGACGGCTCAGGCGTACATCGCCGACTCGACGGACGAAAAGTCGCGCGGCAAGGGGATGGCGATCATCGGTGCGGCGTTCGGCATCGGCTTCACGTTTGGACCGTTGCTCGGCGCGTGGTTCGTTTCAAACGATGCCGGTGGCGTGCCGAGTCCCGCGCCGGGCTACGTCGCCGCCGCGCTATCGTTTTTGGCGACACTGGCGGCGATCGTCCTGTTGCCCGAGTCACTCAAGTCCGACGCGGCGAGTCGTCCCGCGCGGAAGTGGTTCGACGCGGGAGCGTTCTCGAAAGCGATGAGTCGTCCGCATGTCGGCTTGCTGTTGGCAACGATCTTCCTGACGACGTTCGCCTTCGCGCAGTTCGAGACCACGCTGTCGTTGCTCACGAAGGAGCTCAACGTGGGCGACAAGTCGAACTTCTACGTCTTCGCATACATCGGGCTAATTCTCACGCTGGCGCAGGGGCTGCTCGTGCGGAGGCTGCTGCCCAAGTTGGGTGAGTTCCGCATGGCTCTGATCGGGACGTTCCTGATGATGATCGGCTTGGGACTGATCGGAGTCGCGGCCACGAGCGGTGGGATGTCGCTGTTGTGGTACGTGCTACCTGTGTGCGTCGTCGGGTTCTCGTGTACGACGCCGTCGCTCAATTCGTTGCTGTCGCTCAACACGCGCGACGATCAGCAAGGCGAAGTGCTGGGCGTGGGGCAGAGCGTCTCGTCGCTGGCTCGCATCTTGGGACCGATCGCCGGGCTGTCGCTGTTGGAATACGGCCGCAGTCTGCCGTATTGGATGGCGACCGGCTTGATGGCCGTGGGACTCGTGATGGTGTTCGGCCTTCGTTCGGCGGGAACAAGATCGGGTGAGCAGCAAGCCTCGTAGAGTTTCGGCCGTCAGTTCAAGAAGTCGGCCAATGAGAGCGAGTTCATCCGGGCCGTGAGCTGGAGGCTCATCTGGTACAGGTTCTCTTGTTTCTGGACGGCGGCGATGGTCCCGGCCACGTCGATGGCTTCA
>Ga0114966_10002144_pt1 | contig 17764 bp, 24 predicted proteins | sample M_130207_XF_Meta_FD_87029 | JGI IMG/M metagenome (GOLD analysis project Ga0114966, IMG submission 87029) | Freshwater microbial communities from Lake Montjoie, Canada to study carbon cycling - M_130207_XF_MetaG | ecosystem: Environmental > Aquatic > Freshwater > Lake | place: Lake Montjoie...
TATTAATACTAATAATTTTAGTGAAGATTTTTTAAAAGATTGGAATACGTGGATTGATTACAAAAAAACAAATCATAAATTCACATACAAAACTATTGAAAGCGAACAAATCGCATTTAACCATCTTTACAAATTATCAAATGAAAATCAGATTACCGCGCGCGAAATAATTAACGTATCAATCGCAAATGGCTACAAAGGATTATTTGAACTAAAACAAAATCAAAATGCAAAACCAACAAATCAGCAACTACAAAACGAATACGCAAACCGATGGGCAAATGGAATGCCAGAACTCGACGAAAATTATCAACTTATCCAACGCTGATATAATCCCAATACTACACAGGATATTTCTTTTAATTGGACTTCGAAAAGTGCAATACCCAACAGCTGAAGAAGATATGTTTAACGTTACTTTTATTAAAAAAAATTTTGGACATAAATTGTCCACAGAAATAATCGAAGCGTTTGAATTAGCAGTTACCGGAAAACTTGACGTTGATGTCAAACACTACGATCAATTTACACTCCCATACTTTTGTAAAATAATGGACGCTTACCGAATTTTTAACAATGAGCGCATATTAGCAACGCCACCGCCGAAATTAAAAGAAATCGCTTACCAGATGACCGACGAAGAACGATTAAACGAAATTGAGGAATGGCGTAAAAAAGATTACGATTTTAAAATTTTACCTTTGTACTTGTATGATTGGCTTTTAAAATACTCTCTCCACGCTATTACAGACGATTTAAAGGCTGATTATTATAGTAGGGCGGTAAGAGTACACGAAAACGAATTAAGGCGAAATTTTGAGCTATTTGGCGAAAAGCAACCTTATGCGGATTTTCTAAAATTAAAGGCTAATAATTTTGAAAAAATCAGCGACAAAGATTTGAGCACAATAAACAATATTTTTAAACGAATTTTTATAAACGAATATTTAAAATGCTCACAATAACAAACGAAGACAATATGGTTTTAATGGCACGTTATCCTGATAAATATTTTGATTTAGCTATTGTAGACCCGCCTTATGGAATTAATTTAGCCAATATGAATATGGGTATAGGTAAAACAAAAAAAGCATCTAAAATAAAAAATAGAAAATGGAAATCAAAAGAATGGGACATTGAAATTCCAAAAGATAATTATTTTAAAGAATTATTTAGAGTGTCAAAAAATCAAATTATTTGGGGAGGCAATTATTTTAATTTAGGAATTTGCAATAATTTTATTATTTGGGACAAAGAAGTACCGCAAGGATTATCATTTTCGGATTGTGAATATGCTTGGACTTCTTTTAATGGTGCTAATAAAATTTTTAGATATTCAGCATATTTAAACAAAAATGAAAAATTACATCCAACTCAAAAACCACCACAATTATACAAATGGATATTAAATAAGTACGCATATCAAGCAAAAAAAATATTTGATACTCATTTAGGCTCAGGAAGTATAGCAATAGCTTGCCACGATTACGGCTTTGATTTAACCGCTTGCGAATTAGACAAAGAATATTTTGATAATGCTATGAAAAGAATTAACAACCATACATCACAACAAAAACTATTTTAATGAATTTCAGCGATAACACTTTTTCACTTGCAAAAGCATTGCACCACATTAACAATGCAAAGATATATTTTGAGGACGTTAAACGCGACTGCGCTTCATCAACAAAAGATTTATTTAATTCGTACATTATAAAATGCGACATTATAATTAATTCAATAGACCATAAATTAACGCCTGTAAACAGGGCGATATTAAAAAAAGAATTGGCCGACTCATTTATGATTGAAAGTATTAACGATAAATTAATTTATCTAAATGAAGCCCAGCGCAACGAAGTAGAAACTTTTATTGATAACTTTATTAAACTAAACAAAAAATGAAAATGAAATATAAATTATTGATTGTTTTTTTTACTGCGCTTGCGCTTGAATTAAATAGCATTGCAGGTTTTCATTATCTTATGCATAAGAATTGGACAGGTATGTTTCTAATGGCATTTGTTAATCCATTAATGACATTACCGATGAATCATTTTAGTATAGAGTGCAAATCATTTAAAGAAAGATTATACATTGCAATTGCATTTGCTTTGGGTTTTGGGATTGGAGTTATAACAATTAGACCGTTTATAATATGATAAAAAGAACGGATAGCAACCACGCCGAAATAATAAAAGGACTTCGCAAAATACCAAACTTAAGCGTATTTAGTACGCACGAAGTCGGAAAAGGTTTTCCAGATATTGTTATAGGTTACAAAGGCATTAACTATCTAATCGAAATTAAGGATGGGAAAAAACCACCTTCAGCACGTAAATTAACGGATGCGGAGTTGGATTTTCATTTAAGTTGGAACGGACAAATAGATACAATAAAAAATTTTGACGAGTTATTAAAAATAATATTATAACTTTAATTTGTGAATTGTAACGACATCATAGAGCAGTTGTATAACAATGACAAGATAAACGAACTTATCGGGAAAATTCAGCCCGTAGAACTTCAAGACGATTTAAAACAGGAATTGGCTATTGTGTTGCTTGAATACGATTGCATCAAGTTAAAAAAAATATCAAAGGAAGGCAATATAATAGGCTTTGCAATGCAAATAATTTGGACTATGGGTACATCAAATCGCAGTCCATTTTATAACAAATACAGAAAAAATGAAATTGAAAAAGCGTTTGATTATATTAACAGCCAAAACGGAAACTCAATACCATTTAGAACGGTACAAATTGCGGAAAGTATATTGCAAAGTAAATTGAAGGGTACGCCAAAAGACGCACACGAAAGCATAATTTTTAATAAATATGTTGAGTTGCGTTCGTGTGTTGATGTGGCTAAATACTTTGATATTCCAAAGGATCACGTTTTTTCAGTTGTTAAAAAAATGAAACACGAACTAAAAAAAGCAATAAATGGATAAATTGTTAATCATCGTCGCGTCTATTTCATTTAGTTATTATTTCATACATATTGCTGGCATTCCTTTTTGGATTAAGCGCAAATTAAACTACGGACGTTTTCAAAGATTAAAGCCTTTAGATTGTTTAACGTGCTTATCTGTTTGGATTGCCGTTATACTTTTCTTTTGCCCAATTTTGACAAGTCAATTTTTGGCAACTATTTTTTTATCTGGAATAATCGCAAATAATATAAAATGAAAATATTAGGAATTTCACACCCAAATAGCGGTTGCGGTTATCACAGAGTTTGTTTGCCTATGGGCTACATGGATAAAATCGAGGGTGTAATATCAAATTATCCTACCGAAGAAATGCTTTCAACTAATTACGATATACTTTTATTTAACAGGATTTCACTTTGGGATAATAATTTAAACGCTATTCGCGAAGCTATTAATTGTAAAGTAGTTTGCGATATGGACGACGATTGGATTTTGCCATCTAACCATTTAAACTACAATCAATATAAAGAAATGGCGGGGCGCATTGAAAATAATTTGTTAATGGCTGATTTGGTTACCTGTACAAATGAAAGATTAGCCGAGCGCATTTATCCATTTAATAAAAGCGTTGAGATTTTTCCGAATGCCATACCATTTGGCGAAGGGCAATTTATTGCGGATAAAAAAGACGATGCTTTTATTCGAATCTTTTGGGCGGGTGGTTGCACACATGAACACGATTTGGAGTTATTAAAATATCCATTACAAAGATTAACGCAACATCGCAATAAAATTAAAATGGTTTTAGGCGGTTATACAAACGACGATGCAAGCCGACCAATTTGGGATAAAATGCTAAACCATTTTACCGCATCAAAGCGTTTACATTTTGACGCTTACGCTGGAATGAGACCTACTGAATACATGGAGATTTATGAAAATGCCGATATTATGTTAGTGCCTTTGGTGGCAAATGAATGGAGCAAATGCAAATCTAATTTAAAGTTACTTGAAGCATCGGTTAAAAATATTCCTGTAATTTGCTCAAAAGTTGAACCGTATTCTATGGATGCAGACGCGCCTGTTTTATGGGTTGAAAAACAAAGCGATTGGTATAAACATTTAAATTTTTTAATAAACAATGAAAAAGCAAGACAAGATTATGGCGAAGCGCTTGGCGAATGGGGGCGAAGAAAATACAACCTTTTCGACATTAACCCCAGACGTCGCGCCACATTTGAAAGTGTTACAAAAGCATAAACATATTTACGACCTTTACGAACATACAGGCGAATTGGTTAATTTTAGCGCTGACATACATAATGAAGTAATAGAGGCTTATCGAGTTGTTAATCCGCATTATCATTACAACCGTAGTTGCCCAGCGTGTGTTTGCGATATGTTAAAAGACGTTTATAATTATTACAATAAAACAATATGAAATTTATACACCCCACCGCAGTTATAGGAGAAAACGTTATCATTGAAGACGATGTTTACATTGGTGCTTATTGTGTTATCGGTATGCCACCGGAATGGAAAGGTAAAGAACATATCGACAAAGGCGTTTTAATCGGCAAAGGAACACGAATAACAGGAATGGTAACGATTGATTCGGGCGCAGAACATCAAACGCAAATCGGCGAAAATTGTTACTTAATGAAACATTCACACGTAGGACATGATGCAATACTTTGCAACAATGTAACGTTAAGTTGTGGAGCAAAGATTGGCGGACACACAATTATAGCAACAAAATGCAATATTGGATTAAACGCCGTTATACATCAAAAGCAAATAATTTCAGAAGGTTGCATGATTGGAATGGGTGCGGTAATAACAAAAAAATTAATAACAACGCCTTATAAAAAGTATGCGGGTAACCCTGCAAAATGTATAGGCGATAATCTTATAAAATGAAAGTATTAATAAACTGTCTTATTTACGGCAACCGACCTTTAAATATAATTGCCAATAATTTAAACCGCAAAGGGTTTGACTGCGATATAAAATTTGTTGATGTTGAAGGAATTGCCAACGCTTTAAACGAAGGAATTAAAGATTTTGAAAAATATGACGCAATCGGATTTTTAGCAAACGATATTATTGAACCGGATAATTGGCTACTTAAAAAAGTTGAGGCGTTAAACACATATCCAAATGCTGGTATCGTTGCAAGTAGTTTAGATTGCGAACGTGTAAATATTCAAAGCGAATTAATAATAAGTAATTGGTTAATTGATACACAGGTTATAGATGCAATAGGCGAATTTAATGAGCAATATTTCCCTTATGGCGCGATTGATTTAGATTATTGCGAGCGCAGTTGGTTGGCAGGTTTTAAAACTTATTACGTTATTAATTGTTTGGCAGTGCATAACGGCTCACACGCAACAGGTAACGAATACGGATGGGATAAAAGCGAGTTGGTAGCAAAATATTCAACAATTTATAACAATAATTTAAACGCATACAAAAACGGAACGAAATCAATTAAGATATGAAGCTATCAAAATTAAAGGGCAACCCGAACAACCCGAGAATTTGCAAAGACGATAAATTCAAAAAACTCGTTAAATCAATAAATGATTTTCCAAAAATGATGGCTTTGCGTCCTATCGTAGTTGATGAAAACTTTATTGTGCAAGGTGGCAATATGCGATTAAAGGCATTACAGGAAATAGGGTTTAAAGATATTCCAGACGAGTGGGTTAAACAAGTTAAAGACCTTAGCGAAGATGAAAAGAAACAATTCATAATTAAAGATAACGTAGGATTTGGCGAATGGGATTGGGACGATTTGGCAAATAATTGGGACGCGGAACAATTAACGGAGTGGGGTTTAGATATACCAAACTTTGAAGCCGAAGTTTTAGAAGCCGAAGAAGATAATTATTCAATCCCAGATGAAATAAAAACGGATATTGTTTTAGGCGATTTATTTGAAATAGGCGAACATCGTTTATTGTGTGGAAGTAGTACAAATTCAGATGATATAAATAAATTAATGATTGGCATTTTACCTGATTTAATACATACTGACCCACCTTACGGAATGAACGCAGTAAGCAAAAGTGGAGTTTTAAAAGAAAGATATAGCAAAGATATTTTAGGAGATGATAATACTGACGTTGCAAGAGATAGTTTTAATTTAATTTATTTGCTTTACCCAAATTCAAAACATATTTGGTGGGGCGCTAATTATTATTCTTCAAATTTGCCTGATAGCGAATGTTGGTTAGTTTGGGATAAAAATAACGGAGGAAGCGACCAAACAGATTGCGAGTTGGCTTGGACTAATTTAAGAAGCGTTGTAAGGCAATTTACACAAGCGTCTGAAAAAACAAACAGGGTACATCCAACACAAAAACCTGTATCATTAGTTGAATGGTGTATTGAAAAAACAAAAGATAAAATAAATACAATAGCAGATTTTTTTGGTGGCAGTGGTGTTACAATGGTTACTGCTGAACAATTAAATAAAAAATCTTTTCTTATGGAACTCGACCCGAATTATTGCCAAGTTATAGTTGATAGGATGTTAAAACTCGACCCGACGTTAATTGTAAAAAGAAACGGTAACCCGTATGAAGCAACACACTAAAATATATTTTAAATACTTTGGCTACGATGTAACCGATTTTATTCCGTGTGAAATTTGCGGTAAAATGGCAAACGATATACACCACATACACGCTCGAGGAATGGGTGGAACAAAGCAAGCTGATAACATCGATAACTTAATGGCGCTTTGTAGAAACTGCCATATTGAATACGGCGACAAGAAACAACACATTGATTTTTTAACCCAAATACACAAAGACAAATGCAACTCACGTTAAAACATTACAACATTACAACCACTATTGATATGCCTAACGATGTATCTTTGGACGAAGTATTTGAACAATTTAACGCTTTGCTTATATCGGCAACGTTCCAACAGGAAACTATAAACCGATGGATAATTGAGAAAGCCGACGAATTAAACCGCGATTAAAAACAGCAGAAAAAAAGCACAATGGCAAAAGCAGATATAGTTAAACACCAATTTAAAAAAGGCGAAGTTGCAAATCCGAACGGACGTCCACGTAAATACGTTTCAATCTTAAAAGATAGCGGTTATAAGTTGAGCGAAATCAACGACACCATTCAAAACATGATGGCGATGGATTTAACGGAACTCGGCGAAGTATTTAAAAACCCAAAGGGCACGATACTTGAAAAGACAATCGCAAACGCTATGCGCAAATCACTCGAGAAGGGTAGCTTATATTCGCTTGAAACATTATTAACCCGTGTGTATGGAAAGCCAAAAGAAACCAGCGCCATAACTACGGACGGCAAAATAGAATTTATTGTAACCAAAGGAAAAACAATTTTATAATGTGGCGAGTATATCTAATTGAGTTTATTATAGTATTAATGATTTCTTTAATGTGGGTTATTATTATTAATAAGCATAAAAACGAAAAGTAATAAATTTATTACATTGCAAATACCAATACCAGAACTTCACACTAATCAACAAAAGATATTCGACTGCGCTTCGCGGTTTAGGGTTGTTATGTGTGGGCGAAGGTTTGGCAAATCTGAACTTGCGCAACTTGAAATTATATTCGAGGCTATTAAAGGGAATAGCGTTGCATACATCACACCAACCTATCAACTCGCAAAAACTTTCTTTAATAAGTTAATCAAAACAATACCCTTTGAAAATAACAAATCCGATCTAACAATAAGTTTTCCAAACGAAGGCAACGTAATGTTTTTTACCGGCGAGCGTCTGGATAATTTAAGGGGGCGTAAATTTCATTTAGTTATTATAGATGAAGCGAGTTTTATTCCTAATCTCGAAGACGGATGGCTTAATTCAATACGTCCTACATTAACCGATTACAAAGGACGTGCGTTATTCGTATCAACGCCAAAGGGTAAAAATTATTTTTATTCATTATTTATGAAATCGGACGGCATCGATTGGCAATCATTTAAATTTACAACATACGATAACCCTTACATTGATCGTACGGAAATAGACGACGCACGAACGCAACTACCAAGCGCCGTATTTGAACAAGAGTATTTAGCCAACGCTATGGAAAACGCATCTAATCCGTTTGGCAATCAACACATTATCGACTGCGTTAGACCTTTAAGCGTTTTACCTGTGGCGTATTATGGCATCGATTTGGCAAAGTCATTTGATTATACTGTAATAATTGGGCTCGATGCAAACGGAAATGTCGCACACTTTGACCGCTTTCAAAAAGATTGGGCTCAAACCAAAGAAACAATTTTAAGGATTGATAAAAGCAAACCGGTTGTAATTGATAGCACGGGAGTTGGAGATGCGATAACCGAAGATTTGCAACGGCATTTTAATGCTATGCACGGCTTTAAATATACGGCATCGAGCAAACAGCAATTAATGGAAGCGCTGGCTTCATCAATACACAAACGCGAAATTTTTTATCCAGATAACGAAATTAAATCGGAGTTGGAAATATTTGAATATCAGTACACGGCAACAGGCGTTCGATACAATGCGCCAACAGGTTTTCACGATGATTGCGTTAATGCTTTGGCTTTGGCGAATAAATGTAAAAACAATTATAAACACGCTGGAGTTTATCGTTTCATCTAATTTTCTCAAAAAAATCTATATTATAATATGAAGGTTACAATTTCAAAGTTTCAAGAGTTATACAAAATTTCTATAATGGAAATTAACGAGGCTGAAAAGTCGGCTTTGTTAGTGCAGGAATTTACAGGAATGAGCGAAGAACAAGTTAATAAGATGCCTTTAAAAAAGTTTAATAAGTTATGCGTTGAAATCAATACAAAGTTTGAAAAGTACGGCAAAGAATTAGACGAAAAGAAACCGAGTAAATATGTTGCAATTAAAGGGCGTTTGTATTTGTTGGAATACGATTTAGCAAAGCCACCAATGAATGCAGGTCGTTATGTTGAATTAGCGACTTATAGCGACGATATAATAGGCAACCTTCATAAGATTATGGCTACTATGTGCACGCCTTTAAAATTAACTATAAAGGGCTTAAAACGCAAAGAAAAGAATCATAGACAAGTTGCCGAGGATATGTTGGATATAGATTTCGAAGTTGCATACCATTCCGCTGTTTTTTTTTACGCAGTTTTCAGCAAATCAATTCAGGGTTTGGGTACTTATTTCAAAACAATTTCAACGGAAACGGCGAAGGTGGACGAAGTGATGCAGAATTTAGCCGAGTTTACGGATGGCTTTATAACTGCAAAATGGTATCGGAATTTGAAGGAATTAGTATAAATGAGGCTTGGGATTTGCCTGTATTTCAATTCCTAAATGATTTGAGTTATTTAAAAATGAAGCGCGAAATTGATAATGAACAAGAGAAAAAACTATTAAAAAAATATGCCCATTAGTATAGCACAATCGCAAAAGATAAATTTAGATAACGGCTTTGTCGGTAGTGTTGGCAGTTTTAATTTCAGCGAAGTAACCGCAAATGAAATAAATGCTTTATTTATTGAGCGTGCGGAAATGTTCAAAAAGGTTTGGTTAGAACAATTAAATAGTAAAAAGATTATTGCATCGGGAAATATTGAGAATGTTGAATATGAAATAGTGCAAACTAATAGTTCGGCAACTTTAAATATCAGTTTCCCGTATTATGCAAAGTTTGTAGATAAAGGTGTTAAAGGTGTTAGAAGTAGCAAAAACGCTCCAGATAGTCCGTATAAATTTAAGAACTACGGAATGAGTGCAGACGGACGCAAATCGATTGCGAATTGGTTAAGAACGGCAAAAGCAAAAGTTAGAACAACCGATGTTAAAAAATATGGCGCAAAGGGAACGGAAAAGAAGTTTAAAAAGATTAGTGAATTTGACCAACGATTAGAAGATACAATTTTTAACATAAAAAAATATGGTATCAAAAAACGTGATTTTATAGAGCCGACAATAAAGAAAAGTTTAGAAGGCTTTGAAAAAGAACTTGGCGAAGTGATAGGAAAAACAATAACAATTAATATTTTTCAATGAGTATAACATTAATTAGCCCTTCAGGCTATCCATCCGCTCAGGATAATTTATGGTCGATTGCTTATAGTAGCAATTCGGGGCAAGTAGATTTCAAATATGTTTTTGACGTGTATGTAAACGGCGTTCAATTAGTTAGAACAAAAGTATTTCCCGAGCCTTCGAATGGTCGCGGTTATTTTGATGCTATGCCTGTGGTAAGCAATGAGATAACTTACGCTTGGTTTAATCCTGTAAGCATTAACGACGGAATGAAATTAACCCAAAGTAATACATTAATAGAAAAGACATACCAAATAAGAGTTGGCGAAGATTACAGCGGAACGACGTATTTGAATTTAGTATCGGGCAACGTTACTACTTACAATTATTCAGCGCCTTTATTTAAACGTCGTCAAATTAATATCGGGCAAAAGTTAAATAATTGGCTTACAAATAGACCGTTAAGAATTAAAGCAAAAACAACTGATAAAATATTTATACCATTATTTGCTCAGGGGTATGATTTTAATCCAACATTTAAAAGCTACAATGCTAATAATCAATTAATTGGTACAGTAATAGATAGCGCATATTTTACAAGTAATATTTATAACCAATTAGACATAGGCGTACAAGCTATAAAAAAATATTTTAATTATTATGGACTTACTGATATTTTAACATCGGCAACTGCTTATTACACTATTCAATTTGAACGTTCAGCCGAAGGATGGATATCGGATATTTTAAGAGTAGATATTGATTGCAACCCTAATTACACGCCAATTAATCTATATTTTATTAATGCCTTTGGAATGTTTGATACGGCTCGTTTCGATTTAGCGTCGCGCCTTACAATGGATGTAGAGCGCAAAACATTTCAACAAAGGGATTATACTTTAAATAATTCGAGCGTTACTTATTACGATGCTAACAATGTTTACAACGAAAGTAAAATAAACTACGGAAGTAAAACAAATCATTCGTATAAACTTACAATGAATTACCCAAGCGACGCAGAATATCAATGGTTAGCTGAATTAATTGTTAGCCCACAGATATACGCTGAAATCGACGGCAATTATTATCCCGTTAGTATCAAAGCGAATAATTACGAATATTCAACTTATACCAACAACAAATTAAAGGTATTTGAAATAGATATTGAATTAAACCAAACACGCTACAATTTCGCACGATGACAAAAATATTTATTGAAGATAATGAGTTGGATATTAATGCGGGGTTTTCGCAAATGATAAATTATTCTATTGACGATCTAAACAACTTAGATAGTAAAACAACTTCATTTACTAAAACGATTGTATTGCCGGGGACTTCAAAAAATAATCGTTTACTCGGTAATATATTTGAGTTTGCTAATTCAAATTATACGGTTAATGGTGCAAATGTAAATTACAATTTTAACGCGAGTAAATCAGCAAAGGCGCGAATTGAAGTAAATGGATTACAAGTTTTAAAAGGCACTTTGCGTTTATTAGAAATAATTATAGATGGTAGAGATATAAGTTATGAGATAGCTTTATTTGGAGAGTTAGGTGGTTTTTTCTCAAAGTTAGGCGCGAGCAAATTAACCGATTTAGATTTTAGCGCTTACAATCATCAATATAATGTAACTAATATTGAATCGAGTTGGAACAATGCGGGTAATGGTAGCGGTTATTATTACCCTTTAATTGATTACGGAAATACATCGCCAACAAACGATGCTAACTTTTTTAAAAAATCATTTTATTATACTGCATTTAGACCAGCTTTTTTTGTTCGTGAATATATTAATAAGATTATAACGAGTGCGGGTTACACTTGGGAATCTAATTTTTTCAATACTAACTTTTTTAAGCGTTTAATTGTACCTAATAATCAATCGAGATTAGCTTATAAGAAAACGCGAATTTTTAATGGCGTACCATCTGGAACAATAGGCAGTGGCGGTATTCCAATTATAAATCAATTAGAGGCAAATTTTACAACTGCGGATAATAAAACATGGACTTATACAGGTGGACCTACTTTTAGTGGCTCAGTTAATTTAAAATTGGCTGGAACATGGCGAATATCAAATCAATCAATATTAGGAAATAAAGTAGTTAGATTTAATTTGTATAAAAATGGAGTTTTTTTATGCAATGATAACACATTTTTTGGAACGCCACCTTCACAAATTGGTGGTTTAGGCAATGCGACAACATACGTTCCATTCAGTTTTTCAGTTAATTATGCGCCGTTTAATTCATTCTTTACACTTGCGACAAACGATACATTTTCAGTAACAATGGATAGCGTATCGGGTACGGATGCAATAAGCGTAAATATAACAGGTATATCAATGACGTTAGACGGTAGCCCAACATTAACTCCAGCAAACTACAATGACAATTTGATAGTATCGGATAGTTTGCCTAAGGGAATTTTACAAAAAGATTTCTTCGCATCTATTTTAAAGATGTTCAATTTGATGGTAACCGAGGATAAGTTTACCGAGAAAAAATTATTAATTGAGCCTTATGTTGATTTTTATAATTTAAGCCGTTCAACTTATAACGATTGGAGCAACAAAGTAGATAGAAGCCAAGTTATAAAAATTAAACCAATGAGCGAAATCAACGCTCGTTTTTACGATATAAAATTTAAACAGGATGCAGATAATTTTAACGAGCAATATCGCAAAAAGTTTGTAGTTGGTTATGGCGATTATCGTTTTGATAATCAGTTAGAATTTGCAAAAGATACGAGCACAACGGAAGTTATTTTTAGCGCATCGCCTTTGGTTGGTTATACTGGCAACGATAAGATATTTCCAGCGATTTATAAGCTAAATAATACTACCGAAGAAATGATTGAGCATAACATTCGTATTATGCAAGCCAAAAAAATAACAGGGCGAACAAGTTGGAAAATATACTCAAGCGCAAAAGTTTTTAACGTGCCTGTTTCTTATGGTACTTATACGGCTTATGGTTACGCGGGGCATTTAGACGATCCATTTAACCCCGCATCCGATTTAAACTTTGGAATACCAGAACAAATAAATTTTAATTTAACAACAGGCACATTATCAAACAATTTATTTAACACTTATTACTCGCCATACTTTGCGGAAATAACGGACAAAGATTCGAGGTTAGTAACATGCAAAATGAAATTAACTGAGCGTGATATTAATACGCTTGATTTTACGCGTTTTATTTGGGTTGATGGAGTTTTGTATCGCCTTTATAAGATAGTAGATTATAGCGAAGGGGAACTTTGTGAGGTGCAATTATTAAGAGTAATTTATACAACATACTAAAATGATTATAAAATATTTTGATGAGTTTGAAGGGCAATGGTTAGACATTACGGGAGCTACCGGAACGACTTTGCAATATGACGACGCGAGCGGTTGGGTTGGAGTATCTAATAAAGTTATAAGAGGCAATATATCACAGGTAGGAACTAACGCGCCAACGATTGATATATTTGAAAATACAACAGGGGCAACGCTAACAACGAGTAGAACTAATGCAGGCATTTATCGTATAGATTCTAATATAGCACTTTGGACAACTTCAACAATGTTTATTACAATAGGCAACAATCAAAATAAGAATGGCGATTTTGTTTTTAATATTCAATATGGTACTTCAACAAGATTAGATTTATTTACTTTATTGGATGGGGTTTTAACAGACGAATTATTAGGAAATACAAGTTTTGAAATAAAAATATATTAATGGCAACAACAACTGAAGTAGGAGTTAAAATAACGGTGGACGGAAGCGAAGCCACCAAATCGGTAGGCTCAATTAAATCGCAATTAAAAGATGCGACGGCGGAGTTAATTGAGATGCGTGAAAAGTTTGGCGATACGTCAAAAGAGGCAGTTGAAGCCGCGAAAAAAGTTGCTAAATTAAAAGATGCAATCGGCGACGCAAAAGCAATGGCAGACGCATTTAACCCAGATGCAAGATTCAAAGCATTTGGGCAAGCGTTACAGGGTGTTGCTGGTGGGTTTAGTGCAGTACAAGGCGCAATGGGTTTAATAGGTAGCGAGAGCAAAGATGTTGAGAAAATGCTTTTAAAGGTTAATTCCGCAATGGCATTAAGTCAGGGGGTTAATTCAATTTTAGAAGCGAAGGACGGATTTAAGAATTTAAAAACCGTTGCAGTTGATGCCTTTAAAGGAATTAAAACAGCAATCGGCTCAACAGGTATCGGTTTATTGGTTGTTGCACTTGGTACGATTTACGCTTATTGGGATGATATAAAAGAGGCTGTTGGTGGCGTTAGCGATGAACAAAGTAAATTGAATCAAGCGTCTGCGGATAATCTAAAAATTCAACAACAAAAATTAGACGCAATAGGCTCACAGGATAACATTTTAAAATTACAGGGAAAATCAGAGCGCGATATTTTAAAAATAAAAATAAATCAAACAGATGAAACTATTAGCGCTGGCGAAGCTAATATACAGAACTTAAAAGCTACCAAAGTTGAACAAGTTAGAATTGCTGAAAGGAATAAGGAAATATTAAAAGGGTTATTAAATTTTTTAAGCATTCCGATTACAGCTGTTTTATTTGCCGTTGATAAGATACGTTCCACAATGGGGCAAACTTCGACTTTATTAGAAGATTATAAAAATGGATTGGCGAATTTAGTTTTTAATCCTGAAAAAGTTGCAAAAGAAGCGGAATCAGCAATAGCTGAAGCAGAAAAAGGTATTACAAATTTAAAAAATCAAAGGGCAGGTTATCAATTACAAATTCAATCAATAGACAAACAGGCGAGCGATAAAAAAAAGGAAACCGACGATGCGAATAAAGCAAAGGAATTAGAGGCACAAGATAAATATCAAAAAGATTTACAAGCGTTAAAGGATAAGAATTTTACTGAAGCAATAAAAGACGAAAACGACAAAGCTGAAGCTTTATTGAACTTGCAATATACAAATGATATAAAGGCTTTAAATGCGAGTAAATTAAGCGAAGAACAAAAGAATGCAATGCGTATTGAATTAGGTAAACAATACCAATTAAATTTAGACGCAATTAATGTTAAACGAATTGCAGACGCTAAAGTAATAACAGATAAAGAAGAAGCCGATGCACTTGCAAAGCGCGATAAAGAAATAGCATTTGAAGAAGGTACTTTTAAAATATTAAATGACTTACGAATAAGTCAAATAAAAGACGAAGGCGATAAGGCAAGGGAAAACGAGGCGTTAAGATATCAAGCCGATATTGATGCAAATTATGAGGCTTTAAATAAAAAAGAAATAACCCAAGCGGAATTTGATGCAAGAGCAGAAGCAAATAAAAAACTAAACGAAAGTAAGATTTCGGAAATACAAAAAGCCGAAAGCGAAAACAGGATTAAACAGGATGAATTAGAGCGTAAAAATAAAATAGAATCCGCAAAAGCAATCGGCGATTCATTAGGGGCGCTATCCGATTTAGTAGGTAAACAAACGGCGGTCGGTAAAGCACTGGGAATAGCGCAAGCTTTGATAAATACTTACATCGGTGCATCTGAAGTATTACGAGCAAAATCTGTTATACCTGAGCCCGGAGGTACAATTTCAAAAGTAATAAATGTTGCGGCTATTATTGCAACAGGTATTAAATCAGTAAAGGCAATTATTGGAACTAAAGTGCCAAGCGCTTCGGGTGGTGGCTCAGCTGGGGGGGGTGGAGGAAGTATTCCGTCTGTCCCATCAATTACGCCACCATTACCGCCACAATTAAATACGCAAATGATTAACGGCGGTCAAATAAATCAATTAGCATCGGCAACGGCTCGCGCCTATGTTGTAGAATCCGATGTTAGCGGAAATCAGGAACGAATAAACCGATTAAATAGAGCATCACGTATAAATTAAAAAATATGACATTACCAATTTACGAATTAAAGATTAGCGATAATTTACAAGATGAGGCAATGGTTGATTACATTGCGTTAGTAGATGCGCCCGCAATTAAAAAAGATTTTTTAGCCTTTAACGACCAATTAAGTATTTACGGATTTAGTCCAAAGTTTTTTTATTTGTGTCCTATGGCTACTGAATTATTTAAGCATTTAGTAGAAATGAATGTTGGAATAAACGAGCAAGGAATGTTACGAAGCGCTGGACAAATAGCCGATAATATTTTAGAAACGGAATATTATGCAATCGAAAAAAACTTTGTTAGCCTTGAAGATTACAACGAAGCCGTTTTATTGTTAGACGATTTTATTGACTTAATGGCTGAAATAGACAAGTTAATAGGAATGCAACACGATGTAAGTTTTATGCAAAACCATATCGATAAAATTAAAAGCTATTTGCCTATAAATACATTTGCCGAATCTTACAATGATTATCCAAAAGAGGCAAGCGAAAACGCAAAGATAGCTTTGAGATGGGCTGAAAAAAACGGATGGGGGGATTGTGGAACGCCTGTTGGAAAAATTAGAGCAAACCAATTAGCAAACGGCGAGCCGATTAGTAGAGATACTATTGCCCGTATGGCTTCTTTTGAAAGGCAAAGACAAAATTCAAATAAAGAATTAGGGGACGGTTGCGGACGTTTAATGTGGCTTGCGTGGGGTGGCGATGCTGGTGTTGAATGGGCTTCGAGAAAACTCGCGCAAATCGACAAAACAAAATTATCGTTTTCAATTATAAGCGAAGAAAAAAGAATTATATCGGGGGCGTTAATGTTGGCCGATGAACTTATTTTTCGCGATAACGAGCGATTTGGACAGCACTATGTTAAGTTTTCAGCGGAAACAATTAAATCAATAGCAATAAAATGGGCAAAGAAAAACTTTAATAACCACGTTAATTTAATGCACGATCCTGAGCAAAAAGTAAAAGGAGTTACGATGTTTGAAAGTTGGTTAGTAGATAGCGAAAGGGGTATAATGCCAATGAAAGGATTTGAAGGCGTTGCCGACGGAAGTTGGTTTGGGAGTTTTTATGTAGAGAATGAAAAAGTATGGCAAAGCATAAAAAAAGGCGATTACAAAGGGTTTAGCGTTGAGGGTTTATTTGACTATGAGCAACCAATTTCAGCCGAAGAAAACGCCTTAAAAAAGATTAGTGAACTTTTAAATTCAATTGTTGAAGATTAAATCTATATTATAATATGAAAGCAACAGAAATTTTACAAAAATTAAAAGAGCAATTTGCTGAATTAGTAGCACAACCAACACAAACTCCCGTTGCAATGGTTAGCGCAACACTTGAAGACGGAACAGTTGTTGAGGTTACCGCTTTAGAAGTTGGCGGAATTGTTACAATCGAGGGCGTTCCCGCTCCAGCAGGCGAGCATAAATTAAACGACGGAACAATTTTAGTAGTAGGCGAAAACGGCGCTATTATGGAAATCAAACCTAAGGTTGAAGAAATGCCAACTGAAGAAATGCCACCAATGGTTGAAGATATGGGCGCTAAATTTTCAAGTTTGGAAAATTCAACTAAGGAAAAATTTGCATCTTACGAGCAAAAATTTGCTAACTATGAAACAAAATTTGCAGAGTACGAAAGCAAATTAAATAAGGCTACTCAATTAATTGAGGGCTTAATGAACTTAACTAAAACGCTTGCAGAAACTCCAACAGGAACTCCAGACGTAGCGGTTAAAAATAATTTTACAGAAACAAAAAAGAAGGATTACTCAATATTATTTTCATAAAAATTTAAATTAAAATAAAATGGCATTATCATTAGGCACATTATCAGCATATACAAAACAACTTGTTGAGCCACTATTAACGAGCGCGGTTATCGGCGCAAAAACGCAACAAATGATTATGGA
>Ga0114966_10002145_pt1 | contig 17763 bp, 18 predicted proteins | sample M_130207_XF_Meta_FD_87029 | JGI IMG/M metagenome (GOLD analysis project Ga0114966, IMG submission 87029) | Freshwater microbial communities from Lake Montjoie, Canada to study carbon cycling - M_130207_XF_MetaG | ecosystem: Environmental > Aquatic > Freshwater > Lake | place: Lake Montjoie...
AAAAAGGTTGAGCCAAAAAAACAACAAAAAAAAAACAAAAAAAACAAAAACAAAAAACTACCGTTTATCGGCGAAGAAAAGTAAGAAAAGGTTGACCGAAACTTATATGTAAAATTACAACATGTACATATTTCCTATCAGGGTTGTGTTTTGGTCCAACCTTTTTCTAAAAGGTTGTGTTTTGGCCCAACCTTTTTCTACTTGCTTCGCAGATAAAAGGTTGTTTTTGACCCAACCTTTTTTCAAAAGGTTGTATAAATGGATTTAGCAAAGCGTGATTTATTAATCAATTCCTTAAAAAATCAAAAGAGAGAAAAAGAACAATTATTAGTGCATAATAAAAGACAATTAAATGAACGTAAAAATGATAATCAGCATTTAAACATTGTTGTAGATGATTATAATGATTATTTTTCTCTCTTGGAAAAAGAAAAGGATAAGCAAATAGGTGCATTGCAAGTGTTAGTGGATTATTTAACAACACTTATCATAGATCCCACTTCAACACCTGAAATAATAAAACAAGCCAAACTTGATAAAAATATAATATTAAGCGAATTGAACAAACACTTTTACACCTTTTCTCAATTAAAACGCCCAAGTTTTCAGCAAACCACATAATCATTTGCTTTTGGGATTATATTTCTTGAGACACTATTAAAAAAAGGTTGAAGGATTACTCCTTCCGTAAAATCAATAGTAAGGAATTTCACCTTACGATAGTCCAACTTTTTCCACACTAATGTGGTGAAGGACGAAATGAGTAGCAATTGTAATATGTTTTGTTTGTCTTTAGGACTCACATATTACTGCTAAACCACCGTTGTCGGTAGGAAACAACCCCATTTATTATCATTGTTGTCTATTTAGTATAATCTAATACCCTTTAAATACTTTTATTTCTCATATACCAAATAAATTGGGCGTTTTAAATGAGAAAAGTTGTAAAAAAGTGTGGCAAAACAATACTTTTTAGAAAAGTGCGGCAAAAACCTTTTTTTAAAGTGTATATATAATGGGCAAGTCTAAGCGAAGCAATCATAAGAAGCGAAGCAATCATAAGAAGCGTAGGCATACAAAGAAACAAGCTGGTGGATTTAGGTATGGTAATCTCCACTCTGGTGATGTATTAGTGAGTGCAGCGTCAGCTGAACCACGCAGTCGGAGTCGTACCCGTTCGCGCACAAGAAGTAAAACTAGGAAAACTCATAAAAAATCGTTTTAGTTTGCGCCAAGTAATTTTATTTTATGTGAATATTGTATAGAGCATGAAATTAAATATTCATTCGTTATTAAGAGATAAAAACGTTCTTTATGTCACTTTGTTTATTACAATTATTAATATGTTTGCGTATTTAATGTTTAGACAATTTGACGCCGTTTTATTTTTTGTTGTGATCGGTTTAATTACAAGTCATTTTACTAAAAATATGATTATTGTGTTAATCACGGCCATTTTAAGCACTAATTTAGCAATTAGTGTCAAGTTAATTGGAAAAGTGAAAGAAGGGATGGCAAATAAAGATGAAACGGATAAAGATAAAGCGACTAAAGCTAACGCTGACAAGAAAAAAGATAATAAGAATAAACCTGATAAGAAAAAAGATAATAAGCAGAAAGCGATTGAAGGTCTAGTGTCTAACAAAGATGACGCTGCTGCTCATGACAAAGCTCCGAAAAAAACCGCAAAAAACACAGCTGCGAAAGAACCTAAATGTGTAGGCAGTGATTGTAAGAAAAAGAAAGATGGGTTTACCCAGCAATTAAACCCCGCTCATATAAATGGCATGGACGATGATGATGATGATGACTTTGCTTTTCACCCCACCGTAGATTATGCTTCTACGTTAGAATCAGCGTATGATAATTTAGATAAACTCTTAAGTTCGGATGCCATTAATAGTATGTCTGAAGATACACAACGTTTAGCTGAAAAACAACAAATGTTGATGGGCAATATTAATAAACTCCAACCGATGATGGATAAAGCCAGCTCTTTATTAGATGGATTAAATATGGATAAAATGACTGGCATGCTAGGAGGATTACAAGATAAATTGAGTGGAATCGGTAAGAATTAAACACAACCTTTTCAAAAAAGGTTGGACCAAAACACAACCTTACTTTACGCAGAATTCATAATTAAAATCTGTGTAAATACACAACTATATTGCGTGTGATTTTTGGTCCAACCTTTTTTGAAAAGGTTGTGTTTTGAAAAGGTTGTGGTTTGAAAAGGTTGTGTTTTGAAAAGGTTGTTTTTTGAAAAGGTTGTGTTTTGAAAAGGTTGTTTTTTGAAAAGGTTGTTTTTTGAAAAGGTTGTATAGTGTTATATATAATGAGCAGACGCTGTCCCCCCGGAGTGATTTGTGTAGAAAATGTCACTATTGTTTTTGTAATAATTATACTCTTTGGTGTGCTTTTATTTATTCATTATAAAAATAAAAACCCTGTGGTGAGAGAAAATGTGTTTATAAACCGAGATGGACCCGGGCCCATGTCAATGCCCATGCCTATGCCAATTAGGGAAAATGTCTTAATGAATCCTTATGATGCCCCCCTCCGTGATGATCGCTATATACAAAGCGTAGGTGGGTTTCTGCCTATAAATGTCCCCACCCAATCCGTTGACACGAATTATCGCCAAGTCGGGATTTTAACTCGGCTCAAGGGCAAACAAAAAGACACTATTTTGCCCTTAATGGGTCGGCCCTTGTTTACTAACCGAGATAAATGGAACTTTTACACGATGAATGACAGCAATAACGCAGTGAAATTACCGCTTACCTTTAAAGGCCGCAGTTGTACAAGTGAATATGGTTGTGACAATTTATATTCAGGTGATGTGGTCTTCGTAGAAGGTTACAATGAGGCTTTTAAAGTGACGGCGTATGATAATCAAGTAATGCGGTATATCCCATTTATATGAGGGAATCTCTTTATATTGTTTTAAGCATATATTCGTTAACACATATATTCGTTAACACATATATTCGTTAACACATATATTTATTTCTTTTAGAAAGTGATAAAATCTTCTTTAGTAAAGTACACATTTTTCCTGCGCCGAGTGGTCTTTTTATTGGTATGTTGGGCGACGTCCCCGCCAACAAATGGATTCGTATTAGGCGCATGTTCTCCTATTACTCCTGCAACGGCGGCTTCGGTCGTTACACTAGTGTCGTAATTCGCTGACAGTACCGGGCCAGGATTTGTGATCCCTGTGGGATACTGAATCCGCACTAAAATTTCTTTGACGCCATTGCTGTTTTCCGTAGTAGTGGTTTTTACTGAAGCGGGGCCATTATTATCACCTTGCAAACCATAAGCAGGGTTATCACCTTGCAAACCATAAGCAGGGTTATTAAATTGAAGGGGGTCTGCCCCTCTTTTCACTTCAATCTCTCTTTCTAATTCCGCTAATTGTTTTCTGGATTGTTTCACTTGTTCAGAATATTTAGGGTCATCTTTAAACTGATCAATACGCTCTTCTAACCGTTTTTTGATCAGTTCTTGCTCCGCCATCGCCGCCGTATTCTTCTCAATGTTTTCTTTCAAGGTGGTGTCCATTTTACTCCATTTCTCTAGGTCTGCTTGATTTAGTTTGTCCTCTTCTAATTCTTCAATACGTTCTGTTAATTTTATAGATATTTCTTGTTGTTTTTTCAGATCTTCCCGTCCTTTAAGAATCAGCGCATTCCGTTCAGCGAGTATGGTTTCTAATTTCTCTCTTTCTACTTTGGACTGAGTGATTGTATCTTCTAATTGTGTATTTAAGACTTCAATCTGTGAACGCCGGTCCGCAGCAGCTTCTTCAGCCTCTTTATTCCATTTTTCTGTTGTTTTTATTAATTCATCGGTTTTCTCGCGTAAATTTTTACGTATAGCATCAATACCCGTTCGTAGATTCTTTATTGTATCGGTATCTGCTTCCTGATTTTGTTCAAGCGCCGTTTGTTTTTCTTTTAATTCCTGTTCTAGAGCCTCAATCGTGGTATCATTCTTACTTAATAAATCATAGAGTATTGTTCTTTCCGCTTCGCGCTCTTTTTCTTGGGCTTGAATTGTATTGTTCCATTGGGTTCGCACACCTTCTATAAAATTCTGATATTTCAACCGGTCTTCGTCTTTCATATTTTGAATAATGCCTTCGTATTTCGTCATCAAGACGGCTTCTTTTGCCTTGTCTTTTTGGTATTTCTCTTCTAGCTCGGTCATTCTGTCACGCACAATTTTTTCTATTTCGGCTGGAGTAAGCTTATTTTTGTCTTCTTCCGGAAATAACAAATGGTGTGGTGGTGGTGGCGGTGGTGGCGGTGGTGGATAGGGTGCGCCTTTATCATTTGTAAAGACATCGGGTAATTCACTGCCTGGTAAGTCAGCCTTTGGCAAGTCAGCCTTTGGCAAGTCAGCCTTTGGCAAGTCAGCCTTTGGCAAGTCAGCCTTTGGCAAGTCAGCCTTTGGCAAGTCAGCCTTTGGCAACTGATCAAACCCTTCCTGAGTTTCATTAATGGCTTCTTCAAACTTTTCAAATTCTGCAGCAGCAGCATCCCCAAAGACATTCTGACCAGCTTCCTTCACTTGCTCGCGTAAATAGTCTTTGAATTCTTTAAATTTTGCCAATTCTTCATCGTCTGGTGTGTAAGCCCAATTATTAACAGCTTCTTCAATTTCGCCATATTTTAGTTTATCAACCAATATATCTGGATTATTTGTTTGTAAGCTTATTATTTCTTCGCGTAATGCAGCGATTTCAGTTTTTTTCTCTTTGGAGATAGTTAATTGAGCTGCTTCGCTTGCTTCTTGTGCCTGTGCCTGTGCCTCTGGCACTTGTGCCTGTTCTTCTTGTACTTCTTCGTCTTCGTCATCTTCTTCTTGTGCCTGTTCTACTTGTGCCTGTTCTACTTGTGCCTGTTCTACTTGTGCCTGTTCTACTTGTGCCTGTTCTACTTGTGCCTCTGGCACTTGTGCCTGTTCTACTTGTGCCTGTTCTACTTGTGCCTGTGCCTCTGGCACTTGTGCCTGTTCTACTTGTGCCTGTGCCTCTGGCACTTGTGCCTTAGCCAAGCGCAAATTATAGGCATTGTTTAACTCAAAAATTTCTTGCAACAAGTCAGTGAGTTTAGCAATCTCCTTCGTTTTCTCTTTTTTTTTGTTTCTTATGTTCTCTCTGTTTTTAATAGACTTGTCCACGTAATCTTTAATAAAAACTACTTTTTTATATTCGGCATCAGTCAAGGGCTCTTCCCGACCTTTGTCTTCTTCCAATTTACTGGTTTCTATTAATAAATGATTTTGGATATCTACCAAGGGATCACACGGCTTTTGAGACAATTCATTGACAGTTTCTTCTACGGCTTTTAATTTCTCCGCTTCAGTACCAGGCGATTCTTCTTTCACTTCCATCACTTGGATAATATCAGCGATGGTCTGTTTATCTTTCTCAGTTTCGGCACAATATTTAAGTGCCGCCGTTTTGCCTTCCAATGTATTTTTCAACGCTTCATTCGCTTGCTGCACTTTTGTTTCAACATCCGTTAAACCACTGGCTAATTCAGCTTCTTCAGCTTCCGTTAAAGGCTCGGCGTTTTCTGCCGGCGCAGCAGGTACAGGTGCAGGTACAGGTACAGGTTCTTGTTCTTCTCCCGCTTCTGCTTCTTCATCCCCTTCTAATTCCGCAAAGGCCGCTTCAACTGCTATATCTTCTTTCTTTTGTTCTCGTTCGCGTCTTGATAACGGCTGAGGTGCCTGAGCGCTTTCATAAACATCTTTCAACCCAGCAATCGCCGTAAATGCGGCTCTTAATTCATTTATGAATGCATTGGTTTTTTCTTTGATCATCTGTACTTTTTTCTTCTCTACAACGTCTTTACTAAGTTTTTGTGTATTTTTTAACCGCTTAATGGCTAAAATAGTAGTATTCCAGGTATCAATCAACTTCCGTAAAGTGAGACTTTTCCCAGTATTAGTCATTAACTCCCGAGCTTCGTCCGCTGTGAGATTTTGTTTAGTCAATACTAAATATTTTCCCAAGTCAGTTTTTATAGAATTGCCTATGGTCTGTAAACGGCCAATGCTGGTATAAGTTAAATTCGTATTCAACTGTATAAAATCTGATAAATCGCCAGTGACCTGCTCCTTCAAATTGCCTTTATCACGTAAATAGTCTGCATCTGTTTTACCAGCCCCGCCCGTGTAACTTTGCGTTTTTAAGGTCTTATTGCGTAGGTTTACGGATCTGTGTCGCCCCACGGTTTTTTTCACTCCCCTCAGCCGTTGTGCCGTTTTTTTCAACTTTTTTTGTGATTGATTTTTAACTTTTAGCAAATGCTTAATTTTGTTTTTAGACAATTTCATTGTTGTATATAAACTCAGAATATAAACTCAAATTTTTTATTATAAAGATAATATAATGACTTGCCCTAATGCTACTGCGCCAGTGAATATTATAAATAATACGGATTCAATCTGTGATCTCAAATGTGAATATAGTTTTCAATACCCCAATTCTAGCCTAAATGTGGCGAATAGGGGCGATTATCTTTCTTTAAAAACGGATGCTGCTAATAATCCACCAGTCACATTCAATGCAAACAAGTATGACGTCAGTGAAATTCGGCTCTATCAACCCTCCCTCCACGCCTACAGTGGGAAAAGTGCTGCGGCCGAAGTGATTATTGTGCATAATGGTGTTTCCAGTCAAGGCAATTTACTTGTCTGTGTACCGATTGTATTGGGTTCCGCCTCTACAAGTAATCCCGAGAGTTCAGAACTCTTAGACCTTATTATTGCCGAAGTGGCTAAAACCGCCAATTCAGCGGGGGCTAAGACCTCAGTGAATATTCCTAGTTTCACGGTGAATAAATTTGTCCCCCTTAAACCGTATTTTTCTTATACTGGGACCTTGCCCTATTCGCCCTGCAGTGGGCAATATGATTATGTGGTGTATAGTCAAGACAATGGAGCATTTCTCTCTATTACGGCACAGGCGTATGGTGCCCTGCAGAAAATCATTAGCGCTAATACTTACAGCCGGCAGACGAACCGTGGAGGGGTATATTATAATAAAAATGGACCTACTAATGGAGCCGGAGGGGCGCCAACGGGCGATATTTATATGGAATGCTTACCCACTGGGAGTGAAGGCGAGACTTTAGTCCCGTTGACTAAGAATTCGGCGGAGTTGTTTAATACAGAATCCATTAAACAATTTTTCACCAACAATAGTTGGATAATAAAAGTCTTGGTGGGTTTAGTGATTGTGGTGGTTTTAATTAAACTAGGGGGTTACCTGTTTAGTAAATATGAGAAAAAAACCGCTGCAGCCACGGGTCAATCGGGTGGCGCTACCGCTCTACCGAAACATATACTACCGAAACATATAGTAAAAGCGATGAAACGTTATTCAGCCCATAAAACCTAAAATAATCCTTTATTTGCTTTAAAAAAGCATACTTTTTCTAAAAGTATATTTTTCCTATAAAAGTATAGGTTAAACAATAGTTATATTTTCTTTTGATCTAGTCAAGTATTCATTCAATCCAATAAGTAAAACGATCAAGACTAAAATCACATACGTGTGCGTTGGAACTTTACTATGTAAGATAAATTTAGAATACAAACTCACTGTAACAGAGAGAATAGAGATATATAAAATATAAATTGTAATGACATCATCGTTGCCGTAATAATAAAATAAAGGTATTTTAATAGAATAAGCTAAAATCGCAAACAGCAAAGACCAGACAAATATATATTTGAATGGATATTTCTTTTTCGGAAAAAGTTTATAACCAAAACTGGCTATAACATAAAAAATGGAATAAATAATAATCCCGACAACTAAAACTAGAAAGTCGGAGTTGAAGAGCATGGTTCAGTTATATACAACCTTTTGAAAAAAGGTTGGGCCAAAACGCCTCAGCCAGAGCTTGAAGATTCTAAAATTCAACAAGTAGTGTTATTGAATTTTCAAGTGAGGATATTACTGTTAAACCAAGACCCTGTTAATGTTAGGATAAGTTTATTAGAGTTGATTATACGATTGCGCCGTTAAACGGTTGATGACAGCCTGGTAGGCACTTTTATCCCTCTGGGTTAAAGACTCGTTCCATTCTTGGGCCAGGTCCGCCCGTTCTGTGTCCGTGTAAGACGCCGTGTACAATTTCGCAATGATGTTTTCTGGATGCAATGTTTCACACTCTAAATTATTTATCAGCATAGTGCTGTAGCTAGGGAGGAGGATATTGTACAGCGTTTCGCCATTATAGGTGACTTTTTTCACTTGGTCGGAATAGTCCAAGAACCGATAGGCTGGGACAAGTTGACCTTTAAAGGCGATTTTATGGTCCTTGGACAGGAGGGTTTTGGTATGGGGGACATTACGGCCTAACGCGTGTGGTGCCAAACTGATGAGGTATTTGTCTAAGGTGACCGTACGGGTCACGTGTAAAATCGGTTGGTGGTTAATGGTATGCAGTTGAGGGTCAATGGATTCAATTGCAATGCGGCCCTGATCCGTAGTGATGGGTGTACCTGCCGGAAAGCAAATGTTGGAAATAACCGGGGTGGGCGTCGGAGTGGGCATCGGTGTGGGCATCGGTGTGGCTATATCTGAAATACCATGAGCTCCGCCCAACATGTTTCCACCTAAACTTAATTTTTGGGGTTGGGCAGTTGAATTAAGCCAAAACGCTGGACCTGGTAAGTCACCAACATAAGTATTAGTGCCGACAATTTGTCCTAAACTATTAATATTACTGGCGGTGTTAAAGCGAAAAAAACCCTGTAAACTTAACAGTGTGGGAAGAGATATAGAATCAGCCCAAATCACTGCGCCAGCTCCACTGGTTGTGTCTGTGGTTATAGTATTATTGCCGACAATTTGTCCTAAACTATTAATCCCACGGGCGACTCCGCTAGTTACAGTTCCAGGTAACCTTAATGTTCGGGGTGGGGAGTCAGCATCAGCCCAAATAACTGGTTTATTTACCTCATCAATAACAATGCTGCCGACAATTTGTCCTAAACTATTAATCCCAAAGGCGACTCCGCTAGTTACAGTTCCAGGTAACCTTAATGTTCGGGGTGGGGAGTCAGCATCAGCCCAAATAACTGGTTTATTTACCTCATCAATAACATTGCTGCCGACAATTTGTCCTAAACTATTAATCCCACGGGCGACTCCGCTAGTTACAGTTCCAGGTAACCTTAATGTTCGGGGTGGGGAGTCAGCATCAGCCCAAATCACTGGTATTGTATTAGGATTAAACTCATCATAATTACCAATTTCGCCGACAATTTGTCCTAAACTATTAATCCCATAGGCGACTCCACCCTGTTCCCCCCCTAAACTTAAATATTTGGGTGGGGAGTCAGCATCAGCCCAAATCACTGGTTCTTTGCGCTCAACATTATCACTACTTTTAGTAATTTCGCCGACAATATTCATTTATATATATATTGCGTATATAAAAAATGTAAACAATATATATATATATATCTTTACAGTTGTTGATATTGCGTATTTTCATATAACACCTTCATAATCCGTGGGGGCAGCGTCGTGTAAGCCAGCTAATACAGGTTTATATGCCGACCCGACCGACGTCTCATTGCGCACCACGGGAGCCATACGCGCCACTTCTTCTTCTTCTAAGGTATAAGGAAAATCATTGAATTTGCTAAAATCCATCACTTTTCTCTCTTCCGATGGTAAATACTCGCGGATTGCAAAATTTCCCGAACTTAGTGAAGCCCGTTTAATCATGGTATAAACGGCTATTAACGCAAGGACACCCGAGACTTTACAGACATTGAAGAAAATATGCAATGCCAAGAGGTACAACGCCACTTTCCCATAAATGGAATCTACCGCTCCCGAGAGAAACGCCGGTAAATGCACCTCCAACAAAATATACATTATCAAAAGGATTGAAAGCGTTAAATGTTCCCGTTTTTCCATTTTAATTTTCCGCAACAGATTTTGCATTATATACACTAAATATATATTTTTATTTTTCTCTTATCTTGAGGATTTTCAATAAATATAATTAAAGTAAAAATTGAACTAAACCGATTTCATTATAATATAACAACAAACGAAGAGAATGGAACATAGTATTTATCTCGGTCCTAAAGGTTATACCATTTATAAAGAATGTTTATCCGACAAAGATTTGCTGGACATAAAAGAAGAATTAAATGTCCGGGCATATGTGCCGACCTCGCCCGTTCAGCCCCCCGCGTTTCCGGTCTTTCGTGAAGCCCCCAAGAAAATCTACTTGCCGCGGTTTTATGGCATAAATAATTACGGCCCCCCGGAAGAAATTCGCATTCCCCGTGGAACGGATATAGATATCACGTTCAATGGCGAGCTGCGGGACTACCAAAATCATATTATTTCCGAATATACAAAGCATACGCATAAAGAATTGGGTGGCGGAGGGTTATTAGAAATTCCCTGTGGGCGGGGCAAAACCGTGATTGCCTTGAAAATCATCGCCACCTTGAAAAAAAAAACTCTGGTGATTGTCCATAAAGGGTTTCTCTTAAACCAATGGATTGAACGAATTGAGCAATTCCTCCCGACGGCGAAAGTCGGCCGGATTCAGGGCCAAATATTGGATATTGATGGCAAAGATATCGTGATAGGGATGTTGCAATCCCTTTCTATGAAAGAATATCCGGAGGACCTTTTTCAAAGTTTCGGCTTGACCATCGTAGATGAATGCCATCATATTTCGTCCGAAGTTTTTAGTCGGTCGCTGCAAAAAATTATCACGTTTTACACCTTGGGGTTGAGTGCCACCATGCAGCGCAAAGATGGTCTTTCTAAAGTATTTAAAATGTTTTTGGGAGATATTGTTTATAAAGAAAAGCGCGAAGATGAGGATCCAGTTTTGGTCAAGGCGATTGAATACCGCACGACGGATGCCGAATTCAATAAAATGTGTTTTGATTACCGGGGGAATCCCGCCTACAGTACGATGATTTCTAAATTGTGTGAGTATAGTCACCGCAGTGAATTTATATTGAAAGTGATTACACACGAACTGCAAGAACAGGCGGGTCAACAATTGATGATTCTGGCACACAATAAGAATATTTTAACTTACCTTTACAAGGCCATTGAACACCGGCATATTGCCACGGTGGGTTATTATGTGGGGGGGATGAAAGATGCGGATTTGAAAAAAAGTGAAACTTGCCAAGTGATTATTGCGACCTATGCCATGGCGGCGGAAGCCTTGGATATTAAAACCTTGACATCACTGCTGCTGGCGACACCTAAAACCGATATTATCCAAGCCGTCGGCCGTATATTACGGGTGAAACACGAACGGCCATTGGTGATTGATATTATAGATACCCACGAGACCTTTATTAGCCAATGGCAAAAACGTCGCAAGTATTATGCGAGTAATAAATATAAGATACTTCATACAAATAGTTTGTTGTATGAAGCAAGTATAAGCAAAGCAAATATAAGCGAAGCAAGTATAAGCGAAGCAAGTAAAACAAAGCAACTCAAGCAAACCGATATTTGGAAACACTTGGCCGAACCTGCTAAAAGTAAAGGTAATAAATGCAAAGGGACTGAAGATACAGATTTATATGTGTCGCTAGAAACGAAAATGAAGGGCAAGTGTATGATTGATATAAATACGTTATGATAACACGGATATCTTTTACGCGCCACGTATTATTTTACCACAATCATTATAGGGCAATAACGGTGGTGGACTCGCTAAAGCACTCTCATTCGGTCCTAACATACTATCTAACCCCTGACCAAACGAAATGGCTTTATTACCGTAGGGTTGATCTTGGGATGCATCACGACCTCTGGTATAGTCACTAGCACTGTTCATCCCACCTCTCATCATCCACTGGCGACGCGCTGTAAATTTGTTTCCCCCACGACGACTGCGTTTTGCGCCCCGACTTCGTCTTGCGCGTCTTGTACGTGTTGCGCCCCGACTTCGTCTTGCGCCCCGACTTCGTCTTGCACCCCGACTTCGTCTTGCACCTCCCACTGTGTGTTTGTGTGACTTATTTTTACACCCATATTGCGTATGTTTTTTCCCGCCTTTAAATAAAGGAGGAAATAAATTACGATAATTACCAAGGTTATTATAACCTCGCACTTCTGAATAAGGCGCGTTAGGTCCCGCAACCGGCGCAATAGGTTTATTCGTGAATTCATAGCCAATATTTCCGCCGAAATATTTTTTGGCACTTTTACTCTTACGTCTTCGTTTGCCCCCAATAATATACGGCGGTTCGGCAAACGACGATTGCGATGCTAAATAACCCTGATTGGTTCCTGCACAGCCAACACCGGCAATCTTGGCATACGGGTCGGCATATTTATTGGCTTCAAACGCAAAGTTGGTTGGTTCAGTATTATATCCACTAAATGACATATATATACAACCTTTTAAAAAAAGGTTGGGCCAAAAATTTATTGTGCGTACGCAGTTTTGTTTTTGGATCAACCTTTTGCTAAAAGTTTTTAAAAATATTTACCAAAAAAATTATTGTGCGTACGCACTTTTTTTGGCCCAACCTTTTTCTAAAAGGTTGCTAAAAGGTTGCTAAAAGGTTGAACCCAAAAATTTATTGTGCGTATGCGGTTGTTTTTTGGCCCAACCTTTTTCTAAAAGGTTGTTTTTTGGCCCAACCTTTTTCTAAAAGGTTGTTTTTTGGCCCAACCTTTTTTTAAAAGGTTGTTGTTATCACCTCCACCGGTTGCCATTTTTTGAATTTTCTATTATAAACGCAGCGCATTGTTAAAGATTTCTCTAAATCCACGAATTTATCTATGGCTGTATCTTCATAATCCATTTCGTCTTCGCTTTCTTCCAAATAATCCAAATTTATATTTTCTCTAATTCGTCTAAAGAGCGAATTCAAATAAACACTGGATTTATAACTCGGGACGAACGCTATACCATTAAAAACATTAGCCTGATCATACAAGTGATAGATATCTGCATCTATCGTTGCCTTTACCTGAAATACCGCCTCTTGAAGTGTAGCTGAATTAAACTTATACAAGCCTAAACTATAATTTTGATTAGAATTACAGAATCGCACCCCCTGCAGTCCATAAGGCAAACCGTTGACTGCAGCTAAGAGCTGTTCGTAGTTGGTTTTTAGCACCGGCAATCCTAGGAGAAGAAAAGCTGGGGTATAGGCCACTTGTTTCACTTCACTCGCAAAGATTTCTCGCAATAAGCGTAATTTTTCTATAAATGGGGCTTTATCTACCAACATATTTTTATAATAAAATAAATGTTCACAGGTGAAATGTGTTAAATTATTCGCGCTAAAAACCGTGCCGTATATAACAGTATTGAGAGCTAGATTAGCGGCGAAACAGGTCGGATAAGGAGTGATATCGCAAATATTATTTTTCTCATTCAAGTGCAACAAAAAACAGACATTTTTATCGTGCCAATACGTAAACCAGACAAATGCTTTTGGACCAGTAGGAATGAGCATATACACATCCGCATAAACTTTCTTATGTAAAATGTTTTCATAGGAAAGTTCCAAGGGAGGAAAACGGCTCAGTAACTGTTTCTTCTCATCGTGTGTCAGGACGTTTTTGTTAGACATGTTCTTTATACAATACATAAGTTAGCTTTAATAGACTTTTATATTATATTATTAACGGCGCTAAAATGGCGTATAGGAACCAAAACTGGATTCGTTCGCGGCCTGAAAAGGGTTATTGAATGCATTTGGCATTGCATTTGGCATTGCATTTGGCATTGCATTTGGCATCGCATCTATAGCTGTTGTATTGGGTTTTTTCAGTTCATTCAAAAAATTCTTTAATTCGGCTTGCATGCTTTCTTGGCCCATACTTTGTGGGTTCATACTTTGTGGGTTCATACTTTGTGGGTTCATACTTTGTGGGTTCATACTTTGTGGGTTCATACTTTGCGGACTCATACTTTCTTGGCCCATACTTTGTGGGCTCATACTTTGTGGGCTCATACTTTGTGGGCTCATACTTTGTGGGCTCATACTTTGTGGGCCCATACTTTGCGACACTATATTATTTTGCGCCATTCTCTCTTGCCCCCCTTGTTGAACTGATGCATAGTCATCTTCCTTTTTTATCCCCGCAAACATTTGATTATATCTTTGCGCAGGCTTATTTACTAAATCTTTTACTTTTGGGACTGTAAGTGTATTTTTAAAAAATCCATATAAATAATGAATAAGGCCTATTAATAACAAAGATACAATTATATATTTTACTGTTGAAAATAACATTATATTTTATATATATCTAACATAAGTTTAGACCTGATAAAAACGTAACAATATCATTTATACTATCATTTACATTTATCGTATCATTTACATTTATCGTATCATTTACATTTATCGTATCATTTACATTTATCGTATCATTAACATTTATCGTATCATTTACATTTATCGTATCATTTACATTTATCAAAAAATAGAGGGCACTGGTCTGTTTATCTTGTTTTTCCAAAATTAATTGAACACGGCCTGGCAAAGCATGGACCGGCAAAGCATGGATCGGCAAAGCATGGACCGGCAAAGCATGGACCGGCAAAGCATGGACCGGCAAAGCAAATGTATACATATCTATCGTTTCCATAATATGATATGGATTAATTTGATACCAATCTACATCATATTTTATACTACTTTTATCTACGATAAAATCTATATTTTGAATAGTTATATTTTCAATCGGCACATCCTTAATCTCTAATCGCATCAATTTATTTTCTTTCACAAGAAAAATACCTTCGCTGGAGTATATACGATTGAAACTGGTTTTATTCAATAATGTCATACCCAGAAAATCCATCTTATCAGCAATACTGAGATCTGAGAAATAGAAGCGTGTCATAGTGCCAACGGGTGTCATAGTGCCAACGGGTGTCATAGTGCCAACGGGTGTCATAGTGCCAACGGGTGTCATAGTGTCAACGGGTGTCATAGTGTGTATGAATAATAATATATAAACTATTTAAACCCATTCATTTAAGAATAAATAAAATGACAACAATCGTATTAATAGATCACAACGGTAATATAAAAAATGTCAAAACCAAAGAACTTACTCAAGTCACTTTGTATAAAAAATGCGGTTTCCGGTCTAATGAAAATTTTGAAAGAACCGCAACATGGGAGGTGGAATACAATAAAGAAGTATTTATGATTGAGTTATGGGCCAAGTCTGAAGGTAAATCCAACAATGAAAATAAATATGATTTTCCGCCCCCGGTAGATAATATTTTATATTACGGCACTTGTGCTTTAATTCGGGTAGATAACAAAGATCGTATATTAAATTTGACAGCAGAAATCTGGTTAAAACTTTATGATAAATTATTTGGCGGTTTTGAAGAATTGGATGAAGATGGTGTTGAAGAAGACGACGAGGATCTGGGCGAGGAGGAAGAAATTGAAGAAGAGGAAATAGTGGTGAAACCGAGTAAAAAAAAAGGGAAAAAAAATGACGAGGAAGAAGAAGATGACGAAGCTGACGAGGATGATGAAGAAGGCGAAGAAGAAGAGGAAGAAGTTAGAAAAAAACCTGGCAAAAAAACTATTGTCGCCATTGAGAGCGAAGAAGAAGAAATAGAAGATTATTATGGATCCGAATTAGAGGAAGAAGCGTATTCGTATTCGGATGATGATTAACATCAACCTTTTAGCAACCTTTTAGCAACCTTTTAGCAACCTTTTAGAAAAAGGTTGGACCAAAATACAACCCCATAGAGAATGCGTACGCAGAATAATTTTACGTTCAAATATAAATTTTTATAAGTCTAAATTATAAAAATTGAAATGGTTTATATATATTTATAACACCTATAAAAAATGGAAGCCCGCAAAGAATTGATCGTGGAAGCCCGCAAAGAATTGATCGTGGAAGCCCGCAAAGAAGTTGTCGTTGACCCCCAAGAGGGACGTTATTATTATGCCACAACCTGGACCGAGCGCGAAGTCATAGATGATTATACCCACCGGTATTTTAGCACTAACCCGCTAAAATATGTAGGCAAGTATATTGGTGGACGAATTCAAGGCTGGGGCACGGCGCAAAAGGAATGGGCGCATTTTATAAATGAACGCGGTGAAAAAGTGATTGTTGCCTACAATCAGGAATTGACGACGGCCTTTTATGAGTTGCCCAAAATACACTTAGGACTTAAAACAATATAAAGACATTATATGAATGTATAATATACGTAAGAATGTTTATGGTTTACAAATTTTATGATATTGACAATGAAATGATTGTCATTCCAATCGGTATGTATACGGATTTTCAAAATGCATTAACCGACTTGAAAAATACATTACGCAAATTTAATTATTCATACGATGACAGCCAAAATATATATGAGAATGATACCTATTTTTTTACTAAAATTGAGCGATACAATGATGAAATAATTTATAATGATTTATCGTTTGAAATTATTTTGAAAAGTTCAGAATGTAATTTGTTAATTCCACCGGATGTATCTTTCAAGATGAACGAACTTCAATTATCCGCATAATAAAATAGAGAGAAACAGTTGAGCCAAAATCTTAGGCGTACGCATTCTCTATGGGGTTGTATTTTGGTCCAACCTTTTTCTAAAAGGTTGTGTTTTAATATTAAATTGAATTAATATAAACATTTATTGCTTATATTAATAAATAGGTTTCAATATGCGTTCTATTAAAAATCCCCAGGAATTTCGTGCCAATATCAATACCCAATTGCAGAAATTCTTACCTGATGCGACTATTTGCAAGAATTTAGAAAAGGGCATCTACAATTATTGTATCAAAGCCGCCACCGAGCGCCAGATTGTTAAAAAGTGGGATAATATCTATTTCACACACCTCTATGTAGACCGCTTACGTACCATTTATTTCAATTTGAAAAAGCCTGCTTTGGTTGAACGTATTATGACGAAAACCATCAAGGCACACGAAGTCGCCTTTATGACTCATCAGCAAATCGTCCCGGAAAAATGGGCACAATTGCTCAGCGACAAGAAAATCCGCGAAGAAAATATGTACGCCCCGAAATTGATGGCTTCTACCGATAGTTTCACGTGCCGCAAATGTAAATCTAAAGAATGCAGTTATTACCAATTACAGACCCGGTCGGCCGATGAACCGATGACAACGTTCGTGACTTGTATTACGTGTGGGAATCGGTGGAAATGCTAATGACGGGGGCTCGCCCCCGGGACCCCCACCAAAAATTCGTATGCTTCTATAACGGGGGCTCGCCCCCGGGACCCCCCACAAAAAGTGACGCATATTGTGATAGTTTTTTTAGAGTTTCAAATTGTGACTATAAAAAGCATATAAGCATATAAGCATATAAGCATATAAAGTATTATGGAATTAGACACAATCCTTGAACATATTAAGAGAGAACGAAAAAATATAATTTACGTAGGCATTGGGACCTATGCTGGTTTAAAAGAACCCGATGGCACCTTGTTGCTGAAAAATTACCATCAATATCCCCCTTTTTTACAGAATTTAAAAAATTCGTATGCTGATGTGTCCCTCTCTATTCTCTTGATTGACCCATGTCAGGAAAATCCACCGTACTTGGTAGAGGATAAAGGCCTAGTGCCTAAGGATAAGGGCCTAGTGCCTAAGGATAAAGGCCTAGTGCCTAAGGATAAAGGCCTAGTGCCTAAGGATAAAGGCCTAGTGCCTAAGGATAAAGGCCTAGTGCCTAAG
>Ga0114966_10002146_pt1 | contig 17758 bp, 15 predicted proteins | sample M_130207_XF_Meta_FD_87029 | JGI IMG/M metagenome (GOLD analysis project Ga0114966, IMG submission 87029) | Freshwater microbial communities from Lake Montjoie, Canada to study carbon cycling - M_130207_XF_MetaG | ecosystem: Environmental > Aquatic > Freshwater > Lake | place: Lake Montjoie...
CTAACTTTGCTAATATTCTATACTCGCTTGTTGTTAAGTGGTCCAACCACAATTTATGGGTTTTTTCTGTATTTGGATGGGTCTTTAGATAGCGACTTGTCGTTAAATACATAAACATAGCGCTTCTGTGTAACCTTTCAGTGTCAGGATGACTACAACTTCGAATGTTATGCCCGGTGCACTTGCAAAACGAACAGCTAAGAGGACGACGTTCGAAACTAAACGGAACAAACAAACTTCTATTTTCTTCTGCATTTACTAAGTCTATTACACTTTCTATACTTTGAATGCGGTCAAGAGTAATTTCTAGTGGTCGGATTTGAACGGCGGTCATTGCGGAGATTTAATTTTAAATTATTATTGGTGTAATTAAGGTTGTATAAGACCCATTGCAAAAAAGCATTTCAATTTTTTTTACACCTTTGCGCATTTCAAATGCGCAAAGTAACCGTTCCATGCCAATCATAACTGCCCGCAAAGCGGGTGTTTTGAATGTGCAATGGTGTAAAATCGACTTTCGTTCCCAACGAATAAAATTTTATAATTTTCCCCTTTCGTAAAACTCAAGGTGGATAAAAGGTGTATTATTCAACGCTGTAAAAAGTATTAAAAACAACGTCTTATATGTATATACTATGGATAAACGCGTGGTGGCGATTATTATGGCAGGAGGCCTTGGAAAAAGAATGGAGTCGGACCTTCCAAAAGTACTACACAAAGTGGGCGGGGTTTCGATGATTAACCACGTTTTGTTGTCCTTGAAAGTTCTAGGGCAGAAAACAGGAGTGTTGGATAAAATAATCGTCGTTGTAGGGAAATATAAAGAACAAATACGCGCGGTTATTGAAGAGTTGGAGGGTTTGCCTGCGATTGTTTATGTTACGCAACCTGAGCCACTTGGAACAGGGCATGCGATAATGTGTTGTAGGGAGGAATTGGCGAAGTGCCCCAACCACGATGTTTTGATTCTCTCTGGCGACGTTCCATTGTTGACGATTCATACCATGCAACAATTATTGGGCATAAAAAGTGATGCAAAATTGATTGCGGCGAATTTGGCCGACCCTACTGGTTACGGTAGAATTGTAAGTAGAGATGGCAAATTTGATAGGATTGTTGAGCAAAAGGATTGTAATTCTGATGAATTGCAAATTTCGACTGTAAATGGTGGCATTTATTGCATAAAGTCTTCTTTATTGACGAAGTATTTACCCTATTTGAATAACCATAACAAACAGTGCGAATATTATTTAACCGATATTATAGAAATTATTAAAACACACGAGAACGTCGATATAGATATATTGCACATTGAAAAGGTTCGTGTGCACGAGATTATAGGGGTGAATACCATACAACAATTGGTAGAGCTAGAAGAAATGTTCGTTATGATGGAAAAATAAAAGGCAGTCTTGAGAATAAAAAATAAAATTGATTAATAAACATTGGAAATAAAAAGAATAAACGAATACTATATAAAACTAGTAAAATGTTTATGGAAACAACTGCTGAACATAGAAATAACCGAATCGCAAACAATAGTACTATTCGTCTTCAAAGAACAGAAAGAAGGTGTTCTTATTGTAGACAACCAGGACACAATATTTCCAGATGTAATAGTGATAGAATAGTCGAATTCGAACGAATTTGTGCTCAAACCGCTAGAGATATAAACGTGCCCGATGATTTCAAAAAATGGTTAACTGATAATTATATGAACAATCAATCCCTTTTAAAAACATTTGTGATAAATAAAATGGGTTATACAATTAGAACACGCATTCCGAATTGCATTGATTTAATAACCGATTGGATTTACCGCAAATATAGACCAGGGTTGTTTATTCATGAACGTAGAAATTTGAATAATGACGAGTCATCAGAGAATACTAATATAGACGACGACGATGATAATGCGCATTTTGAAAACGAATTTATAAATTTCTTAGTGCAGCTCCGAAATAACCTCTCTATATATAGAGAGCAATTATCACAAGACCAACACGTTCAAAATATGAGGAATATGGAAAGAACGCTAATTCAAGAATTATTTACGTCATTCTTGCATAATTTTAATAATGGCCATAGAATCGGCGAAATAAACAATGGTACTAGAAAGTTTAATATAAATTCGATGATTGACATTTCAGATGAGAATGACACCAATGAAAATACCAGATGTAATATTTGTTGGGATGAAAAAGAAAACGCTCAATTTATTAAATTTGGATGTAATCATGAATTTTGCAAAGAATGCGTCATTACCAGTTTCAGAGGAGAACAAAGACAACATCCTTGTTGCGCACTTTGTCGTAGCGCAGTTATGACGATGACTTGCAAAACCGTAGAAACCCATACTGAACTAGCCGAGTTTATCGTCTAGCTAGTAAGTAGATTTGTTGTATAAGTATACTTTTTTATTTACATGTATATACATGTAAATAAATAACGGCAAATTCACTATCAAATATTTTCCAAATCGTAGAAAATATCATCATCACAGAATTTGTGTTTATATTGTCCTTTTAATTATGGTGGTTAATTGGTCGGCATAACTATAGGTCCGCCTCATCCTCCCTTCATAACTCCAGGCGGAGCAGCCATAGGGGTCATTGGTTCGCCTCAACCACCGCGCATGAAAACGCGCTTAGACTTTTTAACACGCTGTTTATTGCCACGTTTCTTTGTTGCACCTCGACGTCTATTGCTACGCTTCTTTGTTTTTCCAAATACGGAAAACAGTTTCTTCAAAAACTTCATTTTATATTATAACAAGATAAAATTTATTTACTCTATTTGGGTGCCAAGGTTGTTACTTCCTTCATTTGCCAATACAGGTTCTACACCACTTGGTTCTGCACCACTTGGTTCTGAAATATCGTGGCTATTTTCTACATGGTTCGAGTCATCTGTTGGCTCTATAATTTCGTTATTTAATTCTTTAATACTAGCTTTTTTTACCGCATTTCGTTTCACATTTTGTATTTGTAACGCATGCAAGCTAATATACGGCAAAATCGCGGCATTATTCATATAAGTCCTATAATTGAAACACGAAATACTCGTATGATTGTTAAATTTAATACTATACCACCAATACGCAGGAATAAACAATGTTTTACCTGGAACCAGGGTAAACTCTAAACATTTAATTTTATCAAAATCCGCGCTATATTTTGGCTGCGGTGACCATGGATTCACTGGAGATTTAAATTCAAAGTTTTCATAATCATAAATCGGATACAAATATTTTGCACTATGCGGAGGTGCCAATTTGATTTGTGCAGTCCCTTCCGTCAAGAGCAAGAAATTTCTATAATTGATTTCATACCTAAATGGAGTACATGTTCCGTTACTACCCATCATAACATCATAATTGCAATTCGACACCATATAGGGTCGTAAAAACTCGTCGTTATATTTAAGATTCTTAATCACACCAGTTTCTTCTAAAAAATCCTTGTTATTTTCTGAAAAATACGTGGCGTTTTTATCTTCTTCAAATAATTTAACGGCAGCATGTATCGGCAGAGGTATATATAACTCAACATTAGGGTCTGTTTCTTTAATATTTCGAATTTTGACCTCGAAAGCATGATAATTATTGGCAATATACGTTTTGTTGGACGACTCCATTATTTTTTCACAATCAAAGTCAAACAATACAGGTTGTCTTATATCACAAATTTCTTCTAAACGGTCCTTAGAAGGTTGGTCTAGTTCGTACATTTCTAAATCTTCACTCGTTTTCAAATGAAATTGAATGTGTAAATAAATAAACAATACTAAACAAAAAATAAAGAATCCAATTATCATTTTCATTGTATAATCTTAAATAAAAATAATAATAATTTTTGTCAACTAGAACGAACGAAGCAAAACACTATTTATTCGTCCGATTTCGGTGCAATATAAAATAGTAATGAACTTTCATCGCCTAAATCATACTTTATCTTCATAGGACATTGATTGCTTAATGAAAAATCGATGTCTTGTGAAAGTTTGTTGGTGATGCACATTTTATGAATATAGACCAAACTGTAGGTGAATACAATTTCTTCGTCTTCTATAACACTGTAACTCGATAAGTCATGTACTGGAATATCCACTCGCATTTCACCGGCTAAACCATTGGTAGTTAAACTGACATTATCATTGGAGCAATGGATAATAATATCGTTGCCGAAATTGCTTAGTTGTGAGCATATATCGGATATTTCTTTAGAAGCTAACGAGAATTCTGCATCATATTCGACAATTGGAACATGCATTTCTTCATAATCGTATTCGGAAAGCGGTAGTTTAAAGGATTTTTTATACTCTTTTCTGGGCTGGTCCTCGGCATCTGCTACAAAATAAATAAGAAGAATGTCGTCATTTTTATCGTCGGTTTCTATTATTAAATTTTGGTCGTCACTTTTCGTGCTAATGATAGAATGAAAGGAATTCGCATCAAAAGCAAGTTTTAAGACTTCTTCTGTTGTCTCATATTGTGCAAACCAGTTTTTATGAATTTTGGTTTCGAATAAACAGACATGCGACTTGTCTAGACCCTGAATGTACAACTGTTCTGCTTCAAATGTGGCATTGATAGTCGCCGTGCAATTTTTAAACACTTGAAACAACGAAACAAAAATTTCCTTCTTCTTTTTATCGTGAATACAAATACGCATATTACATAGTAGATGGTCTACTATTTAATATACTTTCCTTTTTATTGTATATTTTTGTCATTGTTCTACTTTTTAGTTGACACTAGATGCCAATTCTTGTTTGATAATATTTTTCAAGTCAACGCTCATAATGGTATTGATGTTTTCATGGTCATTTACAGAATCAGCATCTGCGAGATATTCTTCGCCAGATACACTATCATTTTTAAAGTCACTCGCGTATTCATTTGAAGCGTCCTTTACAGAAACATCGGCCGAATCAAAGGTGATTTCAACGTTTTTTTCTAAATCGGCGATGGCATATTCGAAATCACTGAATCTGTTGTTGGTTTCACTCGCAAATAAATCATATTTCATCATAAATGTTTTCAGGATATCCTTGGTTTCTACCAATTCTCTTTCAAACTTGAATAGTTGTTCAGTATGCTTTGCAATTGCTAAATTGTGTTTGACGCCTTCATCGCCGATGCGTGTAAGCTGTTCCGTTAATTTTGTAATAGATTCTGTAATACCCTCGTTATGTATTGTATCAGGTCCTTCCGATTCGTTCTTTTCTAGCAGGTCCAGTCTATTAATAATACTCGTTAAAACACTATTATCTATTATCCTCGAGTTTTCAGGCAAATTATATTCCGTCGACGATTCATTATGGTCGCCGTGTTCATGTTCGGTTTCCATAACCCATTGCTCGACTCGTCCTAAACGTAAGGTGATTAAACCGATGGCATCAGAAATACTTAATTTAGAAAATGGCAGGGAATTCTTTGCTTGTTGTTGAGATTGTTGCACTTGTTGATATGCGTTATTTTGCGGCATAGGCTGCCCTCTAGCAACTCTTACATTGGGTGCGGGGGGCGGTATATTTGGTTGATAACCTGGAGGCATTTGTTGCGCAAATGCGGATTGGGAAGCGATAGATGTGACTGGTCTATTTCCAGATACAGGCGGTGTATTTTCACCAGCTCTTCTAGCTCTAGCGGCGGCAAGGGAACGCGAACTCATGTTATTAGTAAGTATTGCTAAATTGTTTTTAAACCTTTTTACGCACAACACCAATTTACAAAGACCCGTGTGTAAACAATATATTTGGGAAAATGCCCTAAACTATAGTATCGCGCATTTTACAAAAACAGTTTTCGACCATTGGTGGATGAAATGATGCTGCGTTTTTCCACCTTCGCGTTTATCTCCTTTATTAATTTTTCGCTTTGTTTCTCGGTTAGATTAGGTAAAATGTGATATAATTTTGCAATATAATTTTCAGGGTGCAATGTTTCGCAAATTAAATTATTTACCAGCATTTTATCGTGTTTCTCTAATAAAACATTGTATAGAATTTCTTTGTTGTAGGGGACAGTTCGTACATTAGTTAACTCCTTTAATAATTCTTTTGCGCGCACCATTTTCCCTTTATAAAAAATCTCGTGGTTTTGACTAATATACGTTGTTTTGGTAGGATAATGTTTACCTAGTGCGTCCTTTTCAATACATACCAAGAATTTATCATGTGTAATGGTTTGGGTAACGGCTTCAATTTTCTTATCACGAATGGTGTGGATTTTAGGGTCAATCTCATCAATATTCACGTAACCGCAATTGGTGAGTATAGGTGTTTTAGCAGGGAAACAAATGTCACTAATAGGAGTGGGGGTGGGTCCAGACGTAATCGTTATCAAAAAAGGGGCGGAGAAATCCGACTCGTCTGCACCTAGGGTTGCTCTAGCAGTAATGGGGTGTGTTCCTAACGATAAATCGGTAGGCAATGTAATTGAATAATCGCCATTTACGTCGGCTACTCCAGAAGCACCAGGAATGGCGACGCCATTATCGTATAATTGCACAGTGGAACCAGGTGTGGAAGTGCCTGTAAAAGTAGGTCTAGGATTGGTGGTTACATGACTACTACTTGTTAAGGTGGGCGTGGGTAAAACACCTAGGGGGAATAAGCCGATAAAACCAGGCATAGAAGGCACAATAGTACCTGTTCCTGCTTTCGCACCGAAACTTTTGCTTTGTGTTTGCAATGGATAGGTTATAATATGACTCCAATATTTCGCGGTAGGGTCATAGTAAGCTATTTTTTGACTGGCTGGATATTGAGACTCATTGGTAAATTGACTACTATTAAAAAAATTTTTATTAAAATCTCCGTAAAAATAAGCGCTGTCTAAATCAAGACAATTTGCAAATGCGGGACCTTGTATATTAGTGATTGTGTTTGGTATGGTAATGGATGTCAACCCAGAAAGCCAAAACGCGCCATAACTTATATTGTTTAAAGATGGAACTGGTAAATCAATATTCTTTAATCCAGAACATTCATTGAACGCCCAATCGCGAATAGTATTTATATTATTTAAAGAAACGGATGATAGATTTGCACATCTTTCAAAAATTCTTTCTAGATAAGTGTAAGTGGTTGGAATTGCAACACTGGATAATATAGTACTATCATTAAATGTATATTGACCTATAACAGTCTGGTCAAATGAATTTAAAATGGTTTGAACGGTTGCATTGGTTAAAGGATTGCCAGACATAGCACCATCACCAAAACTGGTGACACTCGATGGTATGGTAATCGTGGATAAATTACATAGATAAAATGCGGCTGAGCCTATGAATACAAAGGATGTATTTGGCGACGCAAACGTAACACTCGATAACTGATTGCATTCACGGAACATATTACTAGTAATTGCCGTTACACCAGATTCTATAGTGACGCGCGTTAAATTATCACAATTATAAAAAAGATAATCGATGTTAAGTGTTAGAGAAGTCGGAATGGAAATCTCTGTAAATAAACAATTTTGGAATGGTGAGCCGCTAAAAGTAATCGTTGGTGTAGTTAACAAATTAATTGCAAATGTGCTGGATACATTGGTTCCTGAAAATGCACCTGGACCTATACTAGTAATCGTATTAATATTGGAAAAAATAACACTGGTTAAATTTGCACATCCATCAAAAAAGTTATCTGGCAATGAAGTAATGGAGGATGGTATAATAACACTGTTCACATTTAAACACTTGGAAAACAATGTGTTTCCTAATTGGCTATTATTAAATTGATTCAATATGGAATTTACAAAGGAGCCATTTATACCAGTTCTATAAAACGCCCTATTTTGTATAGAAATTATGTTACCTATATTTGAAAATGTAATGGAGGTTAAATTTGAACATCCAGAAAAATAATCGGACATCACCGTATAACTAGCAGGTATATTTACACTGGTTACTAATGTGCAGCTATCAAATATACCGCTTCCGAATTGACCTTGACTAAAAGTATCCAATACATTTTGCACAAATGTATTACCTAACCCAGTTTGCGAAAGGGCATATCCACCTATAGTTCCTGTAATATTTGCGAAATTTGTGATAGTCGTTAAATTATAACATTGATAGAAAAAATAATTAGGTATACTAGTAATGGACGATGGAATATTAATACTAGTCAGACTACTACAGGTGATAAAAACATTATCGCTAATATTAGTTACACTATCTGGAATAGTAATACTAGTTAAACTGGTGCAAAGTCTAAATCCTTCAGAATCTATACTGGTTAGACTAGAGCCCAAAGATATATTCGATAACAGTGTACAGTTGTAAAACGATGAATTACCTACACTTACTAGTTGGGAGGACCCAAATTGTACGCTGGTTAATTTCACACACTCCTTAAACATGTAATTTGATATAGCTACAGTTGAAGACCCTGTAAAGGTGACACTGGTCAAGTTTGAACACGAGTTCAAAAAATAAAACCCAAAGGTTAAGCCGCTTGGAATAGAAAGACTTGTTATACTTTTACAACCATCAAATATAGATGAAGAAGTTAAATCTAATGGTGTCGCTGTAGATAATAAAGAGTTTACAAAGGTATTGTTGACTCCTGAACCAGAAAAACATCCATCACCCAATTTAGTCACACTAGTAGGAATAATAACACCTGTTAAACTGGTACAATTATAAAACATGTATTGAGGAATTGATGTTAAACTGTTATTTAAAACCAGATTTGTTAAGCTGGAACAATTTTGAAATATACTAGAACCGAAATCTGTTACATTAGAAATGTCTATTTGTTGTAATGCTGAACATCCGATAAACACGTTATTACCAATAGATGTCACCGAAGTAGGAAGACTAACACTAGTTAGACTGGTGCAATTATTAAATAAATTAAAAGACAATATTGTAAAATTTGCATTTGTAGGAAGAGTTATATGACTTAAATCACTACAATTTTGAAATACACTAAAATTTATAAAAGTTACCGAGTTTGGAATCGTAATATCTGTTAAACTAGAACATGAAGAAAACGTGTATTCATATATATATCCTATTGTTGATACAGATTCAAATGTAACGGATGTTAAATTTGTGCAACCATTGAAAGAAAATCCTGACATACCAGTAATGGTATTTGGGATGGTAATATTGTTTAAAAAAATACAATTTTGGAACAACCCTTCTGGTAGAGTTGTAATTTGCGATAACACTGTGTATACGAAATCATCGTTTACCGCCGTGCCAGCAAATGCATAACTACCAACAGACGTAATAGTGCTTATGTTCGCAAATATGATGTCATATAAATTGGTGCAATTTTGGAAAAATCCAGATGGTATATTTGTGATGCTACTTGGAATAACAATATGGTTTAATAAGATGCAGCCATTAAATAAATTTGCACTATTTTGTACAACACTCGGTATCGAATTTAATATAGTCTGCACAGTATCATCTAGAAGATATGTACCGGAGAACGCAGCATCACCTATGGATGTAATAGTTGTTATATCGTCAAAAATAATTTCATCCAATTTTGAAGAATTTTGCAAGGCACCACTTCCTATAGAAGTAATATTTGCTGGAATCGTAAAACTAGTAAAGCCTGTATTTTCAAGCGCCGAATTTCCAATAGAAACAACATTATTTGTATATGTAATGGAAGTTAATTTGGAACAATTACTAAATATTCCGTTAGGTATAGAAGTGATGGCGTTGGGTAAAGTAGCACTAGTTAAACTAGAACAATTCGCATATATAAAATCTCCTATAGTAGTAATAGTATTTGGAATCGTAACATTTGTAAACCCTGTATTATTAAAAGCATAATTACCCAAAGAAGTTACACTGGGTGGGATGGTGAACGATTGTAATCTAGTACAGGTGTCAAATGTACGTGATGGTAATGCATATAATGTTCCAGTAATGGTAATATTAGTTAAAGAAATACAATATATAAATATACCATTACCCCCGTTTTCTGTTATGGTAATTACACCAGTAGAAGTTATACTAGCAGTAGTCATTTTATTACAATTAAAAAATACTTGTTCTCCTATACTAAGATTGGATGTCGTAGAAATGGTAAAATTCGCTAAATTAGGGCAACTATAAAAGGCAAAATCACCTATGGATTCGAAAACGGAATTTGGTGTCGCAAACACGACGCTTTGTAAAGTACTATTATTTTGAAATGCGTTAGCGCCTATAGATGTTACTGAATAAGGAACTGATGATACCGTTATTGCGAGCGGAATAGTTATATTTGGAGTTGAAATAGAAGAACTCGCCGAAACGTATGCGGTAGAACCACTATATGTATACTCTATTCCTTGAGAGTCTATATAAGTAGACATTTTATATATGAATATATAAAATATATAAAATATGGAGGTTTCATTTTTGTATAAAGATGGTTTATGGTTTTATTCCACTTTCATAGAAGCACACTTGGTTTCTAAATGTGGATGTGGAATTTTGGCTCTACTTTGGCTCTACTTTGGCTCCACCTTTCTTAAAGGTGGATTAAAGGTGGAAGTGGATTTTTGCTCCACTTTTTCTAAAAGTGGAAGTGGTTTTGGTGTTCCTTATCCTTCTTGTTGAACAGGGCGACCAATTTGCCGTGATGTGCGGCATCTACGTTCTTCAAGAATCTATACAATTTCGCGACCTTGTGTTCTGGATGTAATGTTTCTACAATTAAATTATTGACTTGCATCTTTTCATGCTGTGCCAATAATACGTTGTATAAAACTTGTCCGTTGTATGGCACAAGGGTAACATTGCAATCGTCTACCAAATGCTTTGCCTTGACCATTTGTCCTTGGAAGAACACTTTGTGATTTTGACTGATGGTTGTGGTTTTTTCTGGATAGTTCTTACCTAGCGCGTGCTTGGCAATACGAACCAAGTTCTTATCATGTGCAACCGTCTTGGTAATCACGACGATTTTCTTGTTGCGAATGGTGTGAACCGCAGGGTCAATGTCCTCAATATTGACTGGTCCTTGATTGGTGAGCACAGGTGTCTTGGCAGGGAAACAAACGTTACTGGATGGAGTTGTAACTGGATTTGGTGTTGGATTAAAATTTGGAATTCTCGCCGCACCTAATCCAGACCCTGTAGCAAAACCACTATAATTGTTATTCGCAATTACATTGGTTAAATCCCAGTTGTCATACAAATTACCAATGTCTGTAAGGGACGATGTATATTCGAACATGCCGACCATATTTGCAACGTTTGAAGTATTCCAAGTCTCAATCCCTGCTAATGTTGTTCCATCTGATAATATCTGATTTAACTGACTAAGTGAATCGGCGTGACTAAACATATAACTCATATTGTCGACATTTTCTGTAGTAAAATTGTGACCAAATGTAATAGATGTTAAATTAGAACCTTTTGCATCACCGTTTGCATCTGTCATCGCAAACATATAAACCATATCCGTAACATTTATCGTGTTAAAACTATTCAAATTTATAGAAGACAACGCAAAACAACCGCCAAACATTGCAAACATCTTCGTAACATTCGACGTATCAAATGTAGATAAGTCTAATGCATTTAACACATAACAATTGTTAAACATTGAACACATATTTGTAACATTCGATGTGTTAAAGTTGGAACCAAATATAATGGATTCTAAAGAGTGACAACTTTCAAACATAAATTCCATACTCGTAACATTCAATGTGTTAAAATTAGAACCAAACACAACCGTTTGTAAATTTACACAGCTTTTAAACATACCATTAAATAATGTATCCACATACAAATAGGGCGTAGCACTGCCGCTATTGAACGATGTTAATGTTGACAAATTTGCAAATTGGTCTCCATTTGGTCCTAATGGCATCGTATTCAAACCCAAAATTTGTAAATTACTTACGCCTGATGCATTGGATGCATTATTATAATAATCAAAAACTTCGGTACTTACCTTGAAATTTAGCCCATCTGGACTTATCGGGATATCGTACGAATAATAAATTGTCACTGTATATGTATTTACATTCGACGTAACATTAATATTAGCAATTGTAATACTATTATTTGTATTATCAATAGGTAAATATGTGGATATTATAGAACTATCCACCGTATTACTACAATCAAATTGAAATGAAAATGACTTTAGAACCGTTTTACTATAATTCGCATAAGTAGTAGCGTCATAAAAGTTTGCTATCGTAGATACCAATGTTCCTTCTGATAAGGATGAATTGAATGTCCCAGAACCCCCTGACATTGTAACACTATTGGTGGTCCATGTAACACCACTATCGGCAGAGGTATACACATACACACTTGATAAAGCGGAATTAGCACTAATTGATGCACCTGAACTACTGACACTGTTAATAGTAGGAATAGGATAAGCGTCTCGAAAAATAAAGGTTGAAGACCAGCCATTCGTTAGAGATGCGTAATATATTTTCACATTATCAGTGTGGTCAACTACCGCAACTTCGTTACCAGGTTTATTGCCCAAGAAATACATACTGGTAAGAGATTGACAATTCGCAAATGCATAGCTCCCAATATCTGTAAGTCCAGTGCCGATTGTTACAGTTGACAATTGCTCGCAATTATTAAACGCAAATCCAAGAATAGAATTGCATGTATTTCCTATGCTGACGGCTGTTAGTTGTGAACAATTTTCAAACGCTGACGATAAAACACGAATGATGGAATCTGGAATAGACACGGATGCTAATTTAGAAGAGTTCTTAAACGCATTAGAATCAATAAATGTAACTGTATATGTAATTGAACCAGGTGTGATTGTTTCAGGTATTATTATGTTAGCAGGACTACTTAAACTGCCCAAGGTGTGCCCTGTGACCCAAGCAGTATCATCACTTTGCAAAGTGTATGTAACGTTGTTAATTGTTACCATTATAATATAATACTAGAATTTATTTTTTACGAAAAAAATCATTATACCCCCTTTCATAATGATTGAATATTTATTTAGTTACATGAATTATTAGACACATTTGGGTAGTTATTACTTTGTTACAACCTTTTTACTACGCAGTGAAAGGTGGATTTAGGCCACCATCTCAACCTTAATTGCTTCATGCGATTTGTAATTGTGTATTTCAAAATCTGCCACTTGGTAATGATTTATGTTATCTTTCACTTCTTTTATAGAAACTGTTGGAAAAGGATATGGTTCTCGCGTCATTTGTAATTTACAAGCATCCATAGCATTTTCGTATATATGACAATTCCCGATAAAATAGACGAATTCGTGCGCTTCTAATCCACACTGGGTGGCCAACAAATGAGTAAGGAATGAATAAGACGCTATATTGAAGGGCATTCCTAAAAATACGTCCGCGCTGCGCTGATAAAGAGCACAGCTCAGTTTATTACCATTATGCACGTTAAATTGACATAAAATATGGCACGGTGGGAGCGACATTTCGCTCAATTGGCAAGGATTCCACGCCGTCATTAGTAAGCGCCTACTCGTCCGTTGCGCAGGGTCTTTTAACGCATCAATAATATTCTGTAATTGGTCGACCCCTTCACCGCTATAATCTTCATCGCCTTCCCATTTAGCGTTAAAGTGTCTCCATTGATGACCATAAATAGGTCCTAATTCGCCATCCGAATAATGCGCCAGACCACGTGATGCTAAATAGGATGGTGTCGCATTCGCGTCCCAAATATGAACGCCTTGTTCCTTCAAAATATTATTATTTGTTTTACCTCTTATAAACCATAATAGCTCTTTTAGACAAGTCTTCCAAGCGGTTTTTTTGGTCGTTAAAATAGGTATTTTTCCATTCTTTAGAGAAAAACGCATCATGTTTCCAAAAATACTCTTGGTCCTACCATTTCGGCCGTCTTCCCAAGAGCCGTTTTCCATGATGTCACGAATCAAATCTAAATATTGATATTCTTCGTGTAACGCATTTCTCTCTATTTGTGCCATTCTATGTGTAATTATTTAGAAAATACCTTTTAAATTGTTTCCCCCTTTTTATAAACAAAAATGATGAACAAAATTGATAAACAAATTTTGTAAATTATTAATTTCTAATTATACCCTATATAAGGATATATGGATAGTTCAGATGATTCAAATAAAAGTTTCTTTAAGCATGTTTTTAATTTTGACGATGATTCAAAATCCGACATATTAAATATAATTCAATATGCTTTAATCGCAATAATTCCTGTAGTCGTTTTAAACAAAAGTATAGGAAAATACGTCCCTGAATCCGACGACAAAAAAGGAAGTTTAGAAATAAGTGCCGAAATAATAATACAAGTTATCGTGACATTTATGGGACTATTAATCATTCATCGAATCATTACCTTTATTCCAACCTATAGTGGAGCAAAATACCCGGAATTCCACATTATTTATATTGTTTTAGCAATATTGATGATTGCGATGAGTCTACAGACCAAACTAGGTGAAAAAGTAGGTATTTTAGTAGACCGTGTGATGGAGTTATGGGATGGTAAAAGTGATAAAAAGAAAAGGGGGAAAAACACGGTAAAAGTATCTCAGCCCATTTCTGGACAAATTACCGGTCAACAAATGAATAATGCCGCAATGACTCAATCATTATACACCGATGGAACCGCGATTAGCTCTCTTCCAAGTGATTCGCAAAATACTATGCAACCAGAACAATTACCCAATTATAACGCCATGTATAGACAGGATACCACACCATTAGTTGGTGCCGCCAGTCCAACCGCGCAGCCAATCGAAGGATTTGGCGAACCTATGGCGGCGAATTCCGTGTTGGGGGGTGGCGCGTTTGGTAGCGCGTGGTAAAATCCACCTTATCCACCTTTAAGAAAGGTGGAGCCAAAGCCACTTTAGAAAAGGTTATAACGAAGTAACAGCCAAAACCACTTTTGGGAAAAGTGGTGCAAAATCCTATTCACCTTTTGGGAAAAGTGGTGCAAAATCCTATTCACCTTTTGAGAAAAGGTTATAACGAAGTAAGTGCCAATGCTTCGCTGAAGGTTGTAACGAAGTAAGAGCCAAAACCACTTTTGCTCCACTTTTACACCTTTGGACTAAAATCAGTATAAATATAAATTGTCATGTATATTTATATAGTATTCTCAACATGGACATTCAAAAATTATTAAAAGCATTAGACGATGAAACAAACGAAACTCTTTTAAACTTTACCACCGACAAAATTAAAGAAATGAATGTAAACATTTTAAAAGAATTACAATTGCCAAAACAAGAAACCCTAAAATTACTAGATAAATTAGCCGATTACAAATACGTTGACGAAATGAATGAATTGAAATACGGCGCTTATATTCGATGGATTCCAATCGAAGATCCTACCAAAATTCAGCTGTCCAAAGGCGCCTTATTTTGTGAAATGAAAATCACGGATAACGGCGTGTTTTGTGTTTGCAAAAATTTTGGATTTACTCAGCGGCATTTTCGTATTTCGATGGACAAAAATCTTATATTCCAACGCCTCACCGAACAAGAACAAGTGTTATTGTCCGCATTAGACCATTTAGCCAAATAAAGTAGCCAGTTTCGACCTACAATAGGTCTAAATATTTGTAACCGTCGCGTCGATTTCCAGTGAGCTATTGTAGATGTATTCTTCCGCCTTTCTCTCTCCCTGCTGGTTTTTACAAAAATATATTTTACATCGACGCTTGGTTTATTTCCTAGCTTTCCTAGTTTTCTTATTGCATTTACAATCGGCAAATAATCCAGGGATAAAAGTACCTAACTGAATCAGTTGAATATGTGATTTATGGACGGGTTTCTTCATGGTGCCGACTTTTTTGCCCTTGTGATATTTTGTTACACTTTTGTAGCCTTTTCCGTTTTTAATGGAAACTTTACGCACCACTTTACCACCCATTTGTTGTTTGACTTCGGTATTTTCATAATTGAAATGGTTGGATTCCATGTGTTATATTATACAGAGATAAAAAATCTATTGTATATATATGAATAGTACTCTGGTTCACTTATTCCATATGTTCATTGTCGGTGGTTTGTTTATTTATGTAGGAATAAATCGAGAGAAAATATGGAAGCAACTGTTTCCAATATTAATGGGGCTAGGCGTCGTCATTGTGTGTTATCATATATATAAAGCATATACTTATATGAAGGCTGGAAAGGGATATTGGGTGAATTTGCTACATATTTTCATTATTGGTCCCTTGTTGATATATATTGGTTATAACGGTGAAAAAACCGCTAGATTATACTTTGAATTATTGCTAATGTTGGGATTTGCCTCTATTGGTTATCACGGTTATTACTTGTTTTATTAGAATGAACGCTGTGTAGCATGTAGTCTATTCGCATTGGTTGGTAATCCAAGTCTTCGTCAAAACCGCCTTTACACTCTCTAGCGCCCCTTCGGTCCATCCTTGGTATCTACTGACCACTTCTCCCACTACCAAGAGTCCCTTTTCTGGATGTTGGGCGGCCTTGACAAATGCAGCTCTACTTCTACTAGAAGATTGATTTGTGGCTCGCAAGGGTTCGTAATAATGCGTGCCAATGGGCCAATAATAGTCCTTAATGGCTATCAATTGCAGGGTGCCCTTTGGAATACCGAGCGATTGTTCAAGTAAGTCACAATATAGGTCGCGGTTTTCGGCAGTATTTTCCAAATATTTCTTCAACACCAGCGCATTTGCGTTATCACTATAGGCAATCATATAAACACCTTTGTCGGCGTTCATGGGAATTATTTTTTGCAGCGGACCGGGGACAATGGTATAATTGGGCACCACCTTTTTCATGATTTCGGTGGATTTTTTATTGAATTTGCCATATAAACGCAAAAAAGGTTGTCCGTGTATTTGTTGATACAAACTATTTTCGTCATTCGCTCCTGGAACCAATTTTTTAATGCCGCTTATCGTGGTGGCTAAAATCACTTTGTTCGAATAATATTTCGTCCCGTTGGCCACGCTAATTTCGAACAAACAGGGCTTCTCTTGGAGCTTTTTCAATGCGATTACATCACTCGAAAATTTGAAATGTTGTTTGCCAATTTTATTGTACAAATTTTCTACCATGTCTTTCCAGGGTATATGAAGACCCGTCCACCCACCTTTATTGTCATCCATACCGTAATTATAAAGGGTTTCGACCAAGTCCGCTTTTTCATAATCAGTATATCCAGCGGAAATGGCGAATTGTTTATACAACTTCTCTCCGAATATTTGAATAAAGGCGTCTCGAAATGTTTTCCCCTTCAACTCCGGATGGGATTTTAACGCGGTTTTTAATTTATTGACAAAGGTAACAATGTCAAGAGGGCTAAAGAGGGGTGAATAATTCATAATGGACTCGAATTTGTTATATTTGACGCCTATTTCATTCATCAGCCGAATCAAAAGAGGGTTTGTATCTTGCCGCCCAATACCTGCGCCAGTAACGACTTCGGTGCCATAAAAGGTTTCATTACTGGTGCGTCCGCCTATCCATTGTCGTTTATGTTTTTCTAGAATTAAGAAGGTGGTTTCTGGAGTGATTTTTTGTATATTGTAAGCGCTATATAAACCAGACATCCCACTTCCAATAATAATAATGTCATATTGTTTCGTCATATACATTGCACATAAAATAAATCTAAAATAGAAACAAACAAAAAAACAAATAAAAAAAAAATAAAAAAAAAAAAAAAAACAAATAAAAAAAAAAAAAAAAAAAAAAAAGAATTATCATAATAATTCTTTCCTATCAGAATTTATTTATTATAGTGTAATTTTTTTTTTATTATTTATTATTA
>Ga0114966_10002148_pt1 | contig 17748 bp, 14 predicted proteins | sample M_130207_XF_Meta_FD_87029 | JGI IMG/M metagenome (GOLD analysis project Ga0114966, IMG submission 87029) | Freshwater microbial communities from Lake Montjoie, Canada to study carbon cycling - M_130207_XF_MetaG | ecosystem: Environmental > Aquatic > Freshwater > Lake | place: Lake Montjoie...
ACTGAAAGAGATTGGCAAGACAGCCGTGTACCTTCTGAGCGATATGTCCACAGGCGTTACCGGTGAGACGCTTCACGTTGATAGTGGGTACCATGTGATGGGTGCTCCTCACACTGACGCTTCAACAGAATGAGAGTTCCCCGATCGAACACGCAGGGGGACGGCAAAACGCCCTTTCCGTGAGCCGGAAACAGCCCAACGGCGCACCCGTACGACATTCGTGCGGGAGGCCTGTGTTCCCTCTTATCAGCAGGCGGCTTACGTGACAGCCAAAAGGATCGGTATTGCCGTCGTTGAGCATGCAGGGCACTATCTGATCGGTCTTCGCGGCCCCGATGTACCACTAGCGGGATATTCGGAGTTTCCCGGTGGGAAGTGTCAGGAGAGTGAGTCCGCAGAAGCCTGTGCCGTCCGTGAATGCCTCGAAGAAACGGGAATGAGAGTCGCAATCGAGCGACTGTTGCTGCGTCACGTGCACGAATATCCTCCCGCCTTGGTCGAGTTACACTTTTTCCTATGCCATCCCGAGTGCGATATTTCGTTGGCGGGTTCCTATCTGGGATTTCGCTGGCTCCACTCCACGCAACTCCCATTCCTGCAGTTTCCGGAAGCCAACCAACAGCTCTTGAAATTAATCGCCCGCGAGGCCGTCGGCCGGGTCCCGAGAATTTTCTAATTTAAAGATCATTTTCACCTCGTTTTCCTCGGACAACCTCCGTATTGAGGGACACTCTGGTTGAAAAGAGGCTTCGCCTCCCGCACTCCAACGGTGACCATCGTCGTTTCACGTGTACCTGCTGACGACAGCCAAATTCGGCTAAAAACGTCGAATCGGATGTTTCTTTTTTGAAACCTGCGATTCATGAACTACGTTTCCGCTGAGGAGCGAGAAGGATGCCACTGTTGGTACGGCTCGCGTCAAAACCAAGGCTTATATCGTTGGAGATTCCCGCACCATGGCCGTCTCTAGTTTCACTCCCTCTCGTGGACGTGTTCCCGCCCAAGAGTTGGATTTTGAGAGTCTGAAACGACTGATTCACGGCAAGCTAGTCGAAAAACTCGACCTGACTCGCCTCGGTGAACTCCAAGGAGACACTTTGCGCCGCGAGATCCGTCTCGTTGTGGAGCACTTGTGTGACACCGAGAATCCCGCGTTGAACCGTTCCGAACGCGAACGGCTTATCGAAGAGGTGCTCGATGAAACATTCGGCTACGGTCCTTTGGAGATCCTGCTGAAGGAAACCGGTATCTCTGACATCATGATCAATGGGCCGAAGAACGTTTTCATCGAAAAGAACGGTCGCATTCAGAAGTCTGAAGTGACGTTTCGCGACAATGCCCACCTGATGCAGATTCTCGACCGTATCGTCTCGCGAATGGGGCGCCGTTGCGACGAAACGTCACCGATGGTCGATGCCCGACTCCCCGACGGTTCCCGCGTCAACGCCATCATTCCGCCGCTAGCACTTGACGGTCCCTCGCTGACGATACGACGATTCGGCTCAAAGCCTCTCGGCTTGGAAGATCTTTTGAAGTTTGGTGCCTTCACCCCGGAAATGGCCCTGTTGCTCGAAGGAGCGATCAAAGCTCGTTTGAATATCGTCATCAGTGGTGGCACAGGTTCTGGTAAAACGACATTGCTCAACACGCTGTCGGGTTTCATTCAGAACGATCAACGAGTCATCACGATTGAAGATGCGGCGGAACTACAACTTCAACAGGAGCACGTGCTGCGGTTGGAGACTCGCCCAGCCAACATTGAAGGAAAGGGACGAATTACGGCAACGGATCTCGTGAAAAATGCCCTACGAATGCGACCCGACCGAATCATCATCGGCGAGTGCCGTGGGGCGGAATCACTCGATATGTTGCAGGCCATGAATACGGGCCATGAGGGTTCGATGACGACAATCCATGCCAACACTCCACGCGATGCCATGTCTCGACTGGAGACGATGATCGCGATGGGCGGAGTGGAATTGCCGATCCGGGCCCTGCGGCAGCAGTTCGCCGCAGCCGTGGATCTGATCATTCAAGTGCAACGCCTGCAAGGTGGCCCGCGTTGCATGACGCACGTCACCGAAGTCCTCAACATGGAACAGGATCAGGTCGTGATGCAGGATATTTTTCTATACAAACAAGATCGACTCGATGAAAACGGCAGGGCGGTCGGACACTTCGAAACAACAGGTATCCGACCCTCGTTCATGAACCGACTCGAGGGAGCGGGTATCAAACTGCCGTCCAACTTATTTGCCGCGAGAATATTAGGAAGGTGACCCCAAAGGCTTCAACACTTTTGTTGATTCTTGTGCGGCATTTTTTGACGATCCAAAATTCTTCATCAACCGTAACCGGAGAGGGTCCCATGGATCCGCTATGGATGATCTCGCTGGCCGCATTTGTGGGCGTAACAACTTTCAGTGCCGCCCTGTTCATGATGGTCAAGGATATGGGTTCGGCCAACGCCGAGGATCGGCTTGATGCCTTGGCCGGTACGAGGATCTTGGAATCGGTCGAGACACGCAGCCTGATTAAAAAAGATTTAATCAACGTCGGCAAGGGAGCAGCCGGTGCCCTAGCTCGGAACACCAGCAATATTGGCGGCTGGCGTTTTTTCTTGGAGCAGGCCAACTCTCCTGTCAATTTTCAGACGTTTGTGTTTCTCAGCGTCATCGCCGGAATGAGTGGAACCGCTCTTGGTGCTGTCATTCAATCGCCCCCCCCCTTGTTGATGCTGTTTGGCCTGAGTGCAGGCCTGATGCCACTTGTTTGGTTGAAGTTGAGACGTAAACAGCGTTTTGCAAAGTTCGATACGCAGCTGCCAGATGCATTATCGTTAATCGCACGTGCTCTTCGTTCGGGCCACAGTTTGAACGCCGGACTGCGCCTTGTTGTCGAGGAAATGGCCGCTCCGATTGGACTCGAATTCCAAACTACGTACGAGGAGCAGAACCTCGGTATTCCCATAGAACAAGCTCTCAAAAACATGATGAACAGGATGCCAAATCTGGACCTGAAGTTTTTTGTCACTGCCGTCGCGATCCAACGTCAAACCGGTGGTGATTTGGCCGAGATCATCGATAAAATCTGTGAGGTTGTGCGAGAGCGATTCAAAATTCGTGGAATGATCCAAGCGTTGACCGGCGAAGGTCGTTTGAGCGGCACCGTGTTGATGGCGTTGCCCATCGCCATCTTCATCGCGGTTTACATTTTAAACACCGACTATGTGATGCTGTTGTTCACCACCGAAATGGGAAAGAAAATGATCGGTTTTGGAATCGTGATGCAAGTCCTAGGCGCGATCTGCATCCAAAAAATTATTGATATCAAAATCTGAACTGCGTCCGAAGAGGAATATCATGGAGTTAACGGTTGCCTTACCGTGGGCAATTTTCGGTGCGATCACCGTGGGTGTGTGGGCCTTCGCGAACGCATTCACGAAAGAGGACTCGCGCGCATCCCAACGCTTGGAAGAACTTCGCAATCCGTCTACTCGAAAAAAGAAGGAGACCGATAAAGGCTTCAAGAATGTCCTGATTCAGGCCTTTCCCGTAATGGCAAAAGCTCTGGGCTCGAAATCCGAATTTGAACAGAATGAGTTGCGTGTCCGATTAGCCAATGCTGGCTACAACCACGAAAATGCCCTTCAAATTTATCTAGCGGTGAAAGTTGCTCTGTTAGCTGCGGGCGCCTTGTTGGGAACGGCCTATGGAGTGTTTGTCTACGGCCTGACTCGCAATCTCTATTTGTCGATCGCACTTGTGGGAGGAGTCAGTTTCTATCTGCCAGAATTGGTGCTGCGAATGATGGCTTCGTCACGGAAACAGAAAGTCTTCCGATCGCTTCCTGATGCACTCGATCTGCTTGTCATTTGTGTTGAGGCCGGCCTTGGACTTGATGCGGGCCTTCGGCGTATTGGTGACGAGTTATTAGGTTCGCACCCCGAATTGTGTCAGGATATTGCCTTATGCAATATCCAGGTTCAGATGGGCCGGGCCCGTCGCGAGGTGCTGCGTGATTTTGGAATTCGAACCGGCGTGGATGACGTCAAAGCCCTCGCCGCAATCTTGATACAAGCCGAGCGGTTCGGCTCGTCTATCGGCCAGGCTTTGCGGGTACAGTCAGATGCCATGCGAGTCAAACGACGTCAACTCGCCGAAGAAAAAGCGCAAAAGTCCGCCGTTCAGTTGCTGTTTCCGATGGTTCTGTTCATTTTTCCCGGCATCTTTGTTGTACTTGTCGGCCCCGCGGCCATCAAGATGATGGCGATTCTATAGCGCCTCAAGTTTCTACATCGTATCCACCGGCACAAGTTTGATCAGAGGGGCATGGATCGTGTGTTCCATGCATCCGAAGCAGAAAAACTGTCAGAAATGTGGACCTGGGGCGAACTGCCGATGATTTCCATGTAATCCAAAGGCCGCTCCACGAGTGGACGCCATGACAGACCCGCTTACTGTCGGAAAGCCCGACTGATTGAATGCAACATCGACTGCTCCAACAGTTCGTCACGGCCTTTCGAAATCCAGCCTGACGGGGTCGCCAACTCGACGGCAGGACTTGAGTCCCAGGAGAGTGGGCTACTGTCACGAAATGTCGCGGCATCCGTGGTCTTCGCCACGCGGGCAACGTCTTCCAGTTCCTTATGAGCTTCGACGCCGACCATATAACCTCCCTCCACGGGAGTGATGCTTAGGAATGCCTTGCGGCGAATCGATTGAATCGTGCTTTCGCTCCGATTTCTGATTCCAATCGAGTCGCGGTGCCACGGTTCGAAAAGATTAGCACCCGTCTTGTAGCGAGTTTCAATCACTCCACCCAGTTTGTTTTCGCGTTCGATCTCAAACAAATAATCATGAACCACATCAACCGTTCGCTCCCAGGTATTATCGGAATGGTCAGCGTTGACAAAAATAGGATTGCTAATGGGCGCAACACCACGGGAAAACGACGCGCAGCCGACCAAGGCGACGAACACTGTCGCGACCATCGCAGCGGCGAAATTGCGAACGTGGTGCTTCACGAAAATTTTCTAATCCACAGGATGTTATCCCCTCATGCCCGATTTCGAGGGGAAGTGTGACACGGATCCCCAATTCGCTCAAGATCGAATTGGGGGCTGAAGTTCAAAATGGAGCCCCTGTCTGCTATGAATCGGGACTGAAATTGCTCGAACCCAAATCAAACGAAAGCATTACGATGTTGGACGGCTGGGAGATGTACCATACAAACGTCGATGACGCGCCCGCCGAAATCCTTGTGGACTTGGGTGTTGCGATGCAGGCTCCGGACTCCAAGCGTCCGTGGCTGCTCTGGATGTGGCTGTATCTGAAATCTCCGGATGACGACGGTTTTTCCACCGATGGCGAGGAGCCACTGCTGAACGAAATTGAAGACTCGTTCATTGACCCCGTTGAATTGACCACAAAAGCCACGTTGGTGGGACGGATCACCACGTGTGGCAGGCGGGAGTTTTACTTCTATTGCGAATCGAATGAGGGCTTTGAGGATTCCATCGCCGAAGCCATGCAAGCCTTTGAAGATTACGAATACGAAATAGGCGAAAACGAAGACTCGGAGTGGTCACATTACACCAGCGTTCTTTACCCGGAACCTGAAAACATCCTCGAGATCATGAACATTCGAGGCATCGAACAGCTGTCCGAGGCAGGGGATCCGTTGACGACATTGCGTACCGTCGATCACCATGCGAGTTTTAGAAATGTGCAGGATCGGGCCGAGTTCGTTGCCGCCGCGCTGGCCGCAGGATTCACAAGGCAGGGCGAAGAACAGTGTGCGGAACCGGACGAAGAGCTCCCATTCGAAGTCACTCTACAACGGAACCATGCGGTCGATGAGATGACCATCGATGAAATGACCTTCATTGTGTTTGACCTTGCGATCGAACATCAAGGACAATACGAGGGATGGGGTTCTACGCCCGTGCCAATGTAAAGCACAACCACTCGCCACGTTGATCGACGTTTTCGATGAAAATCATCGTGCTGGCGGTACAACAGGAATTTCATATCTGCAAAATCGCCCGCAGCGGATTAACTCCAGCAGGGGCGTGGTCATCAACGTTGTGACGATCGCCATCACCACCATGATTGAAAACAGCGACGGTGTAATCAGGTCCCGATCAAGTCCGATATTGAGGATGATCAACTCCATCAGCCCACGTGCGTTCATCAGAATGCCGATTCCGAGTGAGGAACGCTGATCCTCCCCGATGATGCGTGCTGCTGACCAGCAACCAAAACCTTTACCGAAACACGACACCGCTAAGACGATCACAGCGACACCCCACAGAGAGGGTGTGTTCAAGGAACCCAACTGAGTATTCAACCCGGAGTAGACGAAGAACAAAGGGACTAGCACTCCGGAAGTCAGCGGGCCAAGTTGCGACACCAATTCGCGGGCGAACAGGGGACGCGGCATCGCACAACCGAGGATGAATGCTCCGAAAATCGAGTAGATTCCTATCGCGTCGGTGAGCCACGAACTGCACATCAGTAGCAGAATCACAAACGACATCACGACGGGAGTGACCTTGCCCTGCCGCTCAGAAATTCGCTCCAGCGAACACAGCCAATGTCTGCCGACAGTGAGCGTCAATACGGCGTAAGCGGCACCGCCCCCGATCGCCATGATTGCCAAGTTGGCATTCGATTCGAAGCTAGAAATGACGACGGCAAGAAGACACCATGCCCCCGCATCGGCCATGGCCCAGCGGCCAATGTGAGGGTTCCCAGACTCGTGCCGCCCAGTCCTCGTTCAGAAATGATTCTGGCCAATGTGGGAAAAGCGGTGATGCACATCGCCGCACCTAAAAATAGAGATCCCTGCAGAGGCGTCACCGGCGTGGGAAAGAATTCTCCCGGCGACTGCATCAGCCATAACGCAATCAAGACACCAAGCACGAAAGGGAGGACCATCCCCGCAATCGAAACCACCGTTGCTCCAAGAAGGCATGAACGGAATAGATCTGTTCGGAATTCAAGACCGACCAGAAACATGTAGAGCACGATGCCTAGGTGGCTGATGACGTAGAGTACGGGCTTTGATTCGGCCGGAAAAAAATACTCTTGGGCATCTGGAAATAACAACCCGAATACGGACGGGCCAAGGATCACCCCGGCGATCATTTCGGACACGACATGCGGTTGTCTCAATCTACGAGTCAACACACTCACACCGTGGCAGGTTGTCAGGATGATCACCAATTGCAAAAAGAAACGGGCTGCCAGATCAAAGTTAGACATAATGGGTGGCGGAGATTTTTCTAGGAGAAGTTACAGGGTGCCTTTGCCTTTTGATATTAACCCAAGCGGCAGCATCGTTGATCTTTTTGGGCTATTTTGCATAGTCCGATGGCTTCTTTCCTTTGACAAAAGCATTATGACCAAAGCATGTTGGCTGGAATGTCCCAACAGTTGTGACATTGGACCTGTCGGCGATCTGTCCCTCTAACCCCGCTGCCCAATAGGCGGCATTCACAATCATTCGACGTGTCCCTTCAGCCTCCAAATCAGTCGCTGCGCCCATTGTGGTTGTGAAAACACGAGCCACTTTCCCGGAGGCACTCTGATAACTGTTTGTCCAAGCAACGGGGATCATCGGGTTATTCTTCGGACCTTCCACGGGGGCATCGTGAAACGCCATCCCGTTGACTACCTGCCCCATCACAAGGGGGGTGCAGTTTTCGGGAAGGGGCAACGCCACCGCGTAAACATCCGTCGGCCCCCAGATGTCGCCATCCTTGATTCCTCGCAGGATGGGGTGATGACGTTGAACTCCGGCCAACAGGCCACGTGTACTCTGCGTGCCGTGGTCGCCGTGATGACGAATCCATGTTTCCCCGAGAACCTGCCTGCCAAACCCATTCTCGTAGCTCTTGTCCTTGTTGGTCCAATTGTACTTTGAGTACGTCTGACTCCGCTTGAGGTCGAATGCGTGAGTCGATGTTCGCAACCCGATGACAGGATTTCCCGCCTCAAGGTAATCGACAAAATGTTTCATTTGCTCATCGGGGAGATCGAGAAATCGCAAGGCCACAATCATCAGATCCGCAGAATCAAGAGCCTCTAGACCCGGAATATTGCTCGTTTGATTGGGATCGATTTCACCGGACTTTGGATCAATCGGAAACAGGACCGTACACAGGAACCCGTGATGGGTCGACAAAATCTTACCGAGTTGAGGTAACCCCTCCTCAGACCGATACTCTTGGTCACCACTGACCAACACGATGTGTTTTCCCTGACCAGGTCCCTCCCCTCCGTTGAAGACGATTCCGTGGCCTTCTGCCAAAAGTGCCTTCAGCCAAAATCCAGAACTCGCACAGATCATCAATAAAATCAGTAATTTTATGCTTCTTGCCATCCGTTCAGGCCTCCTTAACAGGGCATCCAGCGACCTCCGCGTTCTAAGGTTAACAGCGTACCAACGACAAAGCGTGATTTGAAGCCGCCCAAGCTCCCCTCATCACAGGTCTCCGGTTGCGTTGTCGTTGGAAGCAAAAGACGCTGGGGCAACCCTCTTTCCGCGTTCAGATCTGTCGTTCGCGAAACGCGGCAGCGATCCGAAAAACGTTGACCTGTTTTATGAGATCAGGCCGTAGAGGCCGGTGTGGAAAGGCCGTCATAACAACGGATCGGGGGGCCGGTTATCGTCCTTCTTGTCTGCGGACGGTGTGGTCCATCGTGGAAAGTCCGCCACCTCGGGACCGCGATCAACGATCGCCAGCGACTGCCAACCGCCAATGGCGTTTGCATCCCACGACTTTCTCATTAACCCAGCCTCCGTCGTCTGCAGCGTGTGCCTGTCGATGCCATCCACATTGGGCCTCTAATTCGGTTGATCACTCGGCAGAGCAACCGCGGTCAGCCAGATCGTTTCGAAGCAATCACCAAGCTTCGCGGGTGTTCGAGCCAAACGTTCGAGTTTCTGCGGCATGTTCGCTGTTCCTTTGACGCGAATTTTTCCCGAGAATGCCGCACCGGTAGTCGAAAAAGAAAGGCTGACCTTTGCTGCTGTCGGTCCGGAGACCTCAGAGATAACGGCGGAGGCCACCACCCCGACTGGGAGATCGATGGCTTCGATCGATATCGGACCGAGGTTCGAATCGGCGGGCGTTCGTCGCTGAATGGTGACCGGGAACTCTGTTGGCTTTTCGGGAACCACGACGACCGAGTCTCCGCTTGTGGTTAGTTCGAAATCCGCTTCTTCCAATCGGGCCGTCAGTCGATAAAAGAAGCGGTCATGCCCCTGCAGATTTCGCTCACGGACACTCAAATGGTAATCCCCTGAGACGGTAGCCCGATGACTGACGACGGATGGCAGAAACCTTTGAGGAACGGGATCCAGATCGAACACAATCTTTCCTTCTGGATCTGCAAGCCGAATTTCTGGAGGAATCAAAGGAGACTCCAAGCTCCGAGATTCCACAGTGATCACAACCGTCTGCCCCACGATGAGCGGGATCCGGTAATCATCAATTTGATGCGCTGAGGCGAATCGTCCTGCTGTCGTCACGGGAGGAAAAATAGTCAACGGATCACGAGCCTTGGCCCAAGAAATTCCCGCGACAACTGGAAAGGGAACGATCCGAACTCGAACCGATCCAGCCATATGAGGTCCATTCACAAAGCCAATTCGAGAATCCGGATGAACCCTCAGTTCGGCCACGGATTCAAGTGCTCGATCCTGTGACTGATTTTCTCCACCGAGTGGAACAACGGGAAGCCTTGTTCCGGGAGGGATATTCCATCCGAACACATCCACCATTCCGAGTCCTCCCGCAGTGACTGCCGACGGCAGTGCGTGTGTGATGAATGGCCCCGTTGAGAGCGTCAGACGGTAGACATAGTTGGCACCTCCGCGCAACGCAATCGTCGCATCCTGCCCGGCGGGAAAGGCGAATAATCGCATAACGAACGTCCCTGCCTTCTTGGGGGTAAAAACAATTCGTGGGTCAAGAGCCACTTCGTCGTTATTCTCGGCCAATACAAACCCATCAGGAGTGACCACCTGCAGAATTGCATCCATCGGAGAACCCAGTCTGGCATTGGCGTCAACATTAGCAACCAAAGTTTGTCCCGCATTTAAAGTGACGGCAAAGGCATCCACATCCGCATCAAGAATGACTCCATTAATCGTCTGATTCAGATTCGAAACGACCTGTGCACGGCGTGGGAGATTGTTCGGCTCGATTTCGACGGCCTCTTTCAGATTACCGATCTGAAAGGGAACCGCTTCTGACGCCCCCTGCTCATTAAATAGTCTGATCCAAATACGATCCGTATCCAGATCTGGCGGAATCGTAATTTCGAGTTTTCCGGATTCTTGGCTAACCAACACGTCAACACTTGGCGAGGACACGCTGACAGGCCACGTGAAGGCTCCTGCACACGTAACACTCACCTTGGTGCCTCGTTGCCCTCCCGCGGGAAATAGATGAGTCAGCGTTGGCGCCGCCGCAAGCACCTCACTGCAGGAAAAGACTGCGGCACTGAAGATAACGGCTGAAATCTGGATTCGTTGCATGATTCACAATTCGGTCGCGGAGGTCAGGGGCCAAACGAGGCAATCAAGGAACGCGCCAAATTCAGCCACGGCACTCAAGCGTGGACGTCAAGACCGGCCACTCACCATGTCTCGGTCCCCCACGGATGAACGTGTCCACTCCGACAGATCAGGCCGATTCACAGGAGAACATCAACATGCAGTCGGCAATCAGTCTTCACGACCGTCTCAATGTGCAAATTCCGAGTTACCCCATCAACTCAGAAATCGGATGAGGATCACTGACCAGATGCGTGGGACGGCCTGTTGGCGTGTAAAGGATTTTGTCGGGATCGATTCCAAGCTTTCTGTAGACGGTTGAGACCAAATTTTCCGGTGCGTAAATCTTTTCAGTTGCCGCATATCCATTCTTATCCGTGGAGCCCACAATCTGTCCACAAGGCGTCCCACAACCCGCAACGAGTATCGACATTGCATTCGACCAATGATCTCTTCCGGGCTCTGGGGATCCTGGGAGTATCGAGATCTGTGGTGTTCTACCAAATTCTCCCATCACCAAAACCAAAGTCGTCTGCAAAAGGCCTCGCTGGGAAAGATCCTCGAGCAGCGTCGCCACAACCGCGTCGAGTTCCCGTCCTTGTTTCCGGAATGACGGAAAAATGCTGGAATGATGATCCCAACCTCCATTAATGATCGTGACAAAGGGGACACCTGCTTCAATCAATCGTCGCGCCAGCAGGGCTCGCTGCCCCAAGGAATTTCTTCCAAACGCATTTCTCACGCCTGCAGGTTCACGTTCAATTTCAAACGCTTTTTGTGCGGCTGGGGAGGTCACCAGCATCACTGCCTGCTGAAAATTTTCATCGACACCGAGTACCGGATCGCCCGCCGCTCGATCTCGAAATCTCACTAGGCCATCTACCTGGTTTCGCAATTCTCGACGAGCGGTTGCACGCCCATCTTGAATCCCTTGCGGGATCGTCACGTCACGCACTCTGAATGATTCGGCATTCGGATCGTCGCTGACCACAAATGGGGCATGCTTCGCGCCCAAAAAGTTAGGGCCACCAGACTTTGACATGGTAGGCATTGAAAAATACGGCGGGAGACCTTCGAGGGCTCCACGCTCAGCAGAGACGACCGAGCCCATGCTTGGATGAAAACTCACATGGGCACCGCAGCTGACAGGAATCCGAGTGGGTGCCCCCGTCATCATGTAGTGGTTGCCTGCCCCATGATTGTTTTGGTCGTGACGAACGGAGCGAACGATTGTCAACTTGTCGCTGATGGCAGCGAGGTTTGGCATGTTCTCGGAAAAAAACATACCCGGAATCTTGGTCGGAATCGTTTGAAAATCACCCCGAATCTCACTGGGAGCCAGCGGTTTTGGATCAAATGTCTCGAAATGGCTTGGACCACCGTCCAACCAGATCAAAATGCAATTGGTCTTGGTCGATGAACCGGAGCCGGCGGATAGACGTTGTCGGAGCGAGTCGACGAAACCGCCTCCCAAAAATGCCCCCAACCCCAGTTTCAAACAGTCCCTTCGAAGCAACCCTTCGCAATTGCGAGGCTTCGCCATGATGTCGCCTCCTCTCCATCAATCAATAAAGAAAAACTCAGGTGTATTCATCAGTGCCCAGAACAGATCTTCAACCTTCGAGCGACGATTTTCGCTTGTGGGCAAGGTCACGATCAGTCGGGTTCTTTCTGTCGTCGTCGGGAATCGACAGTACACCCGGAGAAAAATTTCGTCGAGTAAGGAAACGTCGTCACGTTCGCTGGCTGCCAGCCGCGCGGGAGTGGCGGTGTCCAGTGCGAGCTTCTTATTGAGTGCCGGGGAGTTCATCAAATGAAGAACTTGGGGCGTCGTAAAGTCACTCGTTCGTTCGCAAGGAGGGTCCTGATTGGCATCGGGCCGCCCAAACGTATCAAGAAACAGAGACGAGGAGCGATAGGTCCAAAGCTGAGACGCACGGGAGCCAGGCGGCATGCCCACAAACTCTTCCTCGGTTCCCAACACATCATTCACTCCGTCCAACAGCACCTCGGCTCTTAATCGCTGACGATAGTATCGGGAAAAGTTCTTAATGTCAGCAACATTGCGTTCCACGGGTGTCGAACTCAGATTAAAGGTATGCGACTTCATGATCCTTCGGATCAGATGCTTGATGTCATAACCATGCAGACGAAAATCGTTGGCCAGGTATTTCAGTAGAGGTTCATTGGAGGCCGGGTTGGTGGCTCGAATGTCATCAACCGGCTCTACCAGTCCCTGCCCCATCATCTCTGCCCAGACTCGATTTGCCATCACTTTGGCAAAAAAGGGGTTCGCGGGGTCAGTCATCCATTGAACCAGCATCTCGCGAGGATCGTCCTCGCGATTGATTTGCAACGGCGGACCGATCAGAGTTTTGGGGGCGACTGGCTCGCCAGTCCGGCCATGTTTGAGCTGCCCGGATCGAGTGGAAAAAACGATCTCTCGTCCCCCAGAAATCGGCGGAGTCAATTCCCCCGTCCGTCCGACTCGCGAAAAGAATGACGCGAATCCGTAAAAATCGTCCTGACTCCAAACCTCAAACGGATGATGGTGGCACTTGGCACACTCAATTCGAATCCCAAGGAACAGCTGACTCACCGAAGAGCCAATTTCCACTGCTTCACGGCGATCTCGAAAGAGGACAGTCGCTCCGTTGATCCAAGTGTCTCCGCGCGCTGTCACCAATTGTCGGACGAACTGATCGTAGGGCACATTGTTTCGAAAGATGTCTCTCAACCAGGCATCAAACGTGAGAACCGGCTTGATTCCCACACGGAATGGATTGGGACGCAGTAAGTCCGCCCATTTGTTTGCCCAGAAATCCGCGTACTCGTGGTGATCGAGTAAACGATCCACCAATTGGTGACGTTTATCAGAGGTCGTGTCGGTCAGGAATGCGCGAGTTTCCTCACTTGTCGGAAATCGGCCAATCGCTCGGAGAAAGGCCCGGCGATGGAACGTTGCATCGCCCGCGACCTCTGACGGCAGCATTCGGAGCAACTTCAGCTTGTTCCAGACATGCTCGTCGATCTCATTCGATCGTGGCAAACTGTCGTACACGTCATCGGAGACGTTTCCGCTCAACGGGATTGTCACTGCGCAAACCGCTATATGATTCATGTATCGCACCATCACGGCCGATTCACCGGGAACCGGCCCCGCTTGAATGACACCTTCTGGGCTCACCGCGGCAACCGCCCGATCATTGGATTGGAATGCGCTCGCGTCGGTAACATCACGCGTCGTCCCATCGGAATACTCGGCCAAAACCCTCAAGGGAAAACTTTCGCGGGGAGCCAGGCTGCGGTTCGTCGGTTTCACAAGAACTCGCTCAAGTTGAGCCGATTTCTCGGGAGTTCGCGGCGTCCCCGCAAGAATCCATCGGCGAATCAGATCATAGGATGGCCCATTCGATTCGAAACGAACACCACCGCCGTGCGGCACCAGTCCCGTCGCCTTTTGCAGCAGCAGGCTCGTCTCCGGAGACGCCGAAAAAACACGTCTGCCGCGACCTTCAAGGACGAGTGCTGAATAGTCGAATTCTGAGTCAAAACCAAGAAGCGACAACGCAAATCCGTTTTGGCCTCGGGACTTGCCGTGACAAGCTCCGGCAGTGCATCCAAAACGAGTCAGCAGCGGCTGAATGTCCATCTCAAAAGTCACCGTGTCGTTTGACGGCGTCTGGACTTCGCCAAACGACACAGGCTGAATAGCCGTCAAATCCGCAGCGCAGATGCCGTCCGATGCAAGAGTGACGTCTAGTAACGCGATACGTAAGATAATCGCTCGAACCAAGTTCATGGGATCTGCTTTTACTTCGCAGTGAGTCATGTCACATCAGGCAAAAAACAACACCGGGCCAAGCCGAGACGAATCTTCAGAACAGCTGATGAATTTTCAGCGACGATTTGGCTGAAGTCAACCTTCAAAACAGTTTGCGGACAAGTCGTGGTGGCTGAACCTGAGAAGAATGCAGGGATGCCCCGTCAACTGCGGTCGGTCTGGTGGGTTTGGACCTGTCTGATCGATCGGACAGCAGATCTGCACCCTCTTCGCCGCCACAATTCATAGCCGACACGGAGGTCCTGCTGATCCTCAGTCGCGACTCGAGATTCCGCATCCTACGGTATCTCGAGGGCCGCATAAAAAACGTCATCAAGCTTATTTGCGTTTCAATTGCGTCCGGTCATCCCGTTCTTCATAGGGGCGGTTTTTTTGATACCATTCCTGCCAGCGTTTCGCCGATTCGTTGCCCCACAACTCAAGGTGTGACTGGCGATCAGCATCAGACGCATCTTCCGCTAAGTTGTCCAACGGATCCAGAGGCAGTCCGCAACCGTTGATCCGCCTACTGAGAATACTCAGCCCAAACGAGGCTTCGCGGGCGACGGACTCATCGGCGTCCGTGAGCGCCTGAATCAGCATCGGTGCCGCAGTGATCTCACCGGCCCGCCCCAAAGCCCAGCAAGCGGTACGCCTCACTTCAACGCGTGAATCGAATGCCAGTTTCTTGAGTTTCTCGACATGCTGAAAAAGATCTTCCGTCCGTTCTAACTGGACAGCCTCAACCACTGCCGCTTGAATTGATGCCACCTCGACAGGCGAAGATCGTTCGAGATCCAGCAACAAACTATCCACGGGTCCACGCATCTTTCTTTCAGCGACAACCCCCTCCTTCACCGAAATTTGACCGAGATTGGCAGGCAGGCCACGTCCTCCCGCGAGCAATCCGCCACCGAACGTCGGAGTCTTCCGGACCGGTGAAATCGTCGACGCGGTGACCTTCATCAAAAACAACAACGCAAGCGCGGTCGAGGCGACGGCATCGCCGTTGACTTCAATCCAAGATCCATCACCTCGCTGGCGGCGCAGCAATTCATCCGCACCTTCGTCATACCAGTCGTGTACGCCAATTTTTTCAACGCCGTGCAGGGAGCCGACCCGTTCAATTCCATACCGATAGTAACAGGGGTAATTTTCAGACCGAGCGTCCTGTCCCCCAATATTGATTGCCAACCAGTGCAAGCTTTTTTTCAATGATCCGTCAATCGCCGGCAGAATCGGCAACTCCGTCTTCCGCGAAGTTGCAGGGACATCCTCCGTCATTCGATCGAGGACTCCGAATCGACGGCCGGATTCCGGTACGCGTGTTTCTCCAACAAACTCAACATCTCCAAATAACATCCGACGACTCAGCATCAAGCTTCCGGTCCCTGCAACGGTCATTGTCCGATTCGAAACATTGACGAAACCGCTTTCTCCACCGACGAAGGGATGATATCGAAAAGCGCCATCGCTGGCCTGTCGCGTGATATGCCAACGAGCGGCATTTTCCCAGACTTGATTGGGTATTTCGATCCCCGCCCGCACGGCGGCCCACAAACCAAGCAGGGAATACTGGGTAATGCTCGTGTCTCCCGAGTCCGGAAGAACCACCGTGGGGTAAAACCAGGCCCCATTGGGCCGCTGATTGGCGATTACAAATGCGACAATCGGTTCCATCAAATGTCGATGGGTTTCGCCACTGATCGCTTCCAAGAGCATCAGCGCAATGCCGGCTTCGTAGAAATGATGTTGCAACGGGGAATAACTTCCGTCAACGATCCTTTCTTCAATCGTTTTGACGGCCCGTTGCACTGCCGAGTCTTGCTTATCGAATCCCAACTTGACCAACGCATACAAACCCAAATTGCCGGCCACTCCAGGTTTGATCTGTTGTACGAGATGTGTTCGGCCACGTTGAATCGCGGCGTCCACGGCAGCCTGCTCCGCAGCCCATAATCCGGTAGACGCTCTGCTGAAGAGACAAATCGCGATTCCAAGAAAAGGCAGACGTACATCCCCTGGGCCAAGCATGATTTCTCGATTTATAAAGAGCTTCATTTCCCATTAGAAAAGCGATGGACCGAGATCGTAGATCTCGGATCGCACGAGCGTCAACGGAGGCCCGACAGTGATTCCATTGACCGTGTTCAAATGTAGACTTCATAGACAACTTATCTTACCATCCTCGTACCACTGAAATTGGAATTTTCCTCTTATGTGCGGCTCGATCACGAAATGAAACTTCCCGTTGAAGCCATTGGTTCGCCAGAGTTATTGAGTACCGACGACGTGTTTGTGATTGACGCAACAATCGCTGCACAGTGGTTTGACGTCGCAGAACTGTGGCGTTTTCGCGAACTCATCTGGATTCTGACACTTCGAGACATTCAGGTGCGTTATCGTCAGGCTCTCGTTGGATTGGCCTGGGTTGTCTTGCAGCCGCTGGCACAAATGCTCGTCTTCAACGTATTTTTTAAACTCATTCGGCCTGTTGATGGTACCGTCTCTTACGAGTCTTCGATGGTCTCAATTCTCTGCGGACTTGCGCTCTGGCAACTGTTCGCATCGATACTTCTCGGGTCGACAAACTGCCTCGTCGATAACCGTCAACTGATCACCAAGGTCTATTTTCCCCGAGTCGTATTGCCTCTCTCTGCGACATTTCGTCCATTGATTGACTTTTTTGTTGTCTTGGGTGTGTTGCTCGCGTTTCTAGGATTCTGGCAAACATGGCCGGGCATCGCGATTCTTGGGTTGCCCCTTGTTGTTCTGGGGACAATGGTGCTTGGATTGTCATTTGGTTTGTGGCTCTCCGCTTTGAACGCTCATTATCGAGACTTTGGTCACATCGTCCCGTTCGTCTTGCAAATCGGGTTCTTTGTCAGTCCCGTGATCGTCGAAACTTCAAACGTGATTCCCCAAAAATGGCAACTGCTTTACGCAATCAATCCGATGTCCTGCCTGTTGGGCGCATTTCGAGGATGCGTCCTCGGTACTCCATGGCCCACGTTATCGCAAGCGATGATCTCTTCAGCAGTCGCGGTCGTGGTTCTGACATCCGGTGCATGGTACTTCCATCGCGTGGAACGTTTTCTAGCAGATCGCCTTTGAACGGTTGCATTCGTTCGGCGGAATCGCCAACGGCATCGAACGTCTGAACGAACGAATTCCATTTGTCGTCTTACCGACACCGTTTGCCGGTTGTGCCAACCGTGGCACATCAACAACTCCGCCGTGGTCCTGTTGATTCGAGGAATTTCGTGAGCACCTGATCACCGGAACGACCAGCCGCACCATAGCAGTCCCGGAGTGACATCGCCTGCTTTTAAAAAGCACCGAACTCTGATCGATTC
>Ga0114966_10002149_pt1 | contig 17747 bp, 12 predicted proteins | sample M_130207_XF_Meta_FD_87029 | JGI IMG/M metagenome (GOLD analysis project Ga0114966, IMG submission 87029) | Freshwater microbial communities from Lake Montjoie, Canada to study carbon cycling - M_130207_XF_MetaG | ecosystem: Environmental > Aquatic > Freshwater > Lake | place: Lake Montjoie...
CAGCCACTGCAGATCTTCGACCGACGGTACAGGAGAACGAGCGATGCGCATGCTTCTACTCTCGCCGCTCCCGTCCTCCTAGGGAAGAACAACGTTGCACTAATTACGAAGCACTACACTAGTGATGGTTTTAAATCGTTCATCCGCCTGCAAAACAACCGAGCCGATGCGAGTGTCAGCCAGAAATCCTCCAAAATTTACGTTTACTTTTGTGGGATAGCGGTGCGGATCAAGGCTGACGAACGCGGCATTATCCCCGGCATGGAACACAGCCCGGTAAGCCACAGCGAGATCGCTAAGGTCCACCCGGCTTTGGGCAAGTGTCGGCGCTATGCTATCCCGTCCGTACAAGACAAATCCGTCTTTACGACCCAAGCGCGCACCCTCGATTTCGCATCCGCTGGCGAAGAACCCCGCGAGTCGCCCAAGATCAAGCGGGGTGCTCTTCGAAACAAACGAGGCGGCTTTGAAGGAATAGGGTTGCAAGTTCAGCAGCAGGTCAGAAGTCTCATATCGATTATGGTAGGCAAAAACTTCCACAGCCAAAGAGCTTCCGCTTGCAGGAACCATCAGTGAAAGGGCATGACGAACGACCGGGTAATAAAGTCCGTAGGCCTGCTGTGGATCCTCGCCAGGAAGAAAAAGGCGCACATGACCGCTCTCATCGGTCAAGATAAACAGTCGTCCGCCTCGAGCCAGAGCGACCCAGGCTGGCTGCCGAGAACCAGAAGGGAAAAACTCCGCCACGTCTCGGTAAGGTAATGCGTCTGGTCCCCGTGTTATTTCTAAAGCGGGTTGGAGCAGTGATGAAAAACGATCGACAAACGGCTGCACATCTCCTCGAAGCCGGGGGTTTTTCATTGCGGATGCAAGGCTCTCTCCGGTCCTGACGATTTCCTGCGGGTCAATCAACTCTCCGTAAGCAACCGTGATCCACCCTGCGCGTATTGTTTCCAGCTTCCTGTCTTCGACATGAGCATGGCCGCCATCGAGATGCTTCCTCTCACATCCGGCAAATAACGAGAAACAAAATGTCCAAAACAGGAGGAAAGCCCTGCGTCGAAGGCGGTAATTCATCTGCGCCTGGCGTTCATCACTCATTCGTCGCGGATGTTCGCTGAAATCGGCAGTCTTTTTAGAAGCGGCAGGGCGAGTAACGAAACCAGCCAACCAAGCGCCAGCATGCCCAACAACAGGGTGCCGATCTGTTCAGGGGGAATGTAGCAAAATGATTCTCCCTGTTGTAGGCTTGCGCTAAAAATGCGATCTACAATCCAAGCACAAAGACGGTATGCCCCGAACGATATGCTCATGGCAAAAAAGATCGCAATCGATGACTGATAAAGCGGAATAAGACACAGTTTCCAGGGCGCCACTCCCAACAGCATTAGTACGCTCAGTGGCTGGCGCTTGCGCTCCACCGCCGAAACCAAGGTAGAGATCAGGACCCCGCATCCTCCTGCAAAGGCAAGTGATCCTACCAGTGCAAGTAAAATGCCGAGGTTTCGGTCAATCGTTTTAACGTCTGCAATTTTATCCAGTTGGGTATAAACGGGAATACCCTGAGCTTCAAGAGTATCACGCACGCGCGCCACATCTTCAATCGACCGGGCGTAGAGGCGAAATCCCGCATAGGCCGCTCTTTTGCGAAGAAAGAGCCCCAGTTTTGAATCGAACTCCGCAGGCAGCTTGCTGGCAGCGTTCAACAAACCTGCGATCCTCCAGTGGACAAATACCGTGCCCTCCTCGCGGACGGCGCCCAGCGTAACCGTGGAAAATGGAACTTCGATCTGTGAGAAAGGACTTTCAAGAATTAGCCTTGAATTCTGGGGTGCAGCAACGGAAAGCGGCACAACTGGCACGGCGATGTCGGTCGGACTCACTCCCAAAGAAGTGCCCGGCGGAAGAAAGCCAACGTGGTCAGCTGCACGAATGAGGATGTCGCGGGATTCGATGGCGAGCTGAAGTTTAGCCCGCATAGGCCGGACATACGGCTGGTAGAGGAGTGGTTCAGGCGCCTTGCCGAGAATGCTCGCGATAGTTTGCAGCGTCCGTATGTTCACACCGCCGGACATGGATTCAAAAAGCCAGATGGACCCGGACGGTACGCTGGCAAAGAGAGTGGCGGATTCAGGAGGTTTAAGGTTGCGGACTGCAGTAGCCCCCGTGATTTGCAAAAGCTGCTTTACGAAGTCCGGTTCCAACGCTCCGCCGGCCACCGCGACTCCATCAAACTCTGGTTCTAACCGCGGCCGATCTCCGTCCCATCCATAGTCCGAAACCGCGTATCCATCTCTGTAGGTCTCTACCCCTTCAGCGAAAGTCAGATGAACCAGGCACACGGACCGTGGTGTTGCGGCCGGAGACAAAAGTCCGCACACGCGAAGGTTCGTCGAACTGATCTGCGGACTGTCTTTGTCTTTTCGTGTTCTCTTGACGTACACGGTAATCGAATTTCCTACAGTGGCGCCAAGCTTACGGGCTGCTTCAGCAGAGAGAACGCATTCAGAAGGGCCTAATGCGGGCACGGAGACTTTGCCGGGCTCCGCAATTAAAGGATCATTTGCCGCGCTGGGAATAAGATCAAAGGGTTCAAGGTGATTCCCATCTTTCAAACTGCCTTCGACCCCAAGTGAAATTTGGCGCGTAGTCGGAACAAGAAAGGCCACGTCGCTTCGGGCTGCCGTTTGGGTGTACCATGCCGGAGGTAAATTCAGGCTCGTCTTCGGGATGATTTCCCGTATTTTGCAGTCATTAAGCAGCCGCCCCCTCATTGTCTGCACAACCCCGTGCTTCAGTCCGTAGAGCGTTAAGAGTGGAGCGCAAACGGCCGCGATGGAAAGTACCAGGCAGAGACTCAAGAGAGCCTCGTGACGCAAATCTGCAGCGGCCACCCAAAACAAAAGAAGACTATCACCGCGAGTCCGGCGGACCGTCTTGTGTCCGGGGCTGCCACTCATATAGCAACCTCATGAACGTGTGTGTTAACACGCGATCCGTCGCTGGATGTCGTCAAACTAAATGTCAACCGTCGATTGGCAATGCCATCTAAAAGGGCATGGTCGTGCGTTACCATAATCACAGTGGTCCGGTTCTTTTTGGCATGAGTGGAAAGCACTTCGCAGAGATGACGTGCCGTCGGCTTGTCCACCGCCGCAGTGGGTTCGTCGGCCAGAACAACCTCGGGGTTGCCCGCAAGGGCTCGTGCGATTGCCACCCGCTGTCGTTGTCCGCCGGAGAGATGCTGCGGTTTTTTCGCCGCTTGTGCGCTGATGCCAAAAGCACTTAGTGGCAGGTCTTCAGAGTTCCCGCCGCGTAACAATTGAGCAAGCTTGATATTCTCAGCGACATTTAGAAATGGCAACAACCCGCCGCCTTGAAGCACGTAGCCCAAATGTTGTCTGCGAATGCGCGCAAGCCTCCGCGCAGGCATCAACCGCAAGTCCAGTGTGGGGCCGTCTTCGTCCGGAGTCATTTCAAACCGCTCCACTGAAGACGGAGGGAGGATTAGGCCAAGAATGTCTAGCAGTGTGCTTTTTCCACAACCGCTGTCTCCCACGACTGCGACAAAATCACCCTTGCTGATCGATAGCTTTAGAAGTTGGAGGTGAAAATGGAAGCCGTTCTTCTCCCGATCAAAACAAAGTTGTTCAATGTTGAACACCGAGGCGGCGCCGGTATGGTGATTCACATTAGGGGAGTTGCGACAACGGTACCGCGGTCACGTAATCGCCTTCAGCGGACTTGTCATTAAGTGGTTGCCACTTCCCTGGATTATCATGCAACTCCGTATAGTAGCTCATTTTTGATTCCAAGGATTGGATAAGCCGGAGAAGCTCTTCCTGTGTCAGGGTCTGGGAATAATTTGCGCTTACGGACATCAGCTCACTGCGGTAGGGAAGCTTTTCCAGGTATTTCGGCAGGAGGGAAATGGGCGCTTCCCCCTCGGGCGACTTGCTTCCCGAGTTGGTTGAAGACTGAGTGGTAGCCAGCGATGCTGCCTTCAGCAGTGCGATGAAGTCCTTGTTCATAATCTGGGCGTTCTTTGCCTGCTCAATAATGCGTGATAAGCGCATTTTCAGTTCGCTGAGTTGATTTTTGTTGAGCAATATTTTTGGCTCCAGTGACTGCACTGCAGGATCAATCAAGTCTCTGTCGACCAGCCAGGCCACTATGTCTCGCGGGGGCGGGGGGGGCTCGCCCTTTTCCTCTGCCCGAGCTGACATCCAGTCGACCACCGCACCCTTCAACAAGTTCTGGGCGATACCCTTCGGCGACTCCTTAGGTGCGGCCTCCACTTTCGTGTCCCCTTTTAAAAGATCCCCGATTTGAGTGACGAAGGCGGTGGTGAGTTCGCTCAGGACTAGCGCAAAGAGATCCTTCTTTTTGGATTCGTTATGCACGTCGACTCGCAGGTAGGCACCTGGGGCGCCTGATTTTTCGGCCATGACCTTCCATTGTTTTTCCGCGATCTCGTGATATTTGGAAAAGTTCGGATCAGTGAAGTCGCGTAGGTGAATGGCCACCATCCTGACTCCGTGGTCCCGAGCCGCCTGGCCCACTTGCGGTGCCTCGATCTTGTAGTAGTTTCCGGTGTCGTTCACCGGATTGCCCGGGGCGTCACCGATGAGAATCATGATGCGTGCCGCACCGGGCGTCCACTCGGTTTTGTTAAGTCCGTCCATGACACCGGCAAAGACATCCTCCGAATACGGATCATGAGTTGGCTTGTTCGCCCGGATTGGTACGATGGTGCGAACAAAGCTGCTGCCTTCCTGGAGTGTGGGAGTAAAGTTCCGAGTCCGATATTGAATGCCGGTTAGCGTGGGAGCATCTTGGTAGCACCAGAGGCCGAACCGAATGCTGGATGCAGGATCGGCATTGGCTTGCAACCATTGCGAAAGATCCTTCAGCACACTCACCGCTCCGTCAAAATAGGGCTGCATGGAGCCCGTGCTATCCATCACAAAAACCAGATCCAATTTAAACTTTCCAAAACTCTTTATGTTGGTCGGCTCCCGGCGAATCTCCTTAACCAGTTCAGTCGTTGCAACTTTTCCCCGTCCTCGTGCTGCCGCCGTTATCTTGAGCTTGCGTCCCTCTTGTCCCCCCATGTTCACTTCCTTCCAATCAAGAATGGGAAGAAGGTAAAATTGCTTTGTGGCCCCCAGATAAAGCGACGGTTCCATTCCGATCAAATGGGGCGGGACAACGCCCGCTTTCAGTTGCTCATAAACGGCCGTTGCCTTGGCTGATCGCTCACCATCCGGCTTTAAAAGATCGTCAAGGGGGCCGACATCATCGAACATCAGCACTGGCTTGCGATGCTCAACGGCGGTAAATTCAAGGACTAGCGTCTGTTTCCATTCAATCGTATCATCGCCCTCAATCCAACCTTCCGGGCCAAGCTGGTCAGTCGAGCCGACGCGATAGAAAGTCGGTGAGGAATTGGCAGTTTTGTAAACATAAAAGGATGAAAAGTCAGGAATGTTTGTCCGCAAAACGGCGCTGTTTAGATTCGCGTCTGTGAAAAGCCTGGCCTGTGGTCGCGTGAGAATTCGCTTGAAAAGGCCGGTCTCAGTATCGACCAAGGGACCCGGCGCCGGAGCGGGGAACTGGCCGTTATCCCTGTCTGGAGTTGGTCTGACGGGTGGGTGCGGAGGCGGCCATAGCAGCCCCACCACCAGGCTAATCAAAGCCACCCCACCAGCGGGAATTGCATATCTGAACCAGGCAATCGGGGAACCCTGGACGGCAACGCCTCCATGCTGCCCGCAGTCAGTACATATAAATTCCGCACCCTTGGGAGTCGTGAATTCTTTGCGGGCGTTTGCTGCCTCGCAGTTAATGTAATTGGTGCATCTCCATTTTGACTGGGCCATAGCTACTTTCTATTTCACGTTCGCAGCCTGAACCGAAAGCCGGGTGACTCTGTTGATCGCATCGTTAAGGGCTCGTCCCAGTTCGCTATCATAGGTTTTCTCCTGCTGCCGCAATGTCTCGCAATTGCGGATCAATGATCCACGGTAGTCTTCAACGGTGGCGGCACGTGAATGAAGTTTCAGGGTGATTTGATCGTCCGTGTGTCGAATAAGGTCTTCCATCACGGTGCTTTCCGAGAGGCGTTCAAGGAATCCCTTGACGGAATCTCCGAGGTTCACGCGCTTCGGCACAGTGGGCCGATTTTCGCTGTCAAATTGCATCACTTCCATCGACATGATAGACGCATCGTTTTTGATAACTTCACTAGCCAGACCAAGCAACAACATGGGCAGGCCTTGATCCAGCACCGTTGGAATAAACAACGCCGGGTGCTGGGTGCCATCGCCCTCGATGTGGACCTCGAGTTGGGTTCTCTTGGGATCGGCCGATGTCATCCGTTGCTTATATTTGTCCTGCAAGACTGATAATATGCGGACAAAGCGCAGGGGAAAAAGACTCACCAATGAGACAATGGTCATTTCGTTGCCCTTAAATGCGTTTCCGTCCTGGGCGGTAATAAATTTCACTCCATCGCCACCGCTTTTCCATGCCGTGCGAAACGCGTCCTGTAAAGTCGCTAGAAAGGCCGCCTTGTCAGAAGCATGTGGATGGAGGATCAGGAGTGAACGAATCCGATTCTGAGTTTGCGAGTCAGCCAATACACCCGGTCCTGTTTTCAATACCTCTGAGTCGTCGAACGGAACAAAGCTCAAAGACCGGTTGACGAGGCGGGTAATCTCCTGCCTCATCTTATCAGGATTGCCTTTATAACGTTGTTCCAGTTTGTCGATAACACTTAAACCGAGAATCGCCTCTCCGCTCTCGCGCAATTCTTGATTTCGACCCAGATGCAAATCCCGGGCCGCACGACTGCAGGTGGCCTCAAGCATATCGCACAAGGTGTCCGCGCCGACAGCAGCCAATGTTTCGATGCTCACTTCGTTGCCCCCGCGGTTGATCAATTCGCCGCGAACGTTAGCTGTCTGACCTGACTGAATGGCACGATCCGCACAAAACTTTCGCACAATACCGCGAACCGTGTCTGGGTTGTATAGCCGAACGATCTGGGTATCAAAATCTTCCCCCTTGTCATCGCACCGGGAAGCGGCACGTTTGCTCATGATTTCGTGGGTTTCCTGCAGACGGGCAGAAAACCTTTGCAATTGCGCCTTTAATTCCATTACTCCGCCTCGAACTTGTGTGACAAGGTCACTTGCAAAGGCGGATGCGGCAACGAGTGTTCGACTCTCGTAGTAGGAGGTAAGATTGGAAGCAGCAGCCTCAAAGACGACTTCGTGCCTCTTGAGCAGTCGCGACAGCGATCCCACATCCTGCCATTCCCGGAAGTTGGCTTTCAATTTCCCCTCGCGGTCGTCCAGGATTCCTGTGGCCTTTGCTTGAGTCTCCGCGCATTGGCTGGCAATCTGTAAAAGGTATTCCGCAAGTCCTTCCAAGACTGCACCGACCTGGGCGCTGCCTACGGTACCTTCCTTCCAGGCGGAAAGCAGATCCGTCTGCACAGCGTTGATAATTTCGCGCGAAAACTCGGATCTGGCGCGTCTTTTGTCTTCATAGAAGGCCTCGACCCCAACGCCGCGGAAATGGGCATTGTAGCGATCGAGGCACTGCTCGCTCAACAATTGGATCCAGTTAGCGCTTGGGTCTGATGTAATATCCTGCCTGACACGATGCACAAAATCTGTCCAGTCATCGTGAATTGGTCTCCAGGCCTTTTCCTCGGGGCGCCGCTCGGCTCCAAAAACCGGCTGCTCGAGTTGCAGTGAGTGGATATCCAGCTTCCAAACGGAAACCCGGCTGCTAATAAAACTATGCACATCAAACGAATCCGCTTCCGCTACATAGCCCTCGGTGCTGGACCATCGGTTGTAGAGCATTTGCAATGCGGCCTGGTCGGCAAGCTTGTAAGTAAAGAACTCCGTGATTTCATGTTCGGGGTAAACCAACTGATTGATTCCGAAACCAATAAATTTGCGGCACCGCTGTTTCTCCGAACCGATTCCCTCAGGCTCCAGGTTCCGATTCTCAAAACGCTCGTGCCGGTTTAGGTCGTCGTATTTAAGATCCTCGGAGGAAACAATCTTCTCATACAGGAACGCGGAAAGAGTTCGTGGCACATCAGTGTCAACGTCCATAACGAGTCCGTTCTCATTTTCGTTGGTCATCAAATAGCAGGAATTGAACGGGGCATCTTCCTTGCGCCCTTCGGCAACCCGTTCCTGCTCTCCCGTAATATCAAATGGACGAAAGAAGCCGGCGCCCAGCGCATTGAGTTCCAAAAGCGCTGCATGGCCATTGGCATGATAGTTACCCGTATCCCAATTCGCCTTAGGAAAACGGTCTGGGAGTAACAGATACAGCAATATTTTGTGCTGAGTTCCATCCGGAAATTTCCGGCGTAGTTGACAGATGGTATCAATCAATGCGCCGCTGCCGGTGCCCCCGGCTAATCCACAGCAAATGTGAACCGTGACGGCGGAGGTATTATTATAAGTCAGTTCCTTCACGAGGCCATCCACCATAGTTAGAAAGTCTCGGATTTTGGCGGCAAAAAGCAGGCGTCCCAGACGGCGCTTCTGACCACCCAAAATCGTGGCGCCACTTCCGAGATTGATGACGGAGCGCCATTGCTGCGGATCGCCGATCCAACGCTTGACCCCTTGGTACGAATAGGGGTCTCCCAGCATCGCGGCCACCTGGCCACCATCCAGGTGGAGTTGGTTAGCGGGTTTAAGTTGGACGTTCTCGCCCAGGACTTTCCACGCGGGATCATCGTCTGACATCAACTCGCGGCTGGAGTCAACGTAGAGATACTGGATGTTCACCGGCAAATCCAAGCCGGCCCGCTGGTTACGTTTGACGGTTTTAACAAAAGAGCGAATTACTTTGCCTCCCGTGCCACCCAGCCCGATGATTAAATGATTAGGCTTCATAATTCGTAGAGTAGAAACGATGTCACACTGTCGCAGTCAAGGAGCGGTAAGCCGCCATGGAGATGAACGAAAATACTAAAAGTTGCAAAATAAAAAACAGGGCAATGGTTACTCGCTTGGTATAGTTTTCGATGTTCGGTAACTCCACCTGAGCCTGACTTTCCAACCTGGCCGCTGCGAGGTCGATCGCCCTGCTGAGAGGATACGATTTCGCATTCGGGTCCTTTTTGAAATAGTCCAGCACATCGTCGGCGATCTCCCTTTCCGATATCGCCGTTCCGGGATGCAAAGCTGCGTCCAAAAAGGAATGCTGGCGCTGAAAATTCTCGAGCGAACTCTCAGAGAAAACCTGGGCCACGAGCTTCTTGGAATCCCATTTGTTAATCGGAATGGTCGATATATTCGGATCAATCAGCGGATTTCCACTTCCGCCCATATCTTCCAGGCCAGACTTCTTTACGGCTTCGAAAGCCCGGACAAAAACCGCCCGGCTCCATTCACTGTCGCCAAGCACTTGACTTCGCCAGTTTTGAACCTGGTGTTTGGCCACAGGCTCCATGAAGTCAACGGCAACATAAACGACGGCGAATATGAGCGTAATTAGGGCGGCCACGCCACAGATAATGTGATGTGTGCCTCGAAGATGGTAAGACCTGTGCCAGAGCCTTGAAGACAGCGAGGAAAGCCAGTAGCCCAATATCCCGAGGCCGAAACCAAACACGATGGCCAGAAGCAATTTAAACCCGTTTGAACCTGCCAGATATTGCACACATTCAGCCAGTAATTCGATGTATTCCGTAAGTGATTTCATGGTTTTACTCTGTAATTTCGGGAGCGCCTGATCCGCAACTTGTTTTTACAAAATAGAGATGGAAGCCGTCAACGAATTAAACCGGCATTTTTTCATTCACGTTTACCGGCTTCCGGCGGGGTCAGTTGCACGGCGGTCTGCCAGTCGATCTCCGCAGTTCCGAGAACGACTCTAAAGCCGCGGCGCTCCTGTCGAAATGGTCCGCCCGACGCCGCAAAAAATGGATGTTCCGTTTTGAGCGCAACACTCATCTCCGCCTCAGGCGTCAAAAAGTCACCACCCCGGGCGACTACGCCCTCCCTATCCGCGCGGGTAATCTCGCGCACATTGCCTAAAAGGTCAAAGCAGCCCAAGGCATTCGGGTTGAGCTGCCCAACCGGATGGACGCCGTTGTAAGAAGATTTAGGACCTCCAAACCATTCAAATCGGTTCAAGTCGTTTTCCAGATAGGGGAAGCGTTGCCGGAAAGGCGCAGTACCGTAGGTCTGGGCTCCCCCTCTCGCGGCAAACTCCCACTCGGCGCTGACAGGGAGGCGAACCACGGCGACCTGGCCGCCCCTCGATGTGGGAAGCTTAGTGCCCTGCCCGTGAAGCCATTGCGTGAAGCGATTACAGAAGTCCTTCGCTTCCTCGTAGGAAATATTGCAGACAGGTAACGTGCCGGACCGCGGGTTTTCGGTGCCCATGATGGCGTTATACTGTCCTTCCGTGACCTCGTATTTTCCGAGATAATACATCGAAGTCCCGCTAGCCAGGGAAAAAGGGGCATAGACTTTGAGTTTGCCGGTTTCAGGTTCTACTGCTTCAAACCCCAGCACCTGACTCTGCTTGTGATTTGGTTGGTTTGATGGCAATACAATTGCTCGAAATGCCATCTCGGCATTGTGCGGCATTGGCAGCACAAAGTCGTCGGGCATCGGCTTTGGATTGCACACCAGAATAGCTTGGGACGCCCTGGGTTCCTTCGGGCGGTCAACCGGCGTTTCGGGGTAACCACGCCAATATGCAACACCCGTCACAACAAAAACCGCTACCATCACAATAACGCAGCAACTTATTAGGAACATGGTCTTCGAGCGTCGTGCCTGGCGTCGTTCGCGTACCTGCGCAATGGCTCCGGTAATGTCGCTTTTCCTGATCTTGCCGGTCGCCACACCAAGGGCGAAATCAAGCTCCGCAGCCGTCAATTCCTGCTCCAGCTTCTCCAGTTCAGGCTGGGATAAAGTCGAGAGATCCGTGGAATCCACATTGCCTAAAAGGGTGGTCAATGATGCCTCCCGGTCATTATGCTTTCGAAACGGGGCCTGGCCGTTGGTCCGATTCGGGGCTTCAGCAATCACCGGTGCGGCTTCCGGAATCGGATTTGGAATGCGCGTGGCATTCCACAGCGTAATCAATACCTCATCGGAGTCGCACAAATCTACCCACTCCGGGCACTTCTCGTTCAGTTGTTGAGCATCGGCCAGCAGATCTGCGGTACTACCGTTGGCCAGGTGCCTGCGGGCGTCATTTAGAATAGGTTGTGCTTGCTGCAAAAAACGGGCACGTTGATCCTCCATTTGTTGCAGGGCTTCCTGGTCCGTCGCATCCAGATCCAATGCTGCCCCGAGAACTTGAACAGCCGCACGCCAGTTGCGACGCAGGACGTGCCCTCTGTAGTCAGCCTGCATTTTCGAGTTCATTTTGGGGACAAAATTTTGTTAAGTTTCTCCTCACTAAAGAAATCCGCTATTAAAACAACAGTAGAATAGGGCGTGTTGTCCAAAGTTAGATATAAAGTGACGGTATATTTACCCGGTGCTGGATAGGGTACAGACCCTTGCGATCCGGGTTCTGATGACAGAAGCGCCACCCATTTGCTTTCATTTGCCTTATCAGTATTTTGCTTCCCCAGTAAAAAGCTGCGGAACGTTTGCCAGTGAATGTCGCCAAGCTTCTCTTTTTTGTCGCTTTGCCAGGGGGGAGGCAAAACATTCAAATGCTTTGAATCGGGCGCATAATCAATTTGCCACACAGGTTTCAGCCAGGCGATTGGCAGGAAATCGAGTGCCTTCTTATTGGAGTCGAAGTACATTTGGTCATGGCCTGTACTGCTAGGAGCAAAAAACTCGTCGAAGGAGCTGGTGAATAATGGGGTGGTATTGTTGCCTGATTGCAGAACCACTAATAGCACTCCAGGCGAAACCCATAACACGACTGGCTTTTCGTCTGATCCCTGTTTTAAGCCATTTATCGCTACGGACTTCGCCTTCACGATAGAAACGTATATTGACGAGTGATCCGCTGGAGAGTTTGGACTATCCACAACGTCCACAACTTTGCCTTTGGTAATACTTTGCTCTGAAAGTGGCAGTTCGATGGGAATATCTAGGTGCCGAACTTTCGTGCCTTTTTGTAGCGGAACGGAAAACGTCGGGTCGCAATTAACGGAAGATGTGCCGGGAGCCTTCAGCAAAAAATAAATTGTTGGAGGCGCATTGCCAGTCGCCGGCTTCGCAACCGCTGGCTGCGCATTTATGGCTTTAGCGTAGTCCCCAGTCGTTGGCTCCGAAGGGTCACTTGGAGCGGGTGTAGTGATCGCAGCAGGCTGAGCGGGCGGGGTAGTCGTTGCGGGCGTAGTTACCTTCCCCACTGGATGGGTTTCGTCCCCTTGTGAAACTTTGCCGAGAAACCGCTCCCGCAACGCCCCCAAAGACTCGCGCCGTTTGTAGCCCGCGACACATGCCAACCCTACAATCAAAGCCAGCACTGCTGTTTTCAATGCAATTTTATAAAGCCATTGTCGTTTGTTGCTATTATAAAGTCTGTGCCTTTCCGCGCCCCTTCTGACCATGGCAGCCTGTTTGTCCCGAATGAGCGAAAGCCATTCTTGCGCCTCGGTTAGTGCTAGTTCTGCTTCCTGTGGATTGTATTGGTTTGCGGGCTGTGTTAGCTGCGGCACGTGGCTCTCACATTCATGACGCAAGTGTTCAAGGCGTGCTCCCCAGTGATGTAGAAAGTTTTGACTGTTCGCCAGAGAACCTGCATTTTGTTTAATGTGTTGATCGACGTCGGCAAAAGTGGCATGGAGTGCGTGGCAGCCATTTTTGCACTCTTGAGCCACATTTCCAAAACGGATTAAGGCATTGTCACATCTCCGGTGAGCTTCTAAGAATTGTTTTAGTTGCTCCTCCAGACGGTTGGCGCCCGCAACTAAAACGGTTTCTAACCCAACTCCTGCGATTGTGAATCGCTGACGCAGGGTCGCCACGGAAGCATAGCCACACTCCTTTAGTTTCTGGATGCGCTGGAGCATGGCACCCTTCTGCTCACCCGCGGCCGCCACTGCATTCGCCACTTGCTCTAAAGCGGCGTTGCGCTCTGCAAGATTGCGCTGCCATTGCTCAAAACTGCTCTGTGCGGTTGTAATAAGTTCGCCTATACGATCATTTGCCGCCTGCACGCTGCGTTCGGACCTAATCTTCTCCGGTTCCGCTATAAAGGTTTCTGGATCCGTCGCGAACCGTGTAAGAATATGCGGCCCTTGCGGGTCCGATGAAGGACGATCGAAGTTGATTACCAGGCGGGAGCGATTTCCGCTGCTGCCGACGCGCTGGTCGGTGGTTCCGATCCAACGGTAGCGTGAAGCATTGTCGTTGTACACGAGCATGGTTGTGATGCCCGCATCCCACCAACTGTGTGGATTGACAGGAAATGCGCTGCCTTCAAAAAGGTTTTCACCGCAGTACTCGCCGCGCCAGGGGCTGGTCAAAAGTTTTGCCTGATGAAAGAAACTCAAGACCTTGCGCGAACCGGTGTCGGTGCAAAGTTCGGAGCTTAAAACGCAAACCGTTTTTGGCTCTAAGGTTTCTTCAAAGAGAGAAGAATCCGGGGGTTGGAGTCCATGACTTTCCTGGCAAAGCTGGGGGTAATCATAACTGATATTTTGAGCAGCGGTCCAAATCGCTTCCAAGTTTGTTTTTTTGCTGAGCAACTCCGGTTCTCCATCAAACTCGTCTCTCCAGTGGTACGTGAACAAAATGGACTCTGGTGTCACCGCACTATTCTTTGTGCAAAAGTATTCCACGTCCGCATCTGAAAAAATCAGGTGATGGGCAATGTAGTTCCCGCGTCCGGAATAATCGGGCCGGTCGCATGCCCGTTTGCGGCTTAATATCCAATACTTCCCTGTGGGGCGCTCTAGCGTAAAAAAGGAATAAACGGTTTCCACTTTTTCAATGCCGGGAGGCAGGTCGAAGCCACTCAGCTTTTCCAGTTCCGAAACCAGATTGTCCGGCATTGATTCATGACGTGCCACCGTACAATAACCAAAGCTCCCGGGCCGCAGACCTTTTGGCACGCTGGTAAAGATCAGTTCGAACGCCATATCTTAGACTTACGCTGAGGGTATAGCTTCGGGCATCAACCGGGACAATGCCCAGACCGTTGGAATTTCTAGGAACTTCGGCTTTAATTTCTCTGGGTCAGGACCCATGTCAGTTTTTGTCTTGATTTCCACAGCATGCGAACCGAAGGCACTAACAGGAAAATAGAGCACCTGGTCAGAGATGGCATCGGCACAGCCTACAATGTCGGGACAATGCTCAAGCATCAATTCACGGACCTTTCGAGAGTTGTGCTCAACGCAAGCAAGGTTGAGTTTACCACCCACGATTATGTCCGTGCGCAATTCAGTTTCCGGCAGCAAGTGCTCCCACAGGTCGTATTTACCTACGATGATTGCCAGCGGTTTGTCGGACTTATTTGCGGCTGACGTGTTGCTGGCGACCTGCATACGGCGCTGCATTTCACCCAGAACCGTGTCTTGCACAAACGTGCGTCTGTTTTCTCGCCATGCTTTTTGCACTTGGGGATCCTGAACATCTTTGATAAGGGAATGGAATTCCCTGTGGCGAACAGGGTCAAAGAGGAAAAACAGCGTCCGGCAATAGGCCATGTGTTCGGTCGTTTCCGTGTGTTCACCCTGATCCGGCAGAAAATGTTCTCCAGCGTTGTCATAAAAAATCAACAGCGAAGTTGACGCAGGAGATTTCTGTGACCTTGCCGTGTAAACAAATGGTTGCGGCAGGAGCACCTCCCTCCCAAAGCGCTGGAAATTTTTGTACGTGATACCCTGAACCGTTGTTTTTTGCAGCCTTGCCTCATCCGGTGTCGCCGCACCGATTAGTTGGGTGATCATTTCATTCAGAACACGATTTTCTCCTCCATCCGCGTCCATAAGGCTGATGTTGAATGTGCGAAAAAGAAACCGCTTCAAGTGGTGAATGAGAAGCGCCAGGTAATAAGACTTGCCCGCAGACGAAATGCCGACAATGGAAAAAATGTGAACGGGCAATTCATGGTAGCCGTGGGGTAGCTTGCCGCGGCAATGAGGACATGCCGTTTCGCTGCAAGGAACGCCCTTCTCATCGACCGGGCGCCCGTTGACAAACTGCCTTGGTCGGAAACGCTTCATTTCATCCTTGAGAACGTCGTCTCCGTGCAGTTCGGGATGAGTGGCGATGTAGAGCATGTCGGTGAGGTCAAACCGCAGCCAGCACCGCGGACATTGAAATTCACCGGTAAACGCTTGATCTGAATCGCCTTTTTTATTCCCAAAAAACTGTGACAGGCGAAAGCCTACCGATGCTCCACTCAGAAACAAAATCGTATTGTCGCGGCTTAGTTTTTCTATCCCTGGAAGTTCAAGAAGTTCTTTGAGTTTGAAAGGTCCGACAGGCTGCTTGGGTTCGCTGGTTTTCTTTTCTATGTAGGACCAATTATTTACATCCAGGGTCTGTAGGCGGGTAATTCCATCTTGGCCAATACCCAGCATGAAAAAGTGATGCGCCCCGATCTGTAAGGAAAACATGCGGTCTGTGGCGAGCAACTCCAGGGTGTGCTCGGGGTTGCCGTCGACATATACGCGGGCTTCCGGAACTGCCCTTTCCAGCCGGACACCGGTTTTCGTACGGACGATCCTACAGTGGGATCCAAGGACGCCGTAACCAGTCAGTAACAGGTGGCAACCAGCATCACCACCAACCAAGATTACGTCGCGGGCGAGCGTTTGAAGTTCCCCAGTAATGCAATTGAAAAGAGCGACTGCGTTAGGCGCAATAGCGACATTGGCCGCTGCGGATTTCGCCTCCGGTTGGCCGCTTTTTTGACGCTGGTCGCTCTTTTTTTGGAAAAGTGCCATCTCCGGTTTAGCGAATGTAGTAAGTATGACAATTGGTGTAGCGCGCAGTCGGCTTTCCCAGAATGTTCTCCACCTCAGGGATTGTCATTCCCAGTCGCACCCTCGCAGCGGGTTTTCCCAAAACGCTCTCGACCTGGGGGATTGTCATTCCCACTTGCACCCTCGTGGGGGGGATTTGATCGAGTCTGCTGGAAGGTCCCTTCCGCGGGCGCCGCAAATACCAGGTGGGGGAGTCCACCCTGATCAATCTCCCGCCAGGGGAAAAATAGACGTAAAACTCACCATGAAAGCGACCGGGAAAGGTGTGTTTTTCGATTTGCACGAAATCATCCCAAACGCTGGAAGTCGAACTGCAGCCAAAGAGAATCGCTCCAACGAGCAGAAGAAGGATAGTAGTGATTGGCGCGGCGAACTTCGGCTGTCTGCCTTTGGCATCAGTTTGATTCTCAGGGGGAAAAAAGCTATCCATATGTTCCATTTCATAGGCAGAGCTCATCGCTGACAAGCCTAATCTGTGCAGGAAGAGCAGTTGATAAATAGTTGAGCGGCCGGGCGGTTTGCTTCTTGCTCCAGCAAGTGAGTCCTTCTACGTTATTGAGTGGGTAGTGCTATGTGAGCGGACGAATAGAGGCAAATGTCGCACGATGGATCTGGCTGATGCTGGAATTGAAGCAATCTTTTATGCCTGATTGACAGGCACTTGGGTAGGGGGACCATCACCCTATTTCTATGAGGAGACGATTTTTGCACCTTCCACTTTTTGCACGGCAAAAGTGGCCCGAAACACGCCTCCAACGCGATCCCTAAGTGCTTTGCACCAACGGTTTATACCGCACAACCCCGACGAATGGCCGCCTTTTGGAAACGAGTGGAAATAGTGGATTTTGGCATATTCCGAGTGGAAATCGCAAGGCGTGCATGGCGCGCAAGGCCGACGAAACGCCGGCACGAATTTCTTCCCCAAGACCGCATTTTCGGCGTGTGCCGATAGGGGCGCATCCTCGTATGGGCACACGCCGATACGCTTTCGGCTGGATGACGACTTTTGAGGCCCGCGGACGCTCCGCGAGCGAACGGCATATCGGCGCGTGCCGGCGTGGGCGCATGCCGACATCGGCATCAGCCGATACGCCCGGCCTTTCCTTCTGATGGCGAGGCAAGAATACGCCGCAGATCGTCCACTTCATCCTCGCCGAGCGCGATCAAAGTCACGCTGCCGAGCCTGCCCAGCGGACGGATCACCCCGTCACGAATGGCCTTGAGCATCCTCGATTCCGGGATGTTGAGTTGGCGGGTCAGCTCGCTGGTGCTGAAAAGCGTCAGGTCGCGGCGGGTTTTCGGAAGGAGTATCGGCATACGCCCGCGTGCCGATGTCAACGCGCACGCGCCGGATGATCCGCTCGATGTTCGGCGCGGTGATCTGCGCCTCGGTGAGCCGCACGACGTTCCAGCCGGCCAGGAACGCTTCGAGATATTTCTCAGCATCGGCGATGAACCCGGAGGCGCGATTGTGGCGTCCCCCGCCTTTGATGAAAATGCCGCCCTCGACCTCGATCAACGTCCGGCTTTCGACGTGGGCGAAATCCGCGCGCCATTTGCGCTCAGCGTGAAAGCGAAACTCGCGCTCCAGCGCCGGGCCGCCGAGCGACTGCCAGAAGAGGGCGAACTTCGCTTCGAGACGCGAGGGTGGTTTCTGGTCACGGAAGCGGAGGCGCACGCTGCCCTGCGCATGTCAAAGCGGGCGCATTTTGGTTGATGCAGATCGGAGGCGTTCGCGTCTATTGGAGCCATGAAGACATTGCTCCTCGCCCTGTGCGCACTG
>Ga0114966_10002150_pt1 | contig 17747 bp, 29 predicted proteins | sample M_130207_XF_Meta_FD_87029 | JGI IMG/M metagenome (GOLD analysis project Ga0114966, IMG submission 87029) | Freshwater microbial communities from Lake Montjoie, Canada to study carbon cycling - M_130207_XF_MetaG | ecosystem: Environmental > Aquatic > Freshwater > Lake | place: Lake Montjoie...
CAAGAAGATCGGGATGACCCAGTTGCTGCTCGCCGACGGCCGCTCGGTACCGGTCACGGTGATCCAGGCCGGCCCCTGTACCGTCCTGCAGCGCAAGACCGCTGAGAAGGACGGCTACACAGCCGTCCAAGTCGGCTACGACCCGAGCAAGCCCAGTCGCGAGACCAAGGCCGCGGTGGGCCATGCGGCACGGGCCGGCAAGGGTACCTTCAACGCGATCATGGAGTTTCACGGGGGCGCCGATCTCGAAGTCGGTTCAGCGATCGCGGTGGGGGACATCTTCCACGACGGCGACCGGGTCAACGTGACCGGCACGACGAAGGGTCGCGGCTATTCCGGCGTCATCAAGCGCCACAAGTTCAGCGGGTTCCCCGGATCGCACGGTACCCACGAATACTTCCGGCACGGCGGTTCGATCGGCAACCGGTCGTACCCGGGCCGCGTCTTCAAGGGCAAGCGCATGGCCGGCCGCTACGGGGCGGATCGCGTCACTACGCGCAATCTCGTCGTGATCCAGGTACGAGGCGAGCAGAACCTGTTGCTCGTCCGCGGAGCGGTGGCCGGCCCCCGCGGCGGTTACGTCGTCGTGCGGCCGGCGGTCGGGTGAGCGTCATGAGTGAGAAGCGCAAAAAGACGACGGAGGCCGCAGCGCCGATCCGCACCACGATGCGCTCGATGAGCGGATCGCAGGTGGGCGAGATCGATCTGCCGGGCTCCTTCGGCGAGAGAAGGCGCAACCACCTCATATACGAAGTGGTTCAGAGCCAGCTCGCGAGCCGGCGTGCCGGTACCCACGCGACCAAAACCCGTGCAATGGTTTCCGGTGGAGGCAAGAAGCCCTGGAAGCAGAAGGGCACCGGTCGAGCCCGCGCGGGCAGCAGCCGTTCGCCGCTTTGGGCGGGCGGAGCGACGGTGTTCGGGCCGCAACCCCGTGACTACTCGTACCGTCTCCCGGCCCAGGCCCGGCGCACGGCGCTGCGGTCGGCGATCGCCGATCGCCAAAGGGAGGGGGCGCTCCAGGTTCTCGACAGCATCGCGCTTCCCGAGGCGAAGACCAAGCGGCTCGTGGAGATGCTCGGCGCGCTCGGCCTAGAGAAGAGCGTTCTCATCGTCATTGCCGGACGCGACGACTCGCTCGAGCGTGCCGCCCGCAACCTCCCCGGGGTGAAGGTGCTGCGTAGCGAGGGCCTCAACGTCGCCGACGTATTGCGGCACAAGACTCTCGTCCTCACTCAGGACGCCGTCGCGGCCCTGGCGGAGCGGGTTGCGTCATGAGGCACTACTCCGAGATCATCGATTCGCCGCTCATCACTGAGAAGGGCACCCTCGTCAACGAAGTCGGCAACCAGGTGCTCTTCCGCGTGCGCCCGGACGCGAACAAGGTCGAGATTGCTGCGGCGGTCGAGGCCTTCTTCAAGGTGAAGGTCGAGAAGGTCCGCACCGTCCGCCTGATGGGCAAGAAGCGTCGCGTCGGCCGCAAGATCGGCCAGCGCGCGACTTGGAAGAAGGCCTACGTCACGCTCGCCGAAGGCCAGCGGATCGACTTCTTCGAGGGGGCGTGATGCGTAAGGCGGCGAACAGCTACAAGCCCACTTCTCCCGGGCGCCGTTGGGCGACTGCTTTCGACACGTCGACCCTCACGCCGGGGGCGAAGCCGCCACGCACGCTGACGGGTCCGCTCTCCAAGAGCGGCGGTCGCAACAACAACGGACGCATCACGCTGCGCTACCGTGGCGGTGGTCACAAGCGCCGGTTCCGCGTGATCGATTTCCGCAGGGACAAAGTACTGGTGCCCGCAAGCGTCGCGACCATCGAGTACGATCCGAACCGCTCGTCACGAATCGCGCTACTCAATTACGCCGACGGCGAGAAACGCTACATCATCGCGCCGGTGGGCTTGAAGGTGGGCGACACCGTCGTGGCCGGCGAGGGTGCGGACATCAAGCCGGGCAACTCGCTCGCGCTGCGCGACATTCCTCTCGGCACGGTGATTCATAATATCGAGTTGAAGCAGGGCAAGGGCGGCCAGCTCGTCCGAAGCGCCGGTGGATCCGCCCAGCTGATGGCGAAGGAAGGCAATTATGCCCTGGTCAAGCTGCCTTCAGGCGAGCAGCGCCAGGTCCAGCTCGCCTGCCGCGCCTCCATTGGTCAGGTCGGCAACGTCGAGCATGAGAATGTCTCGATCGGCAAGGCCGGTCGCAATCGCTGGCTCGGCTTCCGGCCGCACGTCCGCGGCACGGCGATGAATCCGGTCGACCACCCGCACGGCGGTGGCGAGGGCCGTTCCAAGGGCAACCATCCGACCTCGCCGTGGGGTCAGCCGACCAAGGGCTACAAGACCCGGCGCAACAAGCGCACGACGCAGTTCATCGTGCAGCGCCGGAAGCGGAAGTAGGGGAAGCGATGCCGCGCTCGGTCAAGAAGGGTCCCTTCATCGACCATCACCTGACGTCGAAGGTGGAGGGTATGAATGCAAGTGGCGAGAAACGGGTGATCCGCACCTGGTCGCGTCGTTCCACGATCGTCCCGGAGATGATCGGGCACACGATTGCGGTCCACAACGGCCGGAAGTTCATCCCGACGTACATCACCGAGAATATGGTGGGTCACAAGTTGGGCGAGTTCGCCCCCACGCGCACCTTTCACGGCCATTCCGGCGACCGGAAGACCGACACGAAGGGCGCGCAGGTCTCGAGGTGATGACGATGGAAGCGAGTGCAAAAACCCGTTACGTCCGGATCGCCCCGCGCAAGGCGCGGCTAGTCGCGGATCTCATCCGCGGCCGGGCCGTCGGCGACGCCCTCAACATGCTCGATTTCACGCCCAAGAAGGCGGCCCGGATCCTCGCCAAGACCCTTCGTTCGGCGGTCGCGAACGCAGAGAACGCGGGCAACGTCGACGTCGACGAGTTGTTCGTCCGGGGCGCATGGGTGGACGAGGGGCCGACGCAGAAGCGTAGCCTCCCTCGCGCCCAGGGGCGCGCGACCCGAATCTTCAAGCGCTCGAGCCACCTCACCGTGGTCGTGGGCGAGAAAAAATAGGACCGCAGGCGAGCGCATGGGACAGAAAACACATCCGAAGGGCTTCCGGCTCGGCGTCATCGAGGGCTGGGATTCTCGTTGGGTCGCCGGCAAGGACTACGCGAACCAACTGCACGAGGACCTCCGCGCGCGTCGCTTCCTGAAGAAGCGGCTCTATCACGCGGGCATCTCGAAGATCGAGATCGAGCGCGCCGCAGCCAAGGCGAAGGTGAACATCCACACCGCACGCCCCGGGATCGTCATCGGCAAGAAGGGCGCCGAGATCGAGAAGCTCAAGGCCGAACTCGGCAAGCTCATGGGCCGTGAGACCTACATCAACATCATCGAGGTGCGCCGCCCGGACATCGACGCGCAGCTCGTCGCGGAGAGCGTCGCATTGCAGCTCGAGCGTCGCGTCGCCTTCCGCCGCGCGATGAAGGAGGCGGTGGCCCGGGCGATGCGGATGGGCGCCCAGGGCGTACGCATCCAGGCTTCGGGCCGCCTCGGCGGTGCGGAAATCGCGCGCCGCGAGTGGTACCGAGAGGGCCGGGTTCCCCTGCACACCCTCCGTGCGAACATCGGCTACGGCTTCGCCGAGGCCAAGACCACCTACGGAATCATCGGCATCAAGGCATGGGTCATGCATGGCGACGTCCTGTCGCGTGCCGAGGAAGCGCGCCAGGCGGCCGGCGCCTGAGGCGAGGAAGACCAGATGCTTTCCCCGAAACGCGTCAAGTTCCGCAAGGTCCAGAAGGGCCGCAACCCGGGTACCGCCTATCGCGGCTCTTCGCTCGCGTTCGGCGACTTCGGGCTCAAGTCGATGCAGCGCGGCTGGATCACGGCCCGCCAGCTCGAGGCCGCCCGAATCGCGCTCACGCGCCACATCAAGCGTGGTGGACGGGTCTGGATCCGCGTGTTCCCGGACAAGCCCGTCACCAAGAAGCCGGCCGAGACCCGCATGGGCAAGGGCAAGGGCAACCCGGAACTCTGGGTTGTGGTGATCAAGCCCGGGCGCATGATCTTCGAGATGGAGGGCGTCGATCGCGCCGTCGCGAAGGAGGCGTTCCGTCTCGCGGCGCACAAGCTCCCGCTCCCCACCGAGTTCTGCGAGCGAGGTCAGCATGCAGCCTAAGGACATCCGGGACCTCGGACCCGAGGAACTTGCGACGAAGGAAGCGGAGGTCCGCGAGGAACTCTTCCGCCTCCGGGTGCGCGGTGCGACCGGTCAGGTCGACAACAAGATGAGGGCGCGACTGGTGCGCCGGGATCTGGCGCGGGTCCTCACGATCCGGCGCGAGAAGGCGGGGCTTTAAGACATGCTCGGACATCGCAAGGAGCGCACCGGCGTCGTCCTGTCCAACAAGATGGACAAGACCGTGGTCGTCGTCGTGGAGCGACTCGTCAAGCACCCGAAGTACAAGAAGTATCTGCGTGCCCGCAAGAAGTATAAGGCGCACGACGAGAAGAACGCCTGCGGGGTCGGCGACCAGGTTGAGATCATCGAGACCAGACCGGTCTCGAAGGAGAAACGCTGGGCCGTGAAGTCGATTCTCAAGAAGTCCGCGGTCTGAGGAGGCAAACATGATCCAGACCGAAACTGTGCTCGACGTGGCTGACAACAGCGGTGCCCGCAAGGTTCTGTGCATCAAGGTGCTCGGCGGGAGCCGGCGTCGCTACGCCTCGCTCGGCGACATCATCGTCGCCGCGGTGAAGGAGGCGACCCCGAATTCCAAGGTGAAGAAGGGCGACGTCGTCAAGGCTGTCGTGGTTCGCACCGCGAAGGAAGTCGGCCGCCCCGACGGATCCTACATCCGCTTCGACAACAACTCCGCTGTGCTGATCGACAACCAGCGCGAACCGGTCGGCACGCGCATCTTCGGGCCGGTGGCACGCGAACTCCGCGCCAAGCGATTCATGAAGATCGTTTCGCTGGCGCCGGAAGTCATCTGACGGCGAGGGGAGACGGCGATCCATGGGTGCCAAGACGGGAATCAAGGCGGGCAGCGGCGAACGGCCTGCACGCGTTCCGTCCCGGTTGAAGAAGGGCGACAACGTCCTGGTCATCGCGGGCAAGGAGAAGGGCAAGACCGGCAAGGTCCTCCGGATGGTTCCGGAGAAAAACCGCGCGACGGTCGAGCGGCTGAACATCGTGAAACGCCACCGCAAGGGCAGCGGCCCGCAGGCGATGGGTGGAATCGTGGAGAAGGAATCCCCGATCGCCGTTTCCAACCTGATGCTGGTCTGCCATCGCTGCAACAAGCCGACGCGCGTGGGCGCACGGCGTCTGGACGACGGCTCCCGCGCCCGCACTTGTCGGCGCTGCGGCGAGGTCATCGACCGCTGAGGCGGGCGGCCCCGGGCGGCTCCCTCGAAAGAGACGAAAGAAGACCGATGGTTCCGAGACTGAAGACGACCTACCAGGAAAGGATCGCCGGCGAACTCCAGAAGGAGCTCGGGGCGAAGAATCCTCTCCAAGTGCCGCGCCTCGAGAAGATCGTCCTCAACATGGGGCTCGGCGAGGCGATCCAGAACGTAAAGGTGCTCGACTCGGCCGTGCAGGAGATCGCGACCATCACCGGCCAGAAGCCTGTGGTCACCCGCTCCCGCAAGGCGATCGCGAACTTCAAGCTGCGCGAGAACATGCCCATCGGGGCGATGGTCACGCTGCGCGGCAGTCGGATGTACGAGTTCATCGACCGCCTGCTGAACGTCGCGCTCCCACGCGTGCGGGATTTCAAGGGCGTGAGCGACAAGGGCTTCGATGGCCGGGGGAACTACTCTCTCGGGATCGCCGAGCAGATCATCTTTCCCGAGATCGACATCGACAAGATCGACAAGATCCGCGGCATGACCGTGACGATCGTCACGACGGCGCGGTCCGACAGCGAAGGCAAGGCGCTGCTCAAGGCCTTCGGAATGCCTTTCCGGAGCTAGGCGGAGAACCATGGCCAAGACGTGTTTGAGGATCAAGGCGGCGCGCCCCGCGAAGTTCGCGGTCCGCGCCTATAATCGCTGCCTCTCCTGCGGCCGCGCGCATGCCTATTACCGCCGCTTCAAGTTGTGCCGCATCTGCCTGCGCGACCTGGCGCTCAAGGGGCAGATCCCCGGCGTGACGAAGGCGAGCTGGTAGGCCCTCCGGCCCGCCTTGAGGTGATGCAGCGATGATGACCGATCCGATCGCAGATTTTCTGACCCGCATCCGCAACGGGAACCTCGCCCGCAAGGAGCGGATCGACGTTCCGTGGTCCAAGATGAAGGAGCGCATCGCAAAGGCGCTCGTCGACGAGGGCTACCTCGGCGACTACAGCGTGGTGGGCGAGGGGCCCGCCAAGCAGATCCGCTTGGGGCTCAAGTACGACCCGACCCGCCGTCCGGTGATCACCGGCATCCGCCGCGTGAGTCGCCCGAGCCTGCGGGTCTATGTCGGTGCGGAGTCGGCGCCACGCATCCGCCGCGGTTACGGAGTCGCTCTCCTGTCCACGCCGCAGGGAGTCCTACCGGACCACGAGGCGCGAGCCCGCAAGGTCGGCGGCGAAGTCCTCTGCGCGGTGTGGTGAGCCGGGTGGACCCGGACGAACGAACGGCAATGGCAAGAGAAGGGAATCGATCATGTCTCGGGTAGGACGCGTCCCGGTGAAGGTGCCTTCTGGCGTCACGGTTTCCGTGCGGCCGGCCTCGGTCGAGGTGAAGGGACCGAAGGGATCTGCCAAGATCACCGTCCCCGAGGGCGTGCAGGTCGAGCAGAAGGGCGACGAACTCGTCGTCGGCCGCAAGGGCGATTCGCGTCAGGAGCGTTCGCTGCACGGACTCGTGCGCAAGAACATCGCCAACTCGGTGACCGGAGTGAGCACGGGCTTCGTGCGCACGCTCGAGATCAACGGTGTCGGCTATCGCGCGGAGATGCGCGGCAAGATGATCTTCCTGACGCTCGGATACTCCCACCCGATCCTCTACCAGCTGCCCGAGGGCGTGCAGGCGAAGGTCGACAAGCAGGTGACGATCACCCTCGAGGGCCCTGACCGCCAGGTGCTCGGGGAGGCGGCCGCGGCAATCCGCGGGTTGCGCCCGCCCGAGCCCTATAAGGGCAAGGGAATCAAGTACGCGGAAGAGAAGGTCCGGCGGAAGTCGGGCAAGGCGGCAGGCGCGGCCTGATCCAACGGGACGGAGCGAGAAGAACCGATGCTGACCAATCTTCGAACGCCAGGTAGGAAGCTGCGCCAGTCGCGTGTCCGCAAGCGGGTGCGTGGCACCGACGCCACGCCGCGCTTGAGCGTCTTCCGCAGCGCAAATCACATGTACGCACAGGTCATATCCGACGAGTCCAACCGCACGCTGGTGGCGGTGTCGACGCTTTCCCCAGAGCTGAAGGAGCAGATCAGCGGTAAGGGGGGCAACAAGGACGCAGCCCAGAAGGTCGGCCAGATGGTTGCGCGCAAGGCGCGGGATGCAGGCATCGAGGCGGTCGTCTTCGACCGCAACGGATTTCTCTACCACGGCCGCGTGCGCTCGCTTGCCGAAGCGGCCCGCGAAGCCGGCCTCAAGTTTTGACGAGGAGTGACTTAGTGCGCGTAACCATTGCGGACCGCATCGACCCCTATGGGCTCGAGCTCAAGGAAAAGGTCGTCAATATCAATCGAGTCGCCAAGGTCGTGAAGGGCGGTCGACGGTTCCGCTTCGGCGCGCTCGTCGTCGTCGGCGACGGTGCCGGACACGTCGGATTCGGACTCGGCAAGGCCAAGGAGGTGCCCGAGGCGATCCGCAAAGGCATCGACAAGGCGAAGAAGTCGCTCATGCGCGTGCCGCTCATCGAGGGAACGATTCCCTTCGAGGTGGTCGGTGACTTCGGCGCGGGCTGCGTCATGCTGCGACCTGCAGGCGACGGTACCGGAGTGATCGCCGGCGGTGGTGTTCGCGCGGTCGTCGAGGCGGCCGGCATCCAGAACGTGCTCACGAAGTGCATTGGATCGAACAACCCGCACAACATGGTGCGGGCGACGATCACCGCCCTCGGCATGCTCCGCACGCCGGAGGACATCGCGCGGTCCCGCGGCAAGGAAGTCGCCCAGCTCGGCGTGACGGTCTGACATCTCAGCCCCGCAGCCAGGCAGCGCATACGGAACTGAAGACAGGACAGGAAGAAGGACGGCGATGGCAACGCTCAGGAAACGCACGAAGCAGAAGAGCGTCGAAGACGTGACGCGCCGCATGAGCGCTGGACCCGGCAAGGGTTCCGGCTATCGCGTGACGCTCACCGGCAGCGAGATCGGCGGCACCAAGGAGCAGCGCGCGACCTTGCGCTGCCTCGGACTCCGCAAGCGCGGAACGTCGTCCGTCGTGAAGGATACGCCCCAGACCCGTGGGCGCATCCGGGCCGTCGCGCACCTGCTCCGGGTAGAAGAGGTGGCCTGACCATGGATCTTTCCACGCTTCGTCCCGCTCCTGGTTCCCGCAAGCCGCGCAAGCGCGTCGGTCGTGGACCCGGCTCCGGCCTCGGCAAGACTGCTGGCCGCGGCCACAAGGGCCGCAAGTCCCGCTCCGGCGGCAACTCGCCCCGCGGATACGAGGGCGGCCAGATGCCGATCCTCCGCCGCCTGCCCAAGCGCGGCTTCACGAATCCGTTCCGCCGGGAGTACGCGGTGGTGAACCTCGCGGCGCTTGCGCGCTTCGAGGCCGGGTCGACCGTCGACCTCGCGACGCTGCAGGCATCCGGCTTCGGCGGTGGCCGCGGTGTTCCGATCAAGATCCTCGGCAACGGCAAGATCGACCGCAAGCTCTTCGTGAAGGCGCATGCGTTCAGCGACGCGGCCCGCGCGGCGATCGAGGCTCAGGGCGGCACGGTGGAGATCGTCGCGTGACGACTGGATTCTCCAACGCGCTCCGCGTCGAGGAGTTGAAGAAGCGTCTGCTCTTCACCTTCGCGATGCTGGCCGTCTACCGCGTCGGCGTCGCGATCCCGACGCCGGGTATCGACGGCAAAGCGCTCGGAGCTTTCTTTCGGGAGGCATCGAGCAACGTCTTCGGGCTCGTGAACCTGTTCTCCGGAGGCGCCCTCGAGCGCTTCTCGATCTTCGCGCTCGGCATCATGCCCTACATCAGCGCCTCGATCATCCTGCAGTTGCTGACGGTCGTCGTCCCGACGCTTGAGCGGCTCTCGAAGGAGGGCGAAGCGGGTCGACGTAAGATCACGCAGTACACCCGCTACGGTACGGTGCTTCTGGCCCTCATCCAGAGCCTGTTTATTTCGATCGGCCTGGAGCAGATTCAGGCTCCCGGCGGTGGCGGAGTCGTCTTCAGCCCGGGCTGGACCTTCCGCCTGATGAGCATGATCACGCTCACGGCCGGCACGGCCTTCATCATGTGGCTCGGGGAGCAGGTGACCGAGCGCGGCATCGGCAACGGCATTTCGCTCATCATCTTCGCGGGCATCGTGGCGAGCCTGCCTTCGGCGCTCACGACGACCTTCCAGTTCATGAACGAGGGCGAGCTCTCGCTGTTCACCGTCCTGCTGGTCGCGGCCCTCATGATGCTCGTCATCTGGTCGATCATCTTCGTCGAGCGCGGTCAGCGGCGCATTCCCGTCCAGTACGCAAAGCGCGTCGTCGGTCGACGAATGTATGGTGGACAGAGCTCGCACCTCCCGCTCAAGATCAACACGGCAGGCGTCATTCCGCCGATCTTCGCCTCGTCGCTGCTCATCTTCCCGAGCACGATTGCGAGCTTTGTGCAGCACCCGGCGGCTGATCGGCTAGTCGAACTCCTGCAGCCTGGCAGCTTCCTCTACAACCTGATCTACGTCGCCCTCATCATCTTCTTCTGCTACTTCTACACCGCGGTCACGTTCGACCCGGTCGAGGTCGCTGACAACATGAAGAAGGTGGGCGGCTACATTCCCGGTATCCGCCCGGGCAAGAAGACGGCCGACTTCATCGATCACATCCTGACCCGGATCACTCTAGGTGGAGCCATCTACATCGCCGCCATCTGCATTCTTCCGACGCTTCTCATCCGGCAATTCAACGTGCCATTCTTCTTCGGCGGAACGGCGCTTCTCATCGTGGTCGGCGTCGCACTCGATACGGTCGCACAAATGGAGACTCACCTTCTCACCCGCAACTACGAGGGCTTCATGAAGCGCGGACGGTTGCGCGGACGCCGTGGTTGAGGAATTCGGGCGGTGTCGGCCAACGGATTCCGACTTGTTCTCCTGGGCCCGCCGGGGGCGGGGAAGGGGACACAGGCAGCCCTGCTCGTACAGCACTTCGCGGTGCCGCACGTATCTACCGGGGAGATCCTGCGCTCGGAAGTCAGCCGGGGATCGGACCTCGGCGGGCAGGCTCGCAAATACATGGACAAGGGCGAACTCGTTCCCGACCAGATCATGCTAGGCATCATTCGCGAAAGACTCGCCCAGGTGGATTGCGCCTCGGGTGTACTGCTCGACGGGTTTCCCCGCTCGCTGCCCCAGGCGGCGGGTCTCGAGGCGATCTTCGGCGCGGAGCGTGTGCCGATGCGTGCGGTCAGCCTCGAGGTGCCATCTTCGGAGATCGTCCGACGGCTTTCGGGACGGCGCACCTGTCGCGCTTGCGGTGCGATGTACCATGTGACTTTCGGGCCGCCGACGAAGGAAGGAATCTGCGATCGCTGCGGTGGCGAACTCTACCAGCGCGACGACGATCGCGAGGACATCGTGCAGGCGCGACTCGAGGTCTACCGCAAGGAAACCGAGCCGCTCATGGCCTTCTACCGCGAACGCAGCGTGCTGCGTTCCGTCGATGGCACCGGACCGAGCAAGGACGTCTTTCGCAGGGTTGTCGCGGAACTCGAGGCAGTGCCGGCATGATCGTGCTTCGCAGCCGCGAGGAGGTCGACCTGATCCGCTCCGCCTGTCGAGTGGTGGCGGAGGTGCTCGTTCGCCTGCGCGAGGCTGTCGCGCCGGGCATCAGCACCTGGGACCTCGACCGCATGGCGGAGGAGTGGACCCGCAACGCAGGTGCCGTCCCCGCATTCAAGGGGTACAACGTCGCCGGGCGGGTCTACCCGTCGGCCCTCTGCGCCTCGATCAACGAGGAGGTCGTCCACGGCATGCCGTCCCCGCGACGGTTGCTGAAGGAAGGCGACATCATCGGACTCGACTTCGGCGTGGTCCGCAAGGGCTACTACGGAGACGCGGCCGTGACGGTAGGCGTGGGCAGGGTGAGCGAGGCGGCGGTGAAACTCATGGACGTCACCTCGGACTCGCTCCAGAAGGGTATCGACAACGTGCGCCTGGGCAACCGGATCCGAGACGTTTCCCGCGCCATCCAGGAACATGCCGAGGCCCACGGCTTCGGGGTCGTCCGGGATTTCGTGGGGCACGGTATCGGGCAGCGGCTCCACGAGGAGCCCCAAGTACCGAATTACGTCGGGACGGGCCAGAATCCCCGCCTCAAGGAGGGGATGGTGCTGGCGATTGAGCCCATGGTGTGTGAGGGAACCTACGAGGTCGAGATCCTCGAGGACGGATGGACGGCTGTCACCCGGGATCGCCGGCTGGCGGCCCATTTCGAGCACTCGGTGGCGGTGACGCCCGAGGGCCCCGAGATTCTCACGGTCGCGGCTTAGGAAGACGAATGCCCAAGGGAGACGCGATCGAAGTCAATGGAGTCGTGCAGGAATCTCTGCCGAATGCGATGTTCCGCGTGGCGCTCGACAACGGCCACAAGATCATCGCTCACATCTCGGGAAAGATGAGGATGCACTACATCAAGATCCTTCCCGGGGACAAGGTGACCGTCGAACTCTCGCCCTACGACCTGAGTCGCGGGCGGATCACCTACCGAGTGAAGTGAGAAGCCGAGGAGTCGAATCGTGAAGGTGCGCGCATCCGTCAAGAAGATCTGTCCGAAATGCAAGCTGATACGCCGTGCGGGCGTCCTGCGGGTGCTCTGCGAGAACCCGCGTCACAAGCAGCGCCAGGGCTGACCCGGCGTCCGACCGGATAGAGGAGAGGCAGTCCGACCATGGCACGCATCGCTGGAATCGACCTTCCGAGGAACAAGCGGATCGAGATCGGCTTGACCTATATCTACGGCATCGGCCGCAGCGCAGCGAAGAAGATCTGCGAGGAGGCGGGCGTTTCGCTCGACCTGCGCACCGACGCGCTCACCGACGAGGATCTGCAGCGCCTGCGCCGCATCATCGACCAGAGCTACAAGGTCGAGGGCGACCTGCGGCGCGAGGTGACGCTCAACATCAAGCGCTTCGTTGATCTCGGTTGCTACCGGGGTCTGCGCCATCGCAAGAACCTCCCCGTGCGCGGACAGAGGACCCACACCAACGCCCGTACACGCAAGGGCCCCCGGCGCACCGTCGCCGGCAAGAAGCAGGCCCCGTCGAAGGGCTGAGGACCGAGGAGACGATCCGACATGGCGACCAAGCAGGATGAGGCTGCGGAGCCGGCGGCGGCGCCGGCCGAAGCGGCAACCGCGGCCACGGCCGCAGCGCCTCGGCGCAAGAAGGGCAAGCGCACCGTCTCTGAGGGCGTGGTCCACATCCACTCGACCTTCAACAACACGATCATCACCATCACCGACCCGACGGGCGGCGTGGTGTCGTGGGCGAGTTCGGGTTCGGTGGGCTTCAAGGGCTCGCGGAAAGGGACTCCGTTCGCGGCGCAGCTCGCTGCCGGCACTGCCGCCAAGAAGGCGTCTGACATGGGCATGCGCTCGGTCTACGTGCTGGTGAAGGGGCCCGGCGGCGGCCGCGAGCCCGCGCTGCGTTCCCTGCAGCAGGCGGGCTTTCAGATCTCGATGATCCGAGACGTCACCCCGATTCCTCACAACGGCTGCCGCCCGCCCAAGCGAAGGAGGGTCTGAGATGGCCCGTAACACTGATTCCGTCTGCCGCCTCTGCCGTCGCGAGGGCATCAAGCTCTTCCTGAAGGGCGAGCGCTGCTTTACCGACAAGTGCGCGATCGAGCGCCGCAACTACCCGCCGGGCCAGCACGGCCAGGGCCGGCACAAGTTCTCGGAGTACAGCATCCAGCTGCGCGAGAAGCAGAAGGTAAAGCGCATCTACGGCGTCTTCGAGCGACAGTTTCGCCGGTATTTCCAACTCGCCGAGCGTTCGCGCGGCATCACGGGCGAGAACCTGCTCGTGACGCTCGAGCGTCGCCTCGACAACATCGTCTACCGGATGAGTTTCTCGAACTCGCGGTCCGAGGCGCGCCAACTCGTACTCCATGGCCACATCCGGGTGAACGGACGGACCGTCACCATCCCCTCGTTCCTGGTGAAGGTCGGAGACCAGATCGCGGTGCGCGATCGCAGCCAGAAGGTCGCTCGCATCCAGGAGGCCCTCGAACTCTCCCAGCGCCGCGGCGTGCCGGAGTGGCTCGAGATCAGCCGCGAGGCTTTCTCGGGGACCGTCAAGGCCCTGCCGCAGCGCGCGGAACTCACGATGCCGATCAACGAGCGGCTCATCGTCGAGTTGTACTCGAAGTAGTCCCGGGACCGGTTGAACGAAGCAGAGCGAGGAGCAAGCGTGAACGGCTTTCAGCAGAACTGGCGGGAACTCACCCGTCCCAAGAAACTCGAGATCGACGAGAAGGATCACTCGCCGACCTATGCAAAGTTCGAGTTCGAACCCCTCGAGCGGGGCTTCGGGTCGACGCTCGGAAACTCCCTGCGTCGCGTCCTCCTGTCCTCGCTGCGGGGGACCTCCATCACCGGCATCCGCGTAGACGGTGCGATGCACGAGTTCTCGACGATTCCCGGCGTGACCGAGGATGTCGCCGACATCGTTCTGAACCTGAAGGAAGTGCGCCTCAAACTTCACGACGGTGTGGAGCAGACCACTGCGCGCATCGACCTGAAGGGCGATAAGCAGGTGACGGCGGGTGACATCCAGGCCGGCCCGGAACTCGAGATCCTCAACGCGGACCAGCCGATCGCGACGGTGTCTCGCGGCGGGTCGCTGCGCATGGAACTCACCGTCAAGACCGGCCGCGGCTACGTGCCAGCCGAGCGCAACAAGGAAGAGGGTGTCCCGGTCGACACGATCTTCATCGATTCGATCTTCTCCCCGGTGCGCAAGGTCAACTTCGTGGTGACCAATGCGCGCGTCGGCCAGCGCACCGACTACGATCGGCTCACGCTGGAGATCTGGACCGACGGGAGCCGCCGCCCCGAGGACGCGCTCGCGCTGGCGGCGCGCATCCTCCAAGACCAGCTCGGCGTGTTCGTGAACTTCGACGAACCCGAAGAAGTGGCACCGGCGGGCGACTCCCAGTTGTCCGGTGCGGGCAACGAGAACCTCTACCGCACGGTCGACGAGCTCGAACTCTCGGTCCGCTCCGCCAACTGCCTGCAGAACGCCGACATACGCTACATCGGCGAGTTGGTGCAGCGCAGCGAGGCCGAGATGCTCAAGACGAAGAACTTCGGTCGCAAGTCCCTGAACGAGATCAAGGAATTGCTCACCGGAATGGCTCTCACCCTAGGAATGAAGGTCGAGGGGTTCCCCGCGCGCGACGAACTCGAGCGGCGGCGGCACTCCCAGGACAACAAGCCGGTCTGACGGCGAGGTTGGCAGTCCCATGCGACATCTGAAGTCAGGTAGGAAGCTCGGCAGGAGTTCCTCGCACCGTGCGGCACTCTACCGCAACTTGGTGACGGCGCTCCTCGGTCACGATCGGATCAAGACGACCGACGAGAAGGCGAAGGAACTGCGTCGCCTCGCGGATCGCATGGTGACGCTCGGCAAGGAAGGCACGCTGGCCGCCCGTCGCCGCGCCCTCGCGGTCATCCGCGACAAGGCCGTCGTGCAGCGACTGTTCTCCGACGTGGCCACTCGCTTCGCCGATCGGCCGGGCGGCTACACGCGCATCGTGAAGCTCGGACGTAGGGTCGGGGACGCGGCAAAGATGTCGATGATCGAACTCACCGGGACCTCGGAGAGCGTGGAGCCCGCGAAGAAGCGCCGCGCCCGACGTCCAGCGGCGGCCGCGCCCGCCGGCCGCACTCGCGCTCGCGCCGCCGCCGGCTGAGAGCAAAGCACGGACCCGCCGCCGGTCGTCGACCCGGCGGGAGCGAGCAGGGAGGGTGACGCGGGCGGACAATGGTGCTCCGGTCGCGGTCGCTGAGCCCCGCGCACGGCGTCCGCGGGGTGTCCGCGAGTTGACCCCGTAGGCTCCGGTCGGTACCGAATCCGACGTGTTGCCCCGGTCGTGCGCCGTCCCCGAAGCCCCCCCGCCGCGATCCGCCGCGATGGTGGGGCCGCCATGGGATTGCCGGTGAAGCGCCGAGTGGAAGCGCTGCTGCGACGCGCGGTCGAGTCCGCGCACGCGGCGGGTGAACTCGTGACGGCGACCCTTCCCGAGGGTTCCATCGAGGTGCCGCGGGAGCGCGCGCACGGCGATGTCGCCTGTAACGCGGCGATGGCTCTCGCCCGCCCCGAACGCAAGGCCCCGCGGGCGATCGCCGAGATTCTCGTGCGCCACATCGAAGATCCGGGCAGTTGGATCGCCGGGACCGAGATCGCCGGCCCGGGCTTCCTCAACCTCCGGCTTTCACCCCGCTTCTGGCACGAAGAGGCGACTGCGCTGCGCGACGACCCGGCACTCGGCGTGTTGCCGATGGGTGGTGGCCGAATCGTCCAGGTCGAGTTCGTGAGCGCAAACCCGACCGGGCCGCTCACCGTCGGTCACGGCCGCAACGCCGTCCTCGGCGACACTCTCGCCCGGCTCCTCGAGGGGACGTGGCACCGCGTGGAGCGCGAGTACTACTTCAACAACGCCGGCCGGCAGATGAAGGTCCTCGCCGCCTCGGTACGGGGCAGGTACCTCGAACAACTCGGACGCCCGGCGGACTTCCCCGAGGACGGCTACCAGGGCGATTACATCCGCGACATCGCGAGCGGGCTCGTCGAACGGCACGGCGAAGCTCTCGTCGAGCACGACGGCCATGTCTTCCGCGACGCCGCCGAGCAGGCGATCTTCGCCGACATCCGCGCCAGCCAGGACCGCCTGGGCGTGCGCTTCGATCGCTACTTCAACGAGGACTCGCTCTACGAGTCGGGGGCGATCGAGAAGGTGCTCGAACGCCTCGCCGAGCGGGGACTCTCGGAAAGTCGAGACGGTGCGATCTGGCTGCGTGGCGAGAGGGTCGGGCTCGAGAAGGACCGCGTGCTGGTGAAGAGTTCCGGCGAGCCGGCCTATCGGCTGCCGGACATCGCCTACCACCTCGACAAGCTCGCCCGCGGCTACGACGCGATCATCGACGTCCTGGGAGCCGACCACATCGACGAGCACCGCGAGGTCGTGGCGGCGATCGCGGCGCTCGGCCATGACGCGACCCCGATCCGGCCGGTGATCTACCAGTTCGTCACGCTGACGCGGTTCGGCGAACAGGTGAAGATGTCGACTCGGCGCGCTGAGTACGTGACGCTCGATGAACTGCTAGACGAGGTCGGCCCCGACGCCGCGCGTTTCTTCTTCCTCATGCGAAAGTCCGACAGTCACCTGGAGTTCGACCTGGAACTCGCCAAGAAGCGTACGGCCGACAACCCTGTGTTCTATGTGCAGTATGCCCACGCACGCATCTTCAACCTCTTCGGCCAGGCCGAGGCGGCCGGCGCAGTGCCCGCCGCCGCATCCGCGGGCGTCGAGGCATTCTCCGCGCTCGTCGAGGAGGAGGAACTCGACCTCGTCCGTACGCTCGCGAGCTACGGCGAAGTGGTGGAGATCGCCGCCCGAGACCTGGAGCCGCACCGGCTCGTGTTCTACCTGCAGGAACTCGCGGCGACCCTGCATCGATTCTACAACCGCCACCGGGTCCTCGGCGACGAGAATCCGGGCCGCGTCGGTGCGCGGCTGGCCTTGCTCGACCTGGTGCGGCGCGTGATCGCGGCCGGCCTCGGACTGTTGGGGGTCACGGCCCCGGAGCGGATGTGATGGCGCGAGAAGGTCGTCGTTTCGAATTCGGCTGGCTGGAAGTCCTCGGACTGATCCTGACCTTCGCCCTCGGTTCGGCCCTGTGCTTCTTCCTGGGGATCTTCGTCGGCAAGGGCCTGCAGGAGAGCCAGATCGCGCGGGACGACCACACGGTGAAACTGCCGATCGGTGCCGGTGGCCAGGCCGCGCCGGCGGCCCCGGCGGTCGCCTCGGCGGGCGGCACGGTGGCTCCCGCGGGTTCCACAGGTGCGCCGGGTGCCGCGAAGGGTGCGATCGACGCGAAACCCGCCGGGCAGCCGGGCAAGCCCGGAACCGAGGCAAAGCCGGCGTCGCAGGTCGCCAAGGCGACAGGCGAGGCCGTCGGGGCCGCCGCCAGCGCCGCCCTTGCGGTGCGGCCCCCGGTGCCCACGGTCACGTCGGCGGAGGCAACCCCCGGTGCGCCCGTCCCGACGCCGACACCGGCGGCGGTCGCGGCGGTCGTGGCGCGCCCGACCCGGACCCCGCTGCCCGCGAAGACGCCGGCCCCGGCCAGGACACCCGTCCCGATACGATCGCCGAAGCCGACCCGCACGCCGCGGGCCACGCCGACGCCGGCCTTCCGGATGGGTGCCAACGCGAAGAGCGGCTGGAGTATCCAGGTGAACGCAGCAAAGGACGAGACGACCGCGAACTCGGTCATGCGCAAACTGCAGGAGCGTGGCTTCAACGCCTATGTCGTGAAGGTCACGCTGCAGGGCGACACCTGGTACCGGGTACGGGTCGGACGTTTCCCGACGATGGAGGCCGCGACTGCCGCG